>Ga0209487_1000551_pt1 | contig 33843 bp, 39 predicted proteins | sample Poulit2012_FD_187524 | JGI IMG/M metagenome (GOLD analysis project Ga0209487, IMG submission 187524) | Agricultural soil microbial communities from Georgia to study Nitrogen management - Poultry litter 2012 (SPAdes) (version 2) | ecosystem: Environmental > Terrestrial > Soil > Agricultural land...
ACGGGTTAGTGTGTTTTTCATCTTCATATAGTTGCCTTTGGAAAATAAGGAAAGTCTTACTTCTTGGTTTTCAAACTCTGGTAGGTTGTCTGCATAAAGGTCAAATGAATCTACCAGAGGAGTTAGTACCAAATAGAGATCTGGAGGTCTTTCAGAAAAGACTCCTGTTTCAACAGGGATGCCTTGATTCTCTATAAGAGTATTTAGTTCTTCTAAAATGGTCATAAGTTCTTAACCTCCGTCTCAAATCTATCTTTCATGGCTTCTATGCAAGGTGCTCTTGAAGTTCTTCTTGCAGGTTTTAAAAAAGGCTTAGCTGCCTGATTAGATCTACCATATTCAAGGATATTAGCTATCTTGGCATTACTGTCTCCATCGCTTCTTGGTTCTTTAAAGCCTACCTTTATATTGTGATGTCCTCGTCTATCCATTAGAACTGGGGTAAGGCCTAGAGAGGAAACAAGCTCACCAGTAGAACGGCTTCTTATTTTTGTATTCTTACCAATAGAAGATTTAAGCTTCGACTTTACTTCATCTAATACAACCTCGCCACCAGACTCTAAAATCTTGGGAACAATTTCATCCGTCTTATCTCCAAGCTTAGAAATTTTAAGAAGAAAATCTTCAGGCATCCTCATTGTTACTTTTGCCATTAGGAATCACCACCTTTTTTGCTAAAACCTCAATATACATATTTCTGTTTCTAATGTTTTCTACACTTATGATTTCAAAGTATTCATCCTGGCAGATAATTAGCATTTCAGTTGTAATTAATATCTTTGGTATCCTACGAAACCTAAAGAGGGTAGTAGCATCAGGAAATAGGGCTCTATTGGCCCACCTTTTACTAGCATTTTTATCTTCCCTATAAGCCCTGACTTGTGCCAAAAGGTTAAAAACATCTTCACTAAAGCCTTCATCATCTTTAACCTTTTCGATAATAATAAGGTCTATAGGTGTATTTATTTTTCCAATACTCATGATTACACCTTCCAATCCTTATCAAGCCTTAAAAGATTATTGATTGTTTCCCTAGCTTTTTCTCCAGCAAGGGCAGTATCAGAAAAGAAACCTCCTGTACTACCATCTCTACTTTCATAGAAGTGGGAGGAAAGCATAATAATGGCCTGCCTAGTTACTGGGGTCATTTCATTTTCATTGTAATAACCTTCTTTTAAGTGTTGAAAACTTTCAGCATAGGATATTGAGGCGGCAATATACATCTCTAAAAGCACATCATCTTCATTATGTTCCAATATTAAATTAGCCTTTACACTTTCAAGCAGTGTCATTACCGCCACATCCTTTCAAAGATTAATCATCTGCTGCCATAAGACCTGCAATCTTAAGTTTAGATAGAAGGGAATTGAAATCTTCTACTAAACTTTCTACCTCAGTAGCTTCACTATCAACTTGATTTTCAAGTACGGGTATACCTGGAGGAGTAGAAGGAAGGCCAGTTACTGTAGCCCCCTCTTTAATTTCTAAAGTTCCACCTATAACGGTCTTTTCTCCGCCCTGTTCTGTATAATTCTTAGTGTTATAAGTCATGGTTTATACCTCCTTATTTTTGCTTTAAAAGCTTAACTGCTTCAGGAAGGATTAGCTTTCCATCAACTCTCTGACTACCTAGGAAACCTACCTGTCCGCTAGTAGCAAACAGCTCATTTAATCTCTTAAAAGAACGACCTTGCCTATCAGCAATCCAGTAATATCTAAAGTCACCAAAAGCTATAGTATTTGCACCGCCAGCAATTGTAGGAGCATAGGCAGATGTAAATACTGGTCTATTTAAAAGAGTATCGGGTGTTCCAGCGGTTAGGGATGGTTGCCACAAATACTGTCCTTGACCATCTTTTAGCTTACGAATAGCTTTAACAGTAGCATCATTCATAATAAAGACCGCATTTTTTCTATAAGGAGCCTTTAAGGAATAAACTAAATCGATAACCTCATCTGCAGTAATAGCTGTAGCAGAGGCAGCAGTTACTCCTAGCTGACCACCAGCTGTAGCATTAAAGATACCAGTTGGTTTCCCTTCACCATCTCCCACAAGGAAAGCTTCTTCTTCCTTAGCACCGATTCTTCTAGCAAACTCAGTAGCTATATAGTTTTCAATAGAGAATACACTATCGTTTAATAGTTCATCGGATACTTTAATCATTGTTCCAAGCTTATAGGCACCGATGGAAGTTTGACCAAATATAGAATCGCTTTCTTCAAATTCCTCACCTTCATCAAGCCAAGCTGCAGATCCTTTGGTAACTACTACTGGGATTTTCCTATCACCACTTGAGGTCTTAATAACCTTAGCCAACTTTCTAAAGATGTTTTCCTCTTCAAGTGTAGTAATAAGAGTTTTTTCAAACTCATCTGGTGCCAGATATCCACCTTCAGAATCTTCTCCAATGGAAAGGGAGTTATAAATTTGGTTACCTGGGTTTTTCATTCTCATAGCATTCCAGAATGCACTCTTATATTCATCTGAAGCTCGACCTGTCTTTTCCTCTTCATCCTTCATGCCAGGCTTGTTAGAAATAGGAGAGGAGGTAGGCTTGGATAGTTCTAAATCAATCACAGCCTGTCTTTCAAGTCTCTTTATTTCTTCACCTAAGTTCATTACGTCTTCTTCCATTTGAGTATAAGTAGCTGTATCTTCAGCTGAAAGAAGCCCATTTTCATTTCTTCTTGAATCTAAAAAGGCCTTGGTAGTTTCCCAAAGCTTAGCTCTTTTTTCCCTAAGTTCAATTATTTTATTCATTCTATAAAACCTCCATTTATTTTTTAATTAGATTTAATCTAGTCATAAGTTCCTTATGAGAAGTGCCAGTTTCATTTTCTGGTTTATTTTCTTCTTCTATTTTTGGAAACTTACTTCTTAATGTGTTAACAACTGCTACCTTTTCAAAGATGAAGCCATTAGAAACATGAAGATCATCATCTGCTTCCTCATATAAAACCTTGTTAGCAAATCCTAGTTCCACTGCCTTTTTAGCACTCATCCAGGTTTCCATATCCATCATTTTGGATATTTTTTCTCTGGAAAGTTTGGTCCTAACCTCATAGGCATTAATAATACTTTCTTTAACCTCTGCTAACATTTCCTTAGCCTTTACCATGTCCGCTTCTTCACCCCAAATTAGGGTGGAAGGGTTATGAATCATAAGCATGGCCACAGGAGACATTGAAATTTCATCACCTGCCATAGCTATAACTGAAGCAGCAGAAGCGGCCAAACCATCAACCTTTACAGTGACTTTCCCTTTATACTCTTTTAGCATGTTGTAGATTTGGCTGGCTGCAAAGACATCTCCACCAGGGGAATTAATCCAGACGGAAATATCTCCATCTGATTCCATAAGTTCTGCTTTGAACTTTTTAGGAGTAATATCATCATCAAACCAGCTATCCTCTGCAATATAGCCATCAAAGTATAGGGTTCTTTCACCATCTTCATTCTTTATCCAATTCCAAAACTTCTTTATTTTCATCACCTCCATTATTATTTGCATAAGCTCCAACATCTTTAAGTTTGAGCATATTGCCATTAACCATATATGTGTTTCCGCCTTCGTCAAGGGGTATAGGGTTCATGTTTTCTAGACTTCTTACATCGTTGGGAGACATAAAACCATTTTGAATACCGATGGAATAACCACGCATTCTTGACTCATAATCTCCACGAAGTAGTCCCTCAACTAAAAAGGATACAAAGTATTTCTCTTTTTCTGAATCCGAGAAAAGAGCCTTATTTATTGATTGCTCTATCCTGACCAGCCAAGGTCTAATGGTGTGTACCACAAAACTAATTGATTGATGTTCTATATTAGAAAAGGTAGCCCTTTCTAAATCACCAACTAGATGGGGTGGCACTCTGAATATCCTGCATATTTCTTCAGTCTGATATTTTCTAGTTTCTAAAAACTGAGCTTGCTCAGGTGGAATACCTATTGGAGAAAACTTCATCCCTTCTTCAAGTACAGCAACCCTATGGGCATTTGATGTGCCTTGGTAGACTTGATTCCAGCTATCCTTAATCCTGTGAGGATCCTTTACTACTCCTGGATGTTCTAAAACTCCACCAGGGTTTGCTCCATTAGCAAAGAACTTGGCCCCATATTCCTCAGTCGCTAGGGCCATTCCAATAGCATTCTTAGCCATAGCTATAGGTGAATAGCCAATAAGGCCATCAAACCCAAGTCCTGGAATATGAAGAACCTCTGTATTTCTTAAGAGATGTTCTTTTCCTTCACTAGTGTATAAATAGTAGATTTCTCCCTTTTCACTTCTTTCAACTCTCATCTTGTCAGGTAGAAGAGGATAGAGGGAGACTACCTTTCCATTGCCATCCCTTATTATTTGTGAGTAGGAATTACCCCATAATAAAAGATGACCCATCAGTGTTTCTCTGAACACGAATGAAGTCATCTCAGGGTTGGGAGAGTCTGCAAGGAGGTGATATATAGGATGACCTCTTGCTTTTTCTTTCCCGTTTTTAGTATTCATATAAGTGTGTAGCGGGAGTGAAGCTATTGTTTCTGCTAAAATTCTCACACAAGCATAAACTGCAGTGGTTTGCATAGCTGTTCTTTCGTTGACATTCTTACCACTGGAAGTGGAGCCAAAGAAAAAACTATAGGTGGATCCAAACAAAGAATTCTTAGGTTTAGATCCTTGCTTAAACAATCTTGAAAATATATTAATGTGATCACCTCCTAAAAATGAGCATGAAAAAAGCACCTCAAGCGAGATGCTTTTAACCTTACTTTAATCTGCAAAATTATGTCATATAACATAAAGAATGCGTCTTAATTATAATTGTACTATAATAAAACGAAAGGCTACAGAGATTTATAGCCTTTCGTATACTAATACTATATTTGAGATGCTATATACTTTTCTATATTATCCATTAACTCATTAAAATCAGTTATTTTATATTTGATTCCCAAAATATTGATAACTCTCCTGCTTTCCTCCAATAAGTTTTTGTATGAAGATAAAATGGATGATGGTTCTAAGTTTGATGTACATTTCCTGTAGGCTTCATAAGCAGAAACTGAGATTTCCTTCTCTAAACTTTTAAATGGGTTTACCCAATGTTCTGTTTTATTCTCAAGTAACCTTATTAGTTGTAAATAATATTTTTGAGAATAATATAAACATTCTAAGGAGCGAGCCCATTCACCTCTTTTAAACACATTTATTCCTAATAGAATTGCATTTAGTAGGTTATTGAAGATAAATTCAACATTTTCTGCTGTCTGTCTTTCCACGTTACAATCTTGTAAAACCTGTAGTGATTTTCGAAGCCTACCATTTTTATCACAAAGACACATAGAATCGATATCTGGAAAGTACCCCACACTTGTAAAGGATTCGATAATTGTCATCTCACTTCGAGGTAAAAAATGAAATTCACCACGAATCAAGTTGGTGAATATCACCACTTCTGAACCATACTCATTAAAAAAATGAGTATATATAGGATATGCAGATGAAATCCATTTTTCAGTATTAAATTCATCATAGTAAATATCATCTATAAAAATATAAAATTCTATATCTGAAAATCTATCTCCAGAACTCTGAGTAAAAGAACCATACATCAATATAGAATCGATTCTTTCATCTTTTATTCCTTTATCTCGTATCAGTAAAATCATTTCTTCTTGTTTTAACATGCTTTCTATTCTCTCCTTATATTTAGATGTTTTTTTTAAATTAAGAATTTGGCATGTCAAAAACTGCTACACAACAACACATATGATGCTCCCCCTTCAGTATATTAAATCTTATTCTAATTACAATTATTTTTTGTTATAAATACTTGGCATTTATCTACTTATATGTAACTAACAATAGTTAAAATATAATTATATCAAATAATTATGAACAATTAAAGAACCAATATCCCTCTCTCATCATATACACTACCAGTATTAACCCCATCATTTCTTAAAGCCCTATCAAGTGCCATTATTGTTGCTACAGCACCATCTATCTTTTCAGGGGATCTTTCCTTATCTGGTTTAACACTCCCAACAGGATCAGTTCTTACAAAAATATTTATGTGATCACCTCCTAAAATATGGGCAACGCCATTTAAAAATGGCATGAAAAAAGCTCTTCAGTTGAGATGCTTAGAATTTTTTCCTTAAGTTAGGTCGTATAATATAAATACTGCGAAGCAAATTTACAATACTATCTAAAACCTGTATTAGAATTGATTTATCGTTGAGGACTTCACTGCTTTCAAAAAATCTTCAGGTGCTTGTGCAAATTGTAATTTTTCAAAATCCCTTTGCGACATATGTGACTCCAGAATCGGCATACATTCTTCCAAATCATTTTGCCTATACCCGATTACTGGGTCTGTCAACAATGAAAATCCAAAATCGGAATAAAGTTTTATTGCACGAAAGCTTGATGGTTGTGTATGAAGAAATATGGGATAGTCATCCTCTTTAATACCACTCATGACAATGGAAAGCAAAGCTCTACCAATGCCTAAACCTTCATAATTTTTCAGAACCTTAAGCCAGTGAATCGTAGCAATTTTGTCATACGCGTCCCATGCAAAGCATGTTGCGATTGGAATATCATTTTTATCACATACAAATAAACATTTTTCGAAAAACAAGTTTTCTCTATCCTTGTAGACATCATTATAGTATTTTGTCATAAACACTTTATATTCTTTGGCAGACTTCACATCATCAAACGGCATCTCTTTCCACTTATCCAATTCATTTCTTCTACACTTTCTAACGTGATACTCATCAGACAATTTAGAAAGTGCACTTGGATTTAGCATTTTACACATCATGAATAAATTTTTATCGGGAGTTTCTTTTTCTTTTTCCATAATAAATTATCCCCTATCTTTATTTATGCTGTTTTCTGTTAATTCGCACTTATCTACTTATGGGTAGTTAGCAGTAGTTAAAATATAATTATATCAAATAATTATGAACAATTAAAGAACCAATATCCCTCTTTCATCATATACACTACCAGTACTGACCCCATCATTTCTTAAAGCCCTATCAAGCGCCATTATGGTTGCCACAGCACCATCAATCTTTTCACTAGACTTTTCTTTGTCAGGCTTAATGTTTCCAGCAGGATCAGTTCTAACAAATATATTATCCATCATCCAACGAAGGACAGGATGGCCACCATGGGCTAGTTTTTCTTCTAGAGTAAGTTTCATTAATTCTTTAGTAGGAGGACTCATATCTTTAAAACCTTGTCCAAAGGGAACAACTGTAAAACCCATACCTTCTAAGTTTTGAGTCATCTGAACAGCACCCCAGCGATCAAAGGCGATTTCTCTAATGTTATAATCCATACCTAGTTCCTCAATAAAATTCTCTATAAAACCGTAGTGAACAACATTGCCATCGGTGGTTTTAATAAAACCTTGCTTTTTCCATAAATCATAATTAACATGATCTCTTCTAACTCGAAGATCGATATTTTCTTCTGGTATCCAAAAGTAGGGGAGTATACTGTATTTATCGTCCTCATCAATAGGTGGAAATACTAAAACAAAAGCAGTGATGTCAGTAGAAGAAGACAGGTCAAGGCCGCCATAACAAACTCTACCTTTTAAATCATCGGGGTCAACTTTAAATGCACATGCATCCCATTTGTCCATAGGCATCCAACGTACCGCTTGTTTTACCCACTGATTTAGTCTCAATTGCCTAAAACTATTTTCTTCAGCAGGATTTTGCCTAGCTGATTCAAAAGCTGCTTTAACTTTATCCATAGTAACAGTAATACCAAGGGAAGGATTAGCCTTTTTCCAAACCTTAGGATCTGTCCAATCATCATCCATACCTGCACCAAAGATAGTAGGGTAAAATGTTGAATCTGTAATTCTACCTTCAAGCAAATCTACTGCCTTTTGGTGTACCTCCCAGCAGATAGAATTTTGATTATCTCCAGCGGTAGTTATTAAAAAGTAAAGTGGTTGGGTTCTGGCATCACCAGATCCCTTTGTCATAACATCATAAAGCTTTCTGTTTGGCTGGGTATGGAGTTCATCAAAGACAACTCCGTGGGTATTAAAGCCATGTTTGTTTTTAACATCAGCAGAGAGGACTTGATATACACTTCCTGTTGGTTGATAGATTAATCTTTTCATAGAATCTAAAATCTTAACTCTTTTAGCTAGGGGTGGACACATCCTTACCATATCAGCTGCAACATTAAAAACAATTGATGCTTGGTTTCTATCAGCCGCAGCACCATAAACCTCGGCTCTTTGTTCTCCATCGCCACAGGTTAGAAGAAGAGCAATAGCAGCTGCTAATTCAGATTTCCCCATTTTCTTTGGTATTTCCACATAGGCTGTATTAAATTGCCTATAACCATTAGGTTTTATAGTTCCAAATAAATCTCTTATAATTTGTTCCTGCCAATCTATAAGTTCAAAGTGCTTACCAGCCCATCTTCCTTTGGTGTGGGTTAGAGCCTCAATAAATGCAACCGCATAATCAGCGGCATCTTTATCATAAACAGAGTCTTTGGCCATAAACTTAGTTGGCTTATAGTCTTTAAGTTTTCTAATTTCTGCCGCCTCCTTTTATTTTAGGCAAAAGAAAGGAGCTTCCAGGAAGCTCTATTTTCTTTTAGTATTTTATTTTCTAGTTACAGGGTGAAGCTTGTTGAAGTAGCCTGAGTCTATAAATTCTCTAACATCTTCAATGCCATAAATTTGTACTTGGTTTTCATCTTCGTCCATTGAGGCAAAAACTAAATCTTCTCCCCAATAACCAACTAGCTGATAAAGTAATTCCGTGCCTTTTACTTTGTAAATATCACCTTTTAACATTTTCTTTTCCTCCCTAAAGTGTGTTTTTTGTTACATACATATATCACTCAGAAAGGGATAAATAGCAAGTACTATTTTCAATATAAATGCACTATCTTTTAAATTTCTCCTGTCATTATAAACCTAACATATTCAGCCTTTTCATCCTCTAGATAAATTACTAATTCATAATATCCTAGCTCATTGGCTTCGGATTGGACCCTATTAAGGTCAAACATATTTGTAACACCACTATCTCTAATAGCCAGTATTTGTTCTTTAATATTCTCCGTCATCTGTAGCCACCACAAACCTTTCTATAGAATTATCTAGGGCAGTAGTAAGGGTTTTTATATCAAAGTCCTGTGCCATATAGCCATCATAAATTACTGAATAATAATACATGCTAGGCTGACCAAGGGGTCTGCCTTCATTCATAATGTAGGCCATAACCTTTGTGTTTCTACCTTTTAGCTTTACCTTCACATTTTCTTTACGGTAAAAGTAAGGGAAACCTTCATATCTATCAAGGGCCTTTTCATCGGCTTTTGTAATTTCCCAAATTAGAACGGGGACACTACTTCCCTTTAAGGGTTCAACAGTAGCAACAGCACCTCCATTGCCACCTCTAAATATAAGCTTATAATCCTTTAATTCACTAACACCTACAACCCTTGCCGTAGGACATCTGTCAGCCATTTGAACTAGGTTTAAATTAGAACCATAAGCTAAGTATAGCTTTCTATCCATTGTAATATTCCTTCCTTTCGCCACAGTTTCGCCTGTGTGGGCTTTGTATTTGAAGTGGGTAGCTTTACCCCTTCTACCAGCTTAAAGGGGGAAATTCCCCCTTAGTTTTGAGTTTCTTGCCTATCTAGGCTGACTCCCGAAACCTCCAAGCTGCCGAGCCTTCTAGGTGTTTGCAAAGATGCTCTCTTGGGTTTTTGAAATCTTCTCCAATAAAGCCGATTCTGTTTAGCCATGTTCTCATTGCAAACTTTGGATTTTCAAATTGAGGTTTTTTACTGCTGGCAAACTTCTGGGTTAGGGCTTGGTGGTTCATGGCTAGGCTAAGAAGAATGAAGGTTCTTATTTTCCCTGCATGAAGTGTTCCGTTAAAGCCCCTAAGCTCTACTGTGCCTACTCCGTTGAAAAAGCTGTGTAAATTTAGGAAGTGGTAGCGGCTTTCGTGGTAATGTCTATCCCTACTTTGGTAGTAGCCCTCGTACCAAATATCTTCTATCTGCTTAAAGGTGGTAGGCTTTTTCTTGTTCATTTTCTTAACCAAATCCTCATCCATCTTTTTGCAGTATCTCATTCTTTCTCTTTCAATTTCTAGGCTAGTGTAGAGAAGGTCATTCCTTGAGTAAATAATGTTTAGGAAGTTTCTAAGGCTTCTTGGGTTATGGCCACTTCCGTTTAGGTGTATGTGAATTCCTGTTGTCTTATTGGCAAATCCTCCAGCTTTTCTAACCTTCCTAACCATTTCTTGAAGGCTTTCAATGTCTTCCCCGTAGCTTAAAATTGGGCTAACTATTTCAACGCTATATAAGTTTGTAGCTGGAGCTTTTTGTCCCTCAACTCTTTTTTGGCATCTTATACTGCCGTCATAAACTATTTGCCAAACCCTGCTATCTGGTGCGACTACCTTATAATCTCTACCAAGCTTTCTTTTTTCTCCTCCTAAGTGGTCTGCTAAAATCTTGGCTGTTCTTTCTCTTGTAATTCCTGTGAATTCAATTTCAATTCCAAAGTTTTTAGTAAGCATTTTTTATCCCCTTTCTGATGTGTTTTTCGTCATGTACATATATCACTCAGAAGGGGATAAATAGCAAGTAGTATTTTCACTATAAATACAGTATTTTCAAGGGTTTGGGCTACATTTTCATTCTGTAAGCTTTCTACAAATATCTTCTCCATAAACAAGGCCTAGAGAGCTGCCTTTATCCCAATTTACATGGATAGTAGCCATGTCATCAATAAAAGCAACAGTTCCTTTATCACCAGCTTTCAAAGTTGTGTAAGGATCATCCATTTTTACAAGTTCAACTCTTGTTCCTTTAGGAAAGTTTTCCTTTAATTTGTTTAAAGTTTTAAGGCTAATCTCTTTCATGGCTTTGGACCTCCTTGTTTGCTGGTAGCCCATTTCTAAAAGCAGAGCTTCCTTCAAGCTTTGATAGTAGGAATTTTCTATGCTCCTTGTAATTTGGCCCTACCATCCCAAGCCTAATTAGCCAGGTTCTAAAACTATATTTGTCATTGTCAGTTTCAACTTGCCTGGAAGTTGTATGTTTTAACTCTTTAGCTTTTTTAATTAAAAGGCTTAGAAACTCTGATGAAGTTTCAATATTTCCTTTTATAAAATTGAAGGTTAGTTTTTCCTTATCAAAATCTATCCCTTTGCAATTTTCATTAGTTACTACTTCTAACAGTTCATCCAAAGATTTAAGGGTAGAGCCTTCATCAATCAATTCTTTTTCTACTATATTTTCAGAGCAGTTGAAAACCTTTTTAATGAGCGATTGTTTGCTATAAATCATATTTAGAAGGTTTCTTATGGTTCTTTCATTGTGACCTTCCATGGGGAAGGCTATTTCAATGGAATCAAATTCTGCTTCACTGGTTTCTTCCAAGGGATTTAGTATTTCCTCAAGTTCCATTTCATCACCTGCCTTATTAATTATTGTGCCGTTCCTTGTAATGGTTAAATGACCAACTTCATAAGCGAAGCTTGGGATACCTAAATATTTTGGCTTTACTCCAAGATGCTCTCCTAGAATTTTAACTTTTTCTTTTCTATCCATATTTAATACCTCCAAGTAATGTAGTACGTCTATACATCACTCAGAAGCATGTATTATGCAAGTTATATTTTATAAGAATTTTAATCTATTGATTTTTTAACAGCTTCAGCAATTTCATAAGCAACATTTACAGTAACGGCATTTCCAGCTTGTTTATATAGCTGTGCATCAGAATTAACTTTTCTTGCTTTATCAAAAAGAGAATCGGGGAATCCTTGAAGTCTAAAACATTCCCTGGGAGTAAGCCTTCTAATCCTAAGGTTTTCAGTTAAAGTTCCTTGTTCACAGCTAGTATCTAAAGTTTGGGCTATTTCTTTTCCCACACGACCTCTTCTTGTTTTACTATTAGGGAAGGAAAGGTTTATGCTATCGCCTACATTAGCCTCAGAAAACCTTTCTTTGTAGCTTCTTTTATTGCAACACCGTGCCTATCTCCACTAGTTAAGGTAAACATTGGCTCACCAGTTTCTTTCATTCTTCGACCATTTTGTCTTTTATTTATTCTTTCAGGAGTTAGCACAGCTCTTGCCTCAAGAACAGCACTATTACTAGCAGTCCGATTTACTATCCCAGCAGTATATCTTGATGTTATACATCTTGAATGACTTGTTAACTTAGTTTTTTTAGTTGATTGATCTATAAAATATAGACCAGTTTTTCCACCACCGCCACCACCACAACCTGTAAGGGTACATGATAGCCCTTTAGGGTCATAAACCCTCTCGCCTTGGCAACCACCTATAACTTTTTTAAGAGCTGTAGGGTTTTCTCCTTGGATAGGTAGTATTTCTCGTCTACCTCGGCTTCTAAGATGTCCGATAAGGAATACCCTTTCTCTGTTTTGGGGGACTCCAAAGTCTTTAGAGTTAAGCACTTGCCAGATTGCATCATACCCAGCTTGGGAAATTTGATGGAGATATTCTGTAAAATCAAATCCTCTGTGACTTGATAAAAGTCCTTTAACATTTTCAAGGACAATAAATGTGGGTTTATCTTTTTCATCTTTGCCCTTGAGGAGTTCAATGAATCTAAAAAAGAGACCACTTCGGTCTCCTGATAATCCTTTTCGCATTCCTGCAATTGAAACATCTTGGCAAGGTGTTCCTCCACACCAAATATCTGCATAGGGGATTTCTTCTGATTTGATTGTATTGATGTCATCTCTGTGCCATTCCTCCTTTGTATCAAACATGGCTCTATAGGATTTAAGGGCAAACTTATCATTTTCACAAAAGCCGATACATTTAAAACCTGCTTGTTCAAAGCCTAATCTGAAACCTCCGACTCCAGCAAAGAAGTCTATAAAGGTCAATTCTTTATTCTTCATCGGCGACACCTTCGACATCCTTATAGGAATATTCGATACCATCTCTTAGAAGAAAGACACCATCAGAATTACCAACCTGTTCAATATATCTTTTTACAATAACATCTGTATATTTTTCATCCAGTTCTATGGTGTGGCAGATCCTATCTGTTTGCTCACAGGCAATAAGTGTGGACCCTGAACCGCCAAAGGGGTCAAGGACAATACAATTAGTTAAACTTGAATTTAAAATAGGATAAGCTACAAGGGCCACTGGTTTCATTGTAGGGTGATCCTTATTTTTCTTAGGTTTTTCAAACTCCCAGATAGTAGTTTGCTTTCTATCTGAGTACCAGTTGTGTTTACCTTTCTTTTTCCAGCCAAAGAGAACAGGTTCATGCTGCCACTGGTAAGGAGACCTACCAAGGACAAGGGACTGCTTTTTCCAGATGCAAGTACCAGATAAATAAAAGCCAGCATCTGAGAAAGCTTTTCTAAAGTTAAGACCTTCAGTATCTGCATGGAAAACATAAATGGATGCATCTTTTGCCATAACAGCTTCCATTTCTTGAAAAGAAGATAGGAGGAAGTCATAAAAGGCAGCATTCTCCATATTGTCATTTTTAATTTTCCCAGCAGTACCTTCATAATTAACATTATAGGGAGGGTCGGTTACTGTTAGATTAGCAAGTTTTCCATCCATTAAGCTTTCATAGGTTTCTGCTTTGGTGGAATCACCACATATAAGCCTGTGCCTTCCTAAAATCCATAGGTCACCAAACTTTGATAAGGCTGGCTTTTTCAGTTCTTCATCTACATCAAAATTATCTTCTTTAATATTATCTTTGAGAGAGTCTTTAAAAAGGTCGTCAAGTTCAGCAGGGTCAAAACCAGTAAGAGAAACATCAAAGTCTGCACCTTGTAAATCTGTAATTAAAAGCATTAATTTATCCTTATCCCAATCACCGCTGACCTTATTAAGGGCAATATTTAATGCCTTCTCATTTTCTTCATCCATATCTACAATGACACAGTCTATTTCTTTCTTGCCCATTTCCACTAAAACCTTGTATCTTTGATGACCACCTATAATATGGCCAGTCCTTTTATTCCAAAGGACTGGCTCTACATAGCCAAAGGTAAGGATAGAGTTTTTTAGCTTTTCATATTCGGGGTCTCCTGGTTTTAAATCTTTTCTAGGATTATAGGGAGCAGGATTTAGTTTCTCTACTTTAATTTTTTCTATCTGCATATTTTTTCACCGCCTTTTTAAGCTCATCATATTTATCCACATTTTCCCAAGGAAGAAGAGAGGAATTAAAATGACCATAAGTAGCTGTGTCAGAATAATGTATATCTCTAAGTCTTAGGTTTTCAATGATTGCTGCAGGTTTTAAGTTAAATACATCTTTACAAGCCTTGGTTAATACTTCATCAGAGACAGTAGCTGTTCCAAAGGTATTTATTGAAAAAGATACTGGGTTTGCCTTTCCAATGGCATAAGAAAGAGCGACCTCGCACTTATCTGCAAAATCGCTCCATATTATGTGTTTGGCAATATATCTAGCCATATAAGCACCGCTTCTATCTACTTTGGTCGGGTCTTTTCCACTAAGAGCACCGCCACCGTTTGAGGCAAGCCCTCCGTAGGTATCAACCATTAACTTTCTACCAGTTAACCCTGTATCGGCAGTAGGTCCACCAATAACAAATCTTCCAGAAGGATTGATAAGAATTTCAGTATCTTCATCAAAGGGGAAATCTGCAAAAGCAGGCAAAAGTACAAAGGTTAAAATTTCTCTTTTTAATTCATCATAGTCTTTATCCTTATGGTGGTGAATAGATATAACAATGGTTTTTACTCTTGCTGGCTTATCACCATCATATTCTATAGTAACCTGTGCCTTACCATCTGGATAAATTCCTTTTATTAATTTATCCTTTCTAGACTTATCAAGCCTTTTAGTAATATTGTGGGATAGAACAAGAGGGAGGGGTAGCATTTCTCTTGTTTCCTTTGTAGCATATCCATACATAGTTCCTTGATCACCAGCACCGATTAAGCTATAAGGGTCATCTGTACCATTTCTCATTTCCAGAGCATTATCTACACCCGCCTTTATGTCTGTACTTTGTTTTTGCACATATACATAAATCAAAAACTTAAGAGGGTTATATCCAACTTCCTTTAATGTTTGCCTTACAATATATCGAATATCTAATTTCTCGCTACAGGTGATTTCGCCCGCCACGATAATTTTTCCTTTGGTCGCCATTACCTCACAAGCCACTCTAGAAGATTTATCTTTTCTAAAAGCTGCGTCTAAAATATTATCAGCGATTAAATCACATAGCTTATCGGGATGCCCCTTACATACACTTTCAGCAGTTAATTGTTTTTTCATTATTACCTCCAAAAATTTATTTACCCTTGCGAGCAGTGAGCAGCTTTTCCATTACATTATCTTGGGGATTGGCTCCTGTATATTCAGCTACAGAATTTTCTTTTACGATTTGAAATATCTCAAACCACAGTCTATTTGTTTGAGTCATATAATTTTGTCCCATTGCAACATAGGGACTTTGAATAGCATTACCTGTAGTAGGATGTTTTGCTAAAAATCCATACTCAGTGATTGCCTCTTCGCATTGAATCCATCTTGCAACACTCATAGCATATCTTTCTAAAAGCTGAGGGGAGACGAGGGAGGAACAAGCTCTTTCATGTAGCCATTTCCAAGTATCTTTATAAATTTCTCCAGCCACTAAAGCCTTACCATCTTTTTGAACGGCCTCCAGCATCTTGTTTGGCTCTGGCATTTCTTCACCTTTTAAGTCTGCTGTATCTTGAAATTCCATAACGGTTAGGATTCTTCCACCAGGATTTCCTTCAGCTATTTTATCTGCTAATGCTTTCTTTTTGGCACCTGCTCCTATGCGAGCACCACCTCTATTAGTGCCGTCTTTGGCCATATATTAAAACACCTCACTTTCCTCTTGCCCTATTACCCCCTTTGAAACTGCATTTTTTTACACGATGCCCCACGCCGCTGTCCGCTTATGAAAGTTACAGAGATTTACTAGCCCCACCGCTCGCCGCTCTTGGCTGTGATGGAGGAGTGGCAGCTCTTGCATAGGCTCATCAGGTTAGAGAAGTCATTAGAGCCACCTTGGATTAGGGGTTTGATGTGATGGACCTCCTCTACGGGAGTCAGCCTTCCGTGCTTCTTACACTCTTCACAGAGAGGGTGCTCCTTGACATACCTATCTCTGATTCGTTTCCAAGCCCTGCCATACCTTTTGTTAGACTTAGGATCCCTTTGATACTTGTTGTAGTTTTTATTGACTAGGCTTTTATGTTCTTTACAGTACCTATCATAAGTAAGCTCAGGACAGCCAGGGTAGCCACAAGGACTCTTAGGTTTTCTTGGCATTAAAACACCTCCTTGTTTTTAGGCATAAAAAAACCTCCACAGAATTTCTGTGAAGGCTCTAAATAAATTTTGCTATCTTAATAGTATCATAGGAAAGTTTTGAAAAGTAGTGAATTAGTGTGCACACTTTTAAAAGCTTTTAATCTAATAGCTTACCTAAATCATTTAAGGCTTTACCATGTAATATATGAATCCACCTAAGGCTGTAGTGCATATCAACAGCTATCTGTTCCCAGGTTTCAAAGCAGAGGTATCTTTTTTCAAGTAAGGTTTGATACTCTCTATTTTCTACACTCTTAACGGCTGCTACAATTTCAGTCTTTAAATCAACCAACCTATCAATATCTTCATTGATTTCATGTTGAAGATCAATAATCTTACAAATGGTATTTTCCATAGTTGAGGTAGCCTTGTTAGGGTTCTTTGGCATATGGGAGAGAGTAGAGGTAGCTTTTGTGGCCAAGGCATTAAGTGAATCAAGCTGCTCTATCTTACTTTGTATTCTTTGGTCCAGCCTGTAGGCTTGGTTTAGAAATTCTTTAACTGTCATAAGGTAAACCTCCTTTATTTAAATCTGCTTTAACTGCATCAATTAAAGCTGTCTGTGTTGTGTCTTTATTTTTAAGTGCCTGCATTACTCTTTTATCAATGGTGTCTTTTGCTATCAGATGATGGATAATAACAGGGTGTTCTTGTCCTTGTCTCCAAAGCCTGGCATTGGTCTGTTGGTAAAGTTCTAATGACCAAGTAAGGGAAAACCAGATAAGGGTGGAGCCACCAGCCTGTAAATTGAGTCCATGTCCAGCGGAAGCTGGGTGGATAATAGCAATAGGAATCTCTCCTTGGTTCCAGGCCTTAATATCATCAGATGTTTTAATTTCTCTAACATCAAAGCGATTAATAATTCTTTGATAGTCATGATTAAACCAGTAGGCTATTAGAACGGGTTTACCATTGGCAGCTTCTATTAAATCTTCCAAAGCGTCTAGCTTTTTGTCGTGGATATGGATTACATTTTTCTCATCTCCATAAACAGCTCCATTTGCCATTTGAAGAAGTTTGCCAGAGAGGGCAGCAGCATTAGCTGCGGTTATTTCTTCTTCACCTATAGTGGCAATTAAATCTTTCTTCATTTCATCCAAGCTTTGAATATCTTTATCAGCTAATTTAACATCAACTTCGTTTAAAGTGAGTTCTGGAAGTTTAAGATAATCGGTACCTTTCATGCTGATGGTTATATCGGATATTTTCTTGTAAATAGCTTGTTCAGCTCCTGGTTTTGGCTTATAGGTAAATATAATTTGTTGATTTCTTTTATCGGGTAGAAAATACTCATCCCTGTATCTGCCTATAAATCTTCCAAGCCTCTGGCCCATATCTAGAAGTCTAAACTCTGCCCATAAATCCATAAGTCCATTAGAAGCAGGGGTTCCAGTAAGTCCAACCATTCTTTTGACTTTTGGCCTGACTTTCATAAGAGCTCTGAATCTTTTCGCCTTATGGTTTTTAAAAGAAGAGAGTTCATCAATGATTACAGTGTCAAAATCGAAGGGAAGGGAGCTATCTTCAATAAGCCATTTAACATTTTCACGGTTTATGATGTATATATCAGCTTTTTCTCTTAGAGCTTCTTTCCTTATTTTTTCACTTCCTATTGCCACTGAATATTTCAAATCTTTTAGATGATTCCATTTTTCAAGCTCAGAAGGCCAAGTATCTCTAGCTACTCTTAAGGGAGCTATGACTAAGATTTTATGGGCTTCAAAACTATCGAATAATAAATTGTTTAGGGCTGTAAGTGTTAAGACTGTCTTACCTAACCTAAGCCCATATCCAAGAATATAGCTGATACTGGTTTTTCTTCTATATAGCTAGAAGCATAGTTTTGATATTCATGAGGTATGAACTTCATCTGGCATCACCTCCTAAGGTATTTTCAATTATTTCTTTTATCTGTTCTTTATCATCTAAGACAAAAACCTTAAATCCTAGCTTTTTTAAAAGTCTATGTCTAGATAATTGAAGCGGTCTTGGTACTTGGCCTCTTCTTTTTACCTCAACGAAGGCAAGCCTTCCCTCTGGAAAGAGTAGAAGCCTATCAGGCATTCCTGCAAAACCAGGACAGGATAACTTGAAGCAAAGGCCTTTATTATTTTTTGTTTCATTTACAAGTTTTTGTTCCAGTGTTTTCTCGTACATAGTTATCACCTTTTTATTTTAAAGTCCTTATTTCATCAGTGTTTTGTGGGGGGAGTGTAGGTCTGTGTAGCTTGTCTATATAACTTATATATATTATTAAATTTATATTTTCTTCTATATGAAAAAGTTTGAATAGAGAGGTTCACTGACCTACACTTTTTATTAAAAATAGCTTATAGGAATTCTGATTTTAGTCTTAAACCTCTAACCATTACGCCTTTATTGGTTCTTCTTCTTTCAAAGTTTTCTGATTCAAGAGCTGTATAGAAATCAGTAGTTGATCTAGTAAACTCACCCATCCTAAGACAGAAGGCTCGGTACTCGTCATAGACTTTTCCTGATTTTTCAGTATAGGAAGAATCAATCTCACAGCATTCTTCTAGAAAATGTTGGAGCCAGTTATTATTTTCCTTATATAAATCAATGGCATCCTGGACCTTTTTAGGTGTATTAAGTTTGTAGCCGTCATCTATGATTTTTTTAGCACCCTCAATAATCCAGCTTAGGATTGCTCCGCCTGAATTCTTTATAAGAAAATCAGTATAATTTTTGATGTCATTGTTTTCTTGTATTTTGGCTTCAAAAGGTATAACAATTAACCTTCTCCAAGTTCCATCATCAATGGCACCCACCTTTGGAAGATGGTTAGTATAAAGGACTAGGGTATGGGTTGGTATATATTTAAATGGATCCTTGTATTTTTTTTCAGCAGTAATCTCATCAGTGGAACAAAGCTGTTTGATATTTGAAGTATTAAGTCTCATTCCTTCCTCAAGCTCTGCAGCAATAAGAAGTCTTTTGCCTTTGGCTTCAGCCAACTCAGGTTTAACATTTCTTCTGCAACCAACTGTTAAAATGTCGGCTGAAATACTGCCACTATAGGACCCTAGAACCCTGGCGATGGCGTTCCAGAAAGTAGATTTACCATTACGGCCTTCACCGTAGGCTATGATTAAAGCTTCAACATAAACTTTTCCAATGGCAGCAAGACCCACTATCCTTTGGACATATTCAATTAACTCCTGATCCTTTAAGAAAAAAACATCTAAAGCCTCAAGCCACTTGTCCATACCTTTATCACTGGGAGTGGCAGCAGTTTGTTTAGTTATAAAATGAGAGTAGCTAGGTTCAGATTTTGAATTAAGGCCTTCTTTAAGGTCAAAGGTGGCAGTAGGTGTATTTAATAGGAAACCATCAACATCGAGATCCTTAGGTAAAATTTCAAGCATTGGCTGGGCCTCTTTTAAAGCCGATGAAATCTTCTTTGAATCTCTTCTAGTTATTACATACTTCTTATAAACCATAGCTGCTTCATATCTTTTAAAGGCTTCATCTTGATTTTCTTCAAAGTCCTTAGCTGCCTTTTTGGGCCCTTTTTCCATAACCATGTCTAAAGCACCGCTATCAGACATTTGGTTTAAAGAATTGTTTAATTCTATTTCTGCTTCCTTAAGTTGCCTAGCAGTAAGTTCTTGGGCCACAGCTTGAGCTTTTGGCTTTGATTCCTCCCAGTAACTTCCGTTATAAACTAGAAAGTCAGTAGCAGGAGAGTATCTAAGAACCTCTTTATATTCATTAGATAAGACAATAGCCTGGCCAACATCTGAAAAATCGTTAGGCTTTAAAAGCACTTCACCATCATAATCTTCTGGTGAAATGTAATCCTCTTGAGAGGATACTCTTTTTCCAAAAGCAACAGCACTATTCCAAATAAGATCTAGTTCTTCCTGATCCAAAGGAGGGTTACATTTATCTGCTTCTTTTAAAAAGAGAGCATGGGCTTGGTCAGTATTACCTAGGCGGACTATAACCTTTCCTGCATATCTGGACATGGTTGTATTTCTTGATCCTTCTTCAATCTCTCCACTGGCATTATCCCAGTCTTCAAAGCTTGCAGCAGCTAGGAAATCTTCTAGGCTCCTATTACCATCAAAGATTTTTATCTTGGGAGTGCCTGTTCCAAAAATAAACCTGGCACTATCAAGAGCATTATTATCAAAGAAGGGAAAGGCAGCAGCTATTTTTTGTTTAATTTCTGCATATTTATTTGAGTCTTTTATTTCTTCAATCATGAAGTAAATATGAAACCTTGGTCTAGGACTCTTATTTCCCTTTTGCTTCATATGATTTCTACTGTAGGCAGCTATAAAAGGGATATCTTGAAAGGTATTAGCTACGTCATCTACATCAACCCATTCATTTGGATCTTCAGAATGATCATTATCACAATCAAGGACAGCATTATCTGCTTTTATGAAATTTGCGGAGCTCCTATAGTTGTTTTTAAACTCTGCTGATACATGGTCATATTTAATGGCATCAAGCATTGAAGTTTCATCTCTTATTAAAACCTTCCTAGGATATAGACAGTTTGAGAGATTGCCTAAAGTGCTTGATACATAAAGAGTAAAGCTAATCATTTAGGCACCTCCTCACAAGAAGTATTAAAATATTTTATAGGCATATTTCTTCTTTCAGCTTTAGCAATTTCATCAACCATGCCTTGAGAGATTTTTCCAAAGACCCAGAGCTCTTCGCACTTTCCAAGTAGTATTAAGGCAATGTGAAGGCCTAGTTCTCTTTCCTGGGTATCTTCATCATCTAGAAATCTTGGATAATGAAGATGAGGAGCTAGGGGTATAAAGCCTTTATTAATAGCAAACCTACAATATCTCTTAGTTCTTTCAACATTGATTTCAACATCACCAGAGAAAGGAGAAGCTATATAAACTAGAGGCATATATTTTTTCTTTAAAGCTTTATAGGGAGTTGGATCGTAATATCCCTCAGCATTGAATTTACTTATTGTCATTAGGCATCCTCCTTCTCAATAGTTGGTAAAATGCCATCCACCTTTAAAAGACTATAGATAAAGAGCCTGCCTTTTTGTGTCCAGTAGGTGTGCGGTCTTGTGTGGTCGGAACCATCTTTTCCTTTATAAGAATGAGTTTTTGTACTTGTATATCCTTGTTCCGCATACTTTTGATATAAAAGCCAGATAGAACCTTGCCTGAATTGAACCCCTTTATCTTTTAGGTGGCGGTTCATTCTTTTTGCACTCCAGCCATAATCTTTGGCTATCACAGAAATCGCCACTAAGTCCTTACATTGAAGAACTAGATCATAGTAGGAAGCTTTAGGTTTCATCTCTACAATTTGCTGATTTTGAATAGCAACTCTAGCCTCCAGTTCTTTCCTTTTTTCTCTTTCTTCCTTGAGAGCTGTAAAAGCAGCGATGGCTAGGTCAGGATTATTAAGAAGTTGATCCGTTGCATATAAACCGTGTTTACGGATAGAAGGGAGGACTTCGCTGGTTACCCAACGTTTAAATTCTTTAGCCTTTGGCATTTTACTAGAAAGAATAAGACTATATAGGCCAGATTCATTAATTATTGTTAGGCCCCTGTTTGGAATATCAAAGGTCGTGTTTTCCGACCTTTGAAGTAATGTCTTATCTTCCTTATCAACATGGGTTAAAAGAGCATCTTTTGTATTGGAGTAGCCTAGACTTTCAGCTACGTCTTTTCCAACAAAATAGATTTGTTCATCAATAAGAGCAGTGCGGATAGAACCGAACTCTGCATTTTTATAAACTTCAAGTTTCATCTAAACTACCTCCTTTACTTTATTAGAGCTTCTAATTTAGCCTTACTACAATCACGACAAAATACAGATGTCCCATAAAGGTCACCTTCACCATCACTGAAAAGCTGGCCAAGATCTATTTCAACTTCACAGCCACATTCAGGACAAGTACAAAAGACGTTATTATCATGAATTTCTACAGTTACATCAAGGTTAGGAGTAACTTTTTCCTTTACATAAAACATAAAAAACACCTCCAAAATTTAATAGGCAGGTACTGCCCTCACTATCTAAAGGACAACACCTGCCAAAATCCGTAGTGTTTTTTAATCTTTTTTATAAAAGTTTCCATCAAAGCCATCAGCTCTAAGTTTTAAGCTTCCTGCCCAAGGGGGAGACTTACTCATAATCTTGCATACTTCCTCAACCGTCATGTGTTTTTCAGCTTCAATTACAATCTCATCGTGGATATGCATAACAATAGAAAGATGCTTTAAATTTTCCATAGAAAACATAAGAAGATCACGACTTAGGGCCTGGACTATATTCTCTACAAACTTTGGACCATAAGAATTTATCCTTTCCCATTTTTTTGCGGTCCCTAAACCGTCATAGGTAACACAGGGAGATCCAAATTGATTAAGTCCCATCTTAGGCTTTACATAAGAGAGCTTACGGCCAGAAGGAAGGTTAATAAAAAGCATTCCACTTTGATAAGTAAAATCTATACCATGAGTAGAAGTACTGGTTCTTTCCATGACTGCCTTCATTGCAGCCCTATCAACTGACCACCAAAAATCGACAATGTTAGGATTTGCTGATCTCCAAGAATCAACAAGAGGTTTTAACTCTTCTTCAGTGAGACCCATATCAAGAGCTCCCATAGCTTTAAGAGCACCAACTGAGCCACCATAACCACAGGCTAAATCTGCAACCTTTCCTTTTTGTCTTAGAGGACCTCTTTTATCTATATTTTCAATAGGAACATCAAACATGTGACTAGCAGTAGCTGTGTATAAATCTTCCTTTCTGTTATAAGCTTCCAGGACCCAGTTTTCATCTGCAAGCCAAGCCAGTACAACTCTTTCAATAGAAGAGAAGTCAGCTACTATAAATTTGTGATTAGCTTTTGGGATAAAAGATGTGCGGATAAGCTCGGATAAAACTTCTGGAACAGAATCATAGAGCATATCTAAAGCCTGGATATCTTTTCCCAAAACTAAATCTCTAGCCTCTGCTAGGTCAGGCATATTATTTCTTGGTAGATTCTGTGGCTGAAGGATCCTGCCTGCAAATCGGCCAGTTCTATTAGCACCATAAAATTGGAACATCCCTCTAGCACGGTTATCAGATCCTATTGCATTTTCCATAGTTTGATACTTTCTAATGGATGATTTAGCAATTTGCTGTCTGAGTGTTAGAACCTTTCCAATATTATCATCAGCAGTTTCTAGTAATTCAGAAACTACACTTTTTCCTAAACTATCTGTCTCTAGCCCTTTATCTAAAAGCCAAGCCCTTAGTTGATGGACAGAATTAGGGTTTTCAAGTTCAGTAATAGCTTTTAATTCTCCCATTAAGTTTCCACGAAAGTGGTCATCTATATGGATAGCGTTTTTAATAAATTCTAAATCAAGGAGAACACCCCTATCATTTATCTCCTGATCTAAATGATATTCTTGCCAGATAGTATCTGGAACAGGAAAGTTTGACAGTTTCCTTTGTATCTCAAGTTCAGTTTCCACATCTCGTTTGTTATATTCTTTGAAGCTAGACCACTTATCTAGGTCATGGCAGGGGTAGTTTCTTATTCTTTTACCATTAGCTTTAGTAGGTTTACAGGGAGTACAAAAATACCTAATTAAATCTTTGCCTTCCTTTAGTTTTTGTTTTTCAAGCCCAAGAACTGAACCTACACCTTCAAGTGAAAGGGGTAGCCCCATATAGGCAGACCAAACCATAGAACATTTCCAAGAAGAAGGGTCTAGATATTTACCAGTAGGAAATCCTAAAAATCGAGAGAGACAGATTCTTTCAAAGTTTGAATTGAAGGCCCACTTAGTAACTTTCTTATCAGTAAGGGCATGAAGTACCTCTTCAGGCAATTCATCATCTAAAGCTAGATCAATAACTTCTACCTGACCTCCATTTATAGAATAAGCAAAGAGCATAACTTCAAAATCTTCTGATTGGCTGTACTTATAAACTCCAGCCTTAGTAAGATTTATGGATGAAAAAGTTTCTATATCAATTTCTAATGTTTTCATTGAATTCTCCTTTCCTTACAAGAAATAGGGCAGCTAGGATATACCTGCTGCCCATAGTTTTTATGAAAGGAAATCATCATCCACGCTTGTAGCAAAATCATCCTCAGCTCTAGATTTACCTCCTAGAGATTCCCCGTCTTTTATTTTCTGTAGGTTATTCAGGCCACAGGCAATTCCCTTATTTCCATTGCTATTGAAGGCATAGAAGTTGATGCTGGCTCTGCCATAGACACCACTATAGACTTCTGAACGTTCAATAATGGGGTCAAGGTTTGCATCTACAACACCTGGAGCAGTTGCTGAATTGGCATTAACAAAATAAGAATCTGCATAAGCTTCATCATCTGGCCTTTCTAAATCTCCATCCCTAAGAGGAGTTTTAATAGCAGAAAGAGCAGGAACACTTCTACCGTTACCTTTTAGTTTAGCTTCGCCTTCTTTATAAGCGGCTTCAATTGCAGCTTTAATTTTGTCTAAAGTTCTAGTATCTGACTTTGGAATAATAAGTGATACTGAAAACTTAGGTGTACCACCATTTATAGATTTGGCTTCCCACACATTTGCATAAGACCATCTTGTTTCTGGACCTGTTATAACCTTCATTGGATTTGTATTTTTACTCATAGAATTTTCCTCCTAAAATTTATTTAAAATCATCTACAGCTGTGTTAATAGCTGGTCGTTTGTCACTCTCAGGAACGAGAGTAGGTTTACCTTTTGGTTTTTCAACCAAATCCGATAGAAGCTCTGAAAATCTAGCTTTGCCTAAAGTTTTCTCCATGTCTGTTATTCCTTTAATCTTTTGAACATAAGGATCGTAGCCATTGGTTTCTACTACATTAATAACTTCTTCTTCGTTTACATAGCGTCTGTTACTTCTTCCTTCGACTAGCTTAAATCCCTGCCATGCTTTCCCTTGAAGGGCAGCAGTTAGGGCATAATCTTTAATATTTGATGCCCAGGATACAAGCCCATCGATTTTAGAAAGTATTTCTTCAATGTCTTCATCTTCCAGTAGGGGTGGTAGTTGAAAATCATATTTTGCTAGTTCTAGATTATAATCTGCCCTAGCTCGGCATTCGTGTTTTACCTTGCAGAAGGTACACCAGTCACCACATTTAAACTCGCCTTTTCCCTCAAGTGCTAACTTTGCAGTAGGTCTTAAAGTTTCATTAGCCCATTTGTAAAGTTCATCTTTAGAGAGGGTGAAGGTGCTGATATTATTTCTCCTAGGCTGATAGACGGTCATGGATACAGTGTCAATATCATAGATGCCATCAAAGAGTTCTAATCCTCCAAGCCCGTATATTTTCATCTGGCTATTATCATAAGCATCAACTAAAATTCCAGTCCCATGCTTATAGTCCACTACATGGAGGGTGCTGTCTGAAACAATAATACAGTCCCCTGTTCCGAAGGACCCATCAGCATACTTTGAGATATCTAGCTTTTCCTCAATGAGGATTATAGGGTCTGGGCATATTGTTTTTGCCTCTTCAAAAAGTTCTAGAATATAGGTGGCATAGCCTTCTGCACATTCCTCCATTTCCTCGTTGTAATACTGAAGATTTGAAGTAGGATCCTTGGCCTTTATACCTAAAAGCTTTTTTAATTTGTACTCTCCCAGGGCATGAGCCTCAGTTCCCTCTTCTGCATAAGGACTTGTTGTATCTTCGTATTGCTGGCCAAGTTGCAAAGACGGGGGGCAGGACAACCAGCGGGAACTAGAAGAGGGAGAGAGGAGGGCATGCTTACCCATTTCCTAATACCTTCACTTCCTCTAGTAGTTTCTTATACTTCTTAGGTTCGATTTCACTTAGCTTATTAGCACCATGCTTTTCTAATAAAGCCCTGATTTCATCTGTATAGCCACTACGAGATTTTTCTGCTAGAACAGCCCTAACTGATTCTAAGGTGAGCTTTTCTTCTTTTACTGGTGCCTGCTTTTTGGTTTCTTTGGGCTCACTTGAAGTCCCACCAGTGCCAGCAAATAAGTCTAGAAGAGAATCAGCTACAGATAGAAGAAGGTTAGCAGCAGTTCTAAGTTCATCAACGGTTTGAGATAATTCATTCATTTTACCCATATTGATTTGCTCCTTTCATAATTTTTTCTGCCCTACAATCTCTAGAGGACAACTAGAAGAGAAATCCGTAGAGAAATTTGCTATTTTCTTAAAATGTTTTTTAAATCCTTATTTTTCAGTAACTTTTTACGCAGTTCAAGCTCCCTATATCTAACTCCATCAACGGATTTAAGTCCTAGGAGATGAGCTATATCTTTTTTAGCCTTCTTTTCTATAAGGCAGTTAAAAAGCAATTTATCTTCAAAGGGTAGTTGTCCATAGGCTTGAAGTATAGCTGTCATTAATTCCTTGTCTTCTAAATCTTCTAGGATATTCTGAGTTTCATCTGTGGGGGTAAATAGGCTATTGGTATCACTGTCATCATTTGTCCAAGTTTTATCTAGTTCAACGGTTCTACTGGTGTTTTTTCTATTACAGCGATTACAATCTTGGTCACATTTGGCTGTTTTTTTTCCTTTCCAAATGCAGGAGAATTTATTGTCCCTATAACGTTCCTCTTTTTTTATGGAAGTTCCATTAAATCTATGAATATCCTCATTAGCTTTTGTTCTAGCAAGCCTTACAATATAGCCAGCCTCAATATCGTAATACCATCTTTGTTTATAGGGGTTGTCCTTGGTGGGAGATTCAGGTTGTGCAAGACAAACCTCTCTAGATACTTGTGTGTGTTTGCCGTTTTCATCTGTAACATAATATTTCTGATACCTTATCTTTTTAAAATTTTTCATATTATTGACTCCTTTGGTTTTCAAATTTTCTTGATTCCACTTACAAATTGCCTTAAAAAACTCCGTTTTCACCTCCCCAAATTGACAAACTATAAACTGCGTGATAGAATGAATAAGTAGGAATTGATATGATTTGCTTTTAAAATAAACAACAAAAAAGCTGATGTTAGAATTCCTAACATCAGCATGCAACTTTTCGATATTGCTTCGAAATAGACTGAGAATTACTCAACTATTACAAAGGTTTACTTTTCATTTACATAAGGGGGATAAGGGATGAGATTATGTTTTGGGACATTTGCTAAAGTATTAAGGATATGTAAACAAGAAACGGTAACTGATAGACAGTTAGTAAGTTCAATGACGAGAACGATAGATCCGAATTGCAAATATATAGAGCAAGGTAGTGCTACGGCAGTATCTAGATTATTTAGTTGCGAAGGAAACCTATCTTCTGGGAAAGTAGATGGGGGTAGCGGAGCATATCAAAAAGTTGGAGAAAACTTAAGTAATGTTACACAATTAGCATTAAAGCTTGATACTGGGGATTTAACTTCAAAATTTCAGGAGAAAGTTGTGCCTTTAATAAATGAAGATAAAAAGGCACTTGCTGTGCTCGCATTAAAGGACATAATAAAAAGAGATGTTGAATTAGATAAAGACAATAAGAAAAGTTTTGAAAAATATCTAGGTAAGAGTAAGGATGAAATAAATTTACTAACAAACTTTGATTTTGCAGAGTTTCTTGCAGGTCTATTTTTGTATACTGTGGTGTCTGTTAAAAATACTATTGGAAAACAATATGTAGGGGAAGTTGATGAAGAATTTGTATTAGGGTTTAGGGAAAGTAGCTGGTTAATTGCTTTTGAAATCAGAGATAAAGATATTGAAGTGACTAAGCCTAAAACCAATATTTGTCTAAATGATTATCTTACTAAGGCAAAAGAAAAATATAGTACAATAAAAACTCTTTTATACAGCGAGCAACCAAGGAAGTTTTATGACTTCTATATCTGTAACGATATAGAAAGGCGTATTCCTGTACAGGGCAGGTACAGAAGAACTCATAAATATGAAAAAATAAAAGATGCTACCATTGATAAGCTTTCAAACTTTTCTAGGTTCATAATTCTTACTGGGACAGGTGGTCTTGGTAAATCAATGATGATGCGTCACTTATTATTAGATTCATTCAACAGATATGAAGGCACTGGTGAAATTCCTGTTTTTATACCATTAAAAGATTATGATGACTCTGTATCAGATTTACTTGACTATGTTTATATGAAACTAGCCAGCATAGATGAGAGCGTTTCAAGGGATGCATTTGAAACACTTTTAAAAGGAGGCAAATGTCAACTATTATTTGATGGGCTGGATGAAGTGAGTTCTAATTATGCAAGTAGTTTTGAACTTGAATTAGAAATATTCACGGATAAATTTCCTGATAATATGTATGTAATATCTTCTAGGCCGTATCAAAGTTTTGTCTCGTATTCAAGATTTACAGTTTTAAGATTAGAACCTTTTTCTAGGGAGCAGGCTATTGATTTAATAGAAAAACTTGAATTTAGGATAGACGAACCTTTAATTAAAGAAAAATTTCTTAGAGAATTAAAGACAAAGCTATACTGGTCTCATAGGGAATTTACTCAAAACCCCCTTTTATTAACAATAATGCTAATGACATTTGAACAATTTGCTGAAGTGCCGTCAAAAATGCACGTGTTCTATCGGGAGGCATATTCCGCCTTATCTATTAAACATGATGCAAGCAAAGGAGCATATAGGCGAGTTCTAAAGAGTGGGATGAATGCGGAGAGGTTTGCAGATTATTTTGCAGAACTTTGCTCAAGGTCATATTATGATGAGAAGTTTGAACTTAATAAACTTGAATTTGATAAGTATTATGAAGATTTAAATGAAAGAAAAAAGATAGATGATTTTAAGACTAGCCCAGAGGATTTTCTATACGACTTATGCTCGAATATGTGTCTTATGTATTCAGAAAGTGGTAAATATCACTTTACTCATAGATCATTTCAAGAATATTTTTGTGCCTTATACTTTTCAAAGCAAAAGGACAAAACGCTTAAGACTATAGGTGATTTTTTTGAAAAACGGCGTTCAATGCACGGAGATAAAACATTTAGTATGCTATATGATATGATTCCAGAAAAAGTTGACGAGTATATTTTTATACCTTATCTAGAAGAATTATTTGAGGAGTGTGATTCGGAGAGAGGCTATTGGACATTCCTGGAGGTAATGTATCCTACTATTAGATATGAAAAGGGGGACACCGATGAATGGGTTACTAACACTCCGAATTCTTATATTTTCAACTTTATTGTAAATGAAAAAATAAGTACTACTGGTACAGATGACTTCTCTACATTGCCACATATTGATTCACTTGTAGATGTTGAATATGCGTATGTAGAGGATGAGGAAGATGGTGAGGTGCTACTAAATGTGGAAGATATAAGTGATGAATATAAATGGGAATACGGAGACCCAGATACAGTGGGCTGGGTATTCGAAATGGATATAGAAGATATACTGGAAAATGAGGAAGATTATGAAGAAATACTAGAAGCGTTAAGTGGAAGTGATTTCAAACTAAAAGTTGAGTATGAAAATGCAAGGAAATACTTTAACTCTTTAAAGAACAGGTTAAAACCTAGAGGCGACAGTCTATTTGATATATTTTAGTAATCTATAGGCGGAAATATATTATAAAAAGAAAAGGTGATAATAAGTGGAAATAATAGAAAAGTGGTCAACCTTAGAAGAAGTATCAGAACATCTGGGTGTCAGTAAAGACACTATAAGGAATTGGATCAGAAAAGAAGTTATTCCTCATTATAGGGTGGGGAAACAATATAGATTCAAACTTTCGGAAATAGATAAATGGATTGAAAGTGGGGAAAGTGCGGAAATGGATTAACCCTATAAATATGGGAAAATAACAATACAAGGAGAAGTATAAACATGGAAAATATATTTGAACTAGTACAAGAGATACTATCAAGGGTTGACAAATATTTATCAGAAGATAATCAGCTGTTAAAGGCTAAGGTCTATACAGATGTAATGATGATGGATGAGGGGCTACTATCCCTTTTGTTAAGTAATGAAAGAATCAAGGAGGAATTTTTTACGAAAGTAAAAGAGACACTTGTTTTTGATAAACAAAAATTTGCATGGCTTATTGAATCTAAGGAATTTTTACCAGATAGTTATACTAGGTTTTCTAATAAAATAGGCTTAACTTCAGACGGAAATTTTATATCTCAAAAAAATGATGTGGTTCTTGATTTCCCTTACAAGGACTGCTATTTGCAAGGGGGACAAGATAAAGAGGATCAGAAAAGGGAAGAAATCTTTTATCACGAAACTATAGCGAGTGATCAGGTTACTAGAATGCTTGAACCCAAAGTTTTCACTAATGCTAAAAGGTACACAAGTGAAGATGTAGAGGAGGATATTACCTTTGATGAAAAAGACAATCTTATTATAAAGGGAAATAATTTAATTGCCCTATCTAGCTTATTGAAATGTTATGAAGGAAAGGTGAAATTAGTATATATAGATCCACCATACAACACAGGAAACGATGGATTTAAATATAATGATAACTTTAATCACTCTACTTGGCTTACTTTTATGAAAAACAGACTGCTTCTAGCAAAAAAACTTCTTAGAGATGATGGTTTTATTTTTATTGAGATAGATACTAATGAGATGCACTACCTAAAAGTGTTGTGTGATGAGATTTTTGGAAGGGAAAATTTTATAAATGATATAGTTTGGAAACGAAGAGGGGGAAGTGCAAATCCACAAAATCGATTAAACAATGTAACTGAGTCAATATTATGGTATTCAAAAACAGAGAACTATAATATAACCCATATATTTAGCTTGGAAGATGAAAACACTCAAAAGTATATAAATGAGCGTTTTAATAATGTTGATGAAAAAGGAAGACGATTCATGAAATCACCTTTACAAAGCCCAAATTACAGAGAAAATTTAATATATGAGTATAGGGGATATCAGCCTCCTAAAAAGGGGTGGTCTATATCAAGAGAACTAATGGAGCGATGGGATAAAGAAGGAAAACTGTGGTTTCCGGAAAATAAAGACCAAAACATTGTCAGGAAAATATATTTAGATGAATATAAAGGGCAACCAGTATCTAATTTATGGACAGATATTAAGGTCATAAACCCAATGGCAAAAGAAAGGCTAGATTTTGATGGTCAAAAGCCCGAGGCTTTGTTAAAGCGATTAATAGAGTTAACCACTAACGAAGGTGATGTAGTTTTAGATTATCATCTCGGTACAGGGACAACATGTGCTACTGCACACAAAATGAATCGTCAATATATCGGGATAGAACAGATGGGTTATCTAGAAACACTTACATTGAAACGATTGGAAGGGGTAATCAAAGGTATAAACATTGGGATATCTGAAAGTGTAAAATGGCAAGGTGGGGGGTCATTTGTCTATTGTGAACTTTTAGAAAATTCCATCCCACTCATTGATGAAATCCAAGAAGCTACAGAAACAACGATTAACAATATAAAAGAAAAGGTTTATAAAGAGGAAAGGATTGTATCTTTTATAACAAGGGAAGAACTTAAGAAAGTAGATAACGAGTTTAAAGAATTGGATCTTGAAGATAAGAAGAAGGCACTTATATCATTAGTAGACAAAAATAAACTATATGTTAATTTATCTGATATTGATGATGAAACATATAATGTAGATGATTCAGATAAAAGGTTTACAGAATCCTTCTATAAGAGGGAGGTTTAGTTATGGAACAAAGATTTTTATATGAAAAGATTAATGTTATAAAGGAACTAGGACAACTTAAAGAAATACCTGAGATAATTGGGACAGGCTTAGCACCACATATTCAACTGCGTGAATACCAAGAAGAGGCCTTTCAGTATTTTATTACTTATTTCGAAGAGGAAAATTTAAGGAAAAACAAACAGATACATACCCTTTTTCACATGGCTACAGGTAGCGGAAAGACAGTAATGATGGCTGGACTTATTCTATATTTATATGGAAAAGGATATAGAAACTTTATGTTTTTTGTTAATCAAACTAATATACTAGAAAAAACTAAAGAAAACTTTATAAATCCCAAATCATCAAAGTATCTTTTTAATGATGTGATTGAGTATCTAGGAAACAAAGTTAATATTAAGATGGTTGATAATTTTAGTGGTAATGATTTAGAGGAAGACATTCAGATTTGTTTTACTACAACACAAAAGCTTCATATGGATTTGTTTACACCAAAGGAGAATTCTTTAACTTATGAGGATTTTGAAAATGATAAAGTTGTATTTATATCTGATGAAAGCCATCATGTGAATACCCTTACAAAAAAGGCAACTAAAGCAGAAGCCGAGGCTAAAAATAGCTGGGAGTATTCTGTTACTAATGCCTTGCATAGCAATAGAGACAATATTATGCTTGAATTTACTGCAACTGCAGATTTAAAAGATTCTAATGTTAAAAGCAAGTATCTAGATAAAATAATTTATAACTACCCACTCATTAACTTTAGAGCTAGTGGCTACACTAAGGATTTCCAAAATTTCGGAACAGATAGTGAACTATGGGAAAGGGCTTTGATAGCCTTAGTGATGAGCGAGTATCGTAAATATCTGTTTGCAGACCACAGATTAAATATTAAACCTGTTATTATGCTGAAGTCTCAGAAAATCGTTGAATCAGAAGGGTTTTACGAAGAATTTTTCTCTAGAATGAATAATTTAACAGGTTCTGAAATCCAGGAGCTTTATACAGCTGAGATAGATGTTTTAACACAAGCTTTAGATTATTTTAAAGGTAAAGATTCTAGTTTTCAGCTTTTAGAACATAGCCTTAAAAATAGTTTTACCAAAGAAAGTTCAATTATTATCAATGGTGCAGCAGATAATAATCGTGAAAACCAATTATTAGTTAACTCATTGGAAGATGAGGATAATCAAATTCGCTTAATTTTTGCCGTAGACATGTTAAATGAAGGATGGGATGTACTAAATTTGTTTGATATAGTGAGGCTATATGATACAAGGCAGGCAAGTGGAAAAGCGGGTAAAATAGGAGTCTATACCATTAAAGAGGCACAGCTAATAGGTCGTGGTGCAAGATACTGTCCTTTTAGGGTAACAGATGAGCAGGAAAGGTTTAAAAGAAAATATGACAATGACCTTGACAATGAAAATCGCATCTTGGAGACTATGTTTTTTCATAGTAGAAATGATTCAAGGTATATAGCCGAATTAAGGCAGGCTTTAATTGCTACAGGATTACAGGATGAAAACCCTATTAAATTGGATTATAAATTAAAAGAAGAATTTAAAGATAGTGATCTTTATAAAAAAGGTTATGTGTTTACAAATAAACGTATCCCTAAAGGTAGGGGCGAGGTTAAGTCATTAGAAGCGGGAATAAGAAATAGGGTATATAGATATACACAAAGAACAACGAGAGGTGCTGTCCTTAACTTAATGGGGGACAGTAAGCTAGCTGTTACCGATTCTAAAGTTGCTACCTTTCAATTTAAAGACATTAACT
>Ga0209487_1000552_pt1 | contig 33827 bp, 31 predicted proteins | sample Poulit2012_FD_187524 | JGI IMG/M metagenome (GOLD analysis project Ga0209487, IMG submission 187524) | Agricultural soil microbial communities from Georgia to study Nitrogen management - Poultry litter 2012 (SPAdes) (version 2) | ecosystem: Environmental > Terrestrial > Soil > Agricultural land...
TTGTCGATAGCGAGATCGACATCTTCTGAAAACCGCTGGATCAACTTCCAGGCTTTGCTCAATGAGGTGCCGCCTTTAAAAACTAAATGGGTCGCAATATCCATATCAAAAACCACTTGCAAGGTTCGGCTCACCCACCAATCTTTTTCAACAGCAAGAGGAGACATTCTCATATTCTCTGCGATCACAGAAAATATTTCCACTTTTTCTTCCTCTGGTAAAGTGTAAAAATCAATCTTGGACATTTACTAAGGCTTTTCGCATAATTTTTTGAATCCAGACGGGGGCCAGTAGAATATCATGGTGCAGATCTTCTTGATCATCCCGTTTTAATAAAGATATTATTTTTTCTTCTTCCTCAGGTGTTACTTTACCTTCACCGATTGTTTTTAAAGCCTGGATAACCAAACGACTGACCTCCCCTCTTGCTAACAAATTTTTAGGTGTTGTTCTTTTGAATTTTATTTTCCGATTACCAACAGATAATTCTCTTGGTGAACCATCAGTAAGAAGAACAATATTCATGGGTACTTGAGTGCTCAATCCTAAAATATTCAGCGCGTAATTTCCAGAAGGAACTGTTCTTATTTTATCACGCTTTGCAATAGCCTTCGCTACTTCTTCTGCGGAGGGAATAATTGCACCGATCAATCTATTTATTTTGGGACGAACATAAATTCCATGCGCTACTCTGACAATAAATTCTTTATCTGCCAAACGTTTAAGACTTTGCCTGACCGCATCTGATGTACCGATATCCAAAAAATCTCCCGGGAAAATCAGTGTGCCTCTATCTTTATTTTTGATCGATCTTTTTATTTGCTTCTCAACACTCATTCATCACATCATTCTGTCACAAATATAGATGTTTTTTGTGACAATACTTGTAAATAATAAAGACAGTTTCCGATAAATTCTTCAAAAACCATCTCCGCCCATATCGATTCTCTTTCCTTCACGGTCTCCTGTTCTCCGGCGGCATCAGGTATCAAAATTTGCATTATCTTGGGGAAAATCTAAAATCATGAATAGACGATCACTGATTCACCACCTTGGGTGGACCTTATTGCTGAGTTGTATTTATTTTATTGGATTTGCGCAAGGCAACCTGCCCGATGACCTGGACGCATGGATCGAGTCCGCACGGCATGATTGGAATATCCCGGGCATGGCCGTAGGAATCGTCAAGGATGGCGAAGTTGTATATGCAAAAGGATTTGGTGAAAAACAACTGGGGCAAAACGAGCCGGTAGATGAACATACCATATTCAGTATCGCCTCGGTCAGTAAAAACATGACCGCCGCCGCCCTGGGTATCCTGGTCGATCGGGGAAAAATCCACTGGGATGACAAAATCATCGACCACATCCCCTGGTTTCAATTCAAAGATCCCTGGGTCACCCGCGAAGTCACCATCAGAGACGCACTCACACACCGGACCGGTCTGGGTCGCATCCTGGGGAATCGTCTCCATTTCATGACCAACCGATCCCGGGATGAAGTACTTTATCAGATGCGGTATATGGATTTTGAAAAGCCTTTCCGTTCCGGTTTTGTGTACAACAATGTCATGTATTCACTCGCAGGACAAGTGATCGAATACGTGGATGGACGAACCTGGGATCAGTTCATGAAAGAAGAGCTGTTTGAACCTCTGGACATGCATTCCGGCACCACCAGCATCACCGAAATAAAAGAAACGGATAATATCGCTTTTCCACATCAGGAAATAGAGGGAAAGGTAGTCCCCATCCAAAGGAGGAACTGGGACAACGCCGGGCCGGCTGCCGGCGTCAATGCCTCCATCCATGATCTCAATAAATGGCTTCTGATGCAACTGGGCACTCCCGGAGAATATGATGGCAAAACGATCATCAGCACCACACAGATGAATGAAATCCGAAAACCACAAGTGATCCGTGGCCAGGCGGATGCGATGGCTCCTCAGGCTACGTACGGAATGGGCTGGACCATCACCGACTACAAAGGAAAACGGGTGCTGACCCATGGCGGGGCGACAGACGGATTCAATACCGCGATGTATATTGTTCCGGAGCTAGAACTGGGAATCATCGTGGCAGGAAATACATTCAATAGTCTTGGCAACGCCATCGCCTATCAGGTCATCGACGGGTATCTGGGAACCACAGGTATTGACTGGAATGAACGATACCTGACCAATTACAAAAACTTGTACCAACAGACAACCGCCGCTCGGGATAAAATCCATCAGGATCGCATCACAGATACTCGTCCCACACTCGATTGGGATGATTATACCGGCACTTACACCTCAGAAGGATATGGATCCATTGAAGTACGCCGGGAAAACGACCAGCTGATCTTGCGATTTTGGGAGGATGAAAATCTCGAAGCTGTACTGGAACACTGGCACTACGATACTTTCCGGGCGGTATGGAAAAATCGTGCCCAGCGGGAAGAGTTTATGCAATTTCATATCGGGCAGGATGGCAATGCCGAGTCACTTGAATTTGAATTTGTATTGCGCCCTATGCTACTTCAGGTAGGTGCCTACCCTTCCCATTATACCCACAAGGAAAAATTCATAAAACAATAAGACATTGCTATCTTTATACATCACACATCATATCATGATCTTTGACCTTAAGATGAAACCGATATCCCCATACATGGTCAGTGAATTTCCCGTTTCTGAATCTGACTACCATGCAAGCAAAGATGAAGCGAATGAATTATGAAACTGCTAACCACACTCCAAAGAAGAACAACAACGTTCGGAAAGAATTATAATAATGAATCAAATAAATAATCTCCATGGCCAGAAAAGTAATTTTATACATAGCAATCAGCCTGGACGGCTACATAGCCAAACCGAATGATGATCTCAGCTTTTTATCTTTGGTTCAGAAAGAGGGTGAAGATTATGGCTATTCGGAATTCATAAAAACTGTGGACACCGTCATTCTCGGAAGAAAAACATATGATTGGGTAATGAATCAGGTACAGGAATTTCCGCACGCTGACAAAGATTCTTATATCATCACCCGAACCGCCAAGCCAAGTATGGGAAGAACACATTTCTATACAGATCCCATCAAAGATCTTATTTCAAAATTAAAAAACGAAGATGGAAAAAATATTTTCATTGATGGCGGTGCAGAAATCGTGAACGAACTTTTGAAAGAAAAATTAATTGATGAATTTATCATTTCAATTATTCCCGTACTTGTCGGCACCGGAACAAGACTTTTCAAAGATGGACGTCCTGAACAAATTTTAGAACTTGTCTCTGCAAAACAATTTGACAAAGGTCTTTCCCAACTTCATTATAATGTGGTAAAAAATACCATTCCTGCTCTACCCAGTTCCTAGGTTTTATAAAAATTTGCAATGACCAGGAGGAGCACTCAATGCTGATCTTGATATTACCAGAACTCTTTTGTATCCGAATTTTTTCTAATGATACCACACCACCATCAACTGGAGCCCCTTTCCTTCAAATCGGTTGGTCGAAGTCATTTGCGACGGGATAGCATATTGTCGCGGATTCCAGTATCCGATCAGATAAAAAGTTATTTGGTCCAACTGTCGTTGCCAATGCAAAAAATTATAGAAATTTCGGTTTTCCCAATCATAATATACCATAGCACTCAGCTGATCCAACATCGTGAGCGGATAAGAAAGAGCAAGGCCGGAGAAGCTGATCGCATTGTCCGGATCCACTCCTTTTTCACTGTAAGAATAAAAAAATTGCTCAAACGTCGCATTCAATCCGTTCCCGATTCCAAACGTATAATCTGTGCCCAGCGTCAGCATCTGTTGATTGGAAAAATCACCCGCATCGCGATTCAAATTTGTCCATGATCCCTCAAGCCAAAGCCCCACAAAAACATCAAATCTCAAATCAAAACCAAACCTGTTTTCCGAAATATCCTCCAAAACGGAAATTTGTGGATCAGCTTTTCGAAAGTGATAAGACACTGCTCCTTCTCCATGAGAAATCGGTATCTGTGCCCTTCCGCCCACCTCCGGAAATGAGCGGGAAGAGGGAAATATTTCCCAACCTTTCCGTTTGTCGTTGCCGTAAAGCGACCAAAGCCAGAAAGTGGAATTCCCGGGGGAATAATATCGAAAAAGACCACCCCACACACCATCGGTGAGCTGCAACGGATCACGGGGATCCATCGTGTCAAACCACATCAAAGGCCTGAACATTTGTGCCGATCCGAAATTGATCTTCTGAAGTCCCAACCTTATTTCAGTTCTGGTGGAAGAAAAGCGGGACCATGCGCGGTATGGCTTTACCTGACCATCCGCTGAAAGATGATCGAATGCCCGGATTCCAATATCCCCGAAAAGATTGGCAGAAGCTTCAAAATCTATCAACTTTCGGTTTTTTAGTGGAATATCCAGATTGACCTGCGGAAGATAACGACCTCCCATCCATCCTTTTGTCTGAAGATCCGGAGTAAATTGCCCCCATCCTGACAACTGACCACTATATCGGAACTGCACCGGATTTTTCTCGGTTCCGCTCACCGAATCCACATCCGTCCCAGGCTCCTGTCCAAAAAGAACAGAAACGAAAAGCAGCAGGAAAAATATCATATAGATTACACTTCTTCCCATACACATCCAATTATGGAGTCATTATGTTTGGATTTTCATTCTCCTCTCTTTCCGCGATGCCGTATAAAAAAATTCTCGAAATCATTCGGGCGAGATTTTCCGTAGTTCCGAAAAAACGCATGGTTTCCTCATTCATCGCAAAATTCTGCATTTCCCTTGCATAGGACATAAAAATCGAAAAACTGATCTCCTTCATAATCAATCCATTTTGCTGCATCCGCATAAACCAATCCTCCGTGGCCTTTATTCTCCTCCGATCCCATTCTTGTAAATGCTCTTGAAGCGTCTCATCAGAATGATCAAAAAGATTGAAAACAAAATCCATCTCTATATTCAGCGCATTCTCGATCTTTAATTCAAACGTTTTCCGGAATTTTTCCTCCACCGGAAGATCGGACTGCATCATCGTCTCATATTGTTCCAGAGCTCCGGCATAGAAATCATCGATCACTCTTTTTGCCAATTCAGTTTTATTCGGAAAGTATTTATAAAAAGTCATCTTACTGGCACCCGCTTCCTCGCAAATCTCTGTCACTGTTACTTTCTTTACACCAAATCTATAAAAGAGCTTTTTTGCAGCTTCAAAAAGATCAGTTTGCTTCTTCGTCATATTCCTATCCTCTGGATTTTATTGCTTCAAACTCGCTTTTGAAAAAATATGATCCGGAATCACGGTATCAAATTCAATATTTGTGATGATCCATTCCGTTCCCTTTCCTTCTTTCAAAACGTCCTTATAAATCATCTTCATAGGATACCAACGGTTGTTTTCCCGCCGGATATCGCTCAGCGTAATGCGTTTCAGGAGTTGTCCGCTTTTCGCGTAAAGCTCCTGTTTTAACGGTACAAACCGTTCGGCATCCACCCACAATTTCTGAGATTCATACGCTACATCCTCCACTTTTGCGGTCAATTCCAACACGTAACATTCCCGACCTTCAAGAGTCTCTTCGCCGATCAGTGAAGCTGAATATATATCCGTCAATTTTCGATCCTCCATCATGTCCTCATAGGACAGATCAGAGCCCATGACCGACTGGCGCAGCATGTGCCCGGAAATCATAATCGTCCGGTCCGTGGAAGGAGAATAAAGCCACATCTCCTTTCCCAATTTCAACATTTTTGTTCCCTTTTCACGTGCCGGAGAGAGGTATTCTGTAAAAGATTTTTCATTTCCGATCGTATAGCTTTTTGAAGTCATCGTCCGACTGCTCCGCCGTCCGTGCACGGTCATGCTCGATTCCACAATCCTGCTTTCAGCAGATAAATTTTCATCTACCTTCCGGATCACTTCTTCCGCATCCTGTGCAAGGACCGAGACTGCAAATAACATTGCAAATAAAGTGCTGATCATCTGTTTCATCGTAATATTTGTTTTACTTTTTGTCACAAGACAAGAATTCTTCATTTCTTCCGTCAGAGCGGACAAGCATTTTTTTCATTTTCATCAATCCAGTTCTTTAAACAACATCGCTGTATCCCGTTTATAAATCGCCATGCCTGCCAGAGCCGACCCGAGCAGCATGGAAACCACCCCCGGAATAAAACCGATATAAAAAAGTGCAGGTGACATTTCGGATCGAATCACCGGCTCGACCATCATATTCACATTTTCCATCATCGCGCTGTAATCGATCCCGTACTTTTGGAGATAAAGGGTGAGAGCTACTCCCATCGCTGTACCAACGACCGATCCTATTACGCCGATCAGCAACGATTCACCTAACAGCGTGCGATAAATATGTTTTTTCTCCTCTCCCATCGCAAGACGAACCCCAAACTCATTGTATCGCCGGATACCGCCCAGGACACCGGTATTCCACAGAACGATGGAAAGAGCGATCATCAGAAGGATGACCATCAGCACCATCACCCTGTCTGTGAAGGCGATGGTCTGAAACATAAGATCCTGGTCCTCCAGCGGTAGCATCACCGGAGCGAATTCATCCGGATCTCCGGCATATCGAGCATTGAATATAGTCTGAATCCGCTCTGCTTCCTTCCGGTCATAATGATGATGCGGAAGAAATCCAAAGATCTCTCCGGCGGCATCCTCCATGTCCAGCAAACGCCGTGCATCGGCAATATCCAGAATGACCGCCCCACGATCCAGCAATGCCACCCCGAAACGAACAACACCCGCAACCCTGAAATTGGCAAAACTCATAGCACCATACATCGTAGATCCGAAGAAAGTAACTTCATCGCCCGGTACCACGTCATATGCTTCCGCAAAATCGCTGCTAACGATAATCTCTCCCGCCTGCCGGATTCCTTTTCCTGAAATCAAAGCCTTTTCCAGACCGATACGTTCTGCCTCCTGATTTTCCCCCGACAAAAGATCATAGGCCGTTCCCATGACAGGTCCCTGAGCCCTGGTCTCTCCCTTTGGATCAGGAATATCGAGAAGCCCGCCGAAAGAAATGCGCGGCACCCATTCCACTTCCGGAAACTCCGTTTTCAGCTGTGCAATCAAAGTATCCATCCCCAGAAGTGCCAGATCATTGGGTTTCTGTTCTCTGCTTTCATTGTACGCCCGCGTCATCACTTTCAGATGTCCGGTCTGAAAATTTGCAGTGGTCCGGATCATATTCGACATCATCCCGTTGATCAGTCCATAGGCGAAAATGATCGAAAAGACACCGATGGCTACCACGATCACCGGCAACAAACTCCGACTCCTGTCTCTTATAATCCCCTTCCACAAAAACGAGAACATATTTATATGATTTCAAAATTTTTAAAATGATTCATCGCATTTTCATTCATCAATTTATTTTTCCTTTCAGTGCCTCCACCACATTGCTGCCAGATATTTTCCGCGCCGGAATCCAGCTGATCAGTATTGAAAGCAGCAAAATGATGACGATACTTGTAAAAATCGTTCCGGGATCATAGATTGGCAACATCCTCTCACGAACCCCCAGTCCGATTTCAGTATAACTCTCGGGCAGCGTGATTCCCGTCTGTCCGAACCAATAGAGGAAAGGCGAGCCCCATATAAAACCGGCTACAATGGCCAACAGACTGTAGGAGGTCCCTTCCAGGGTAAACATCCGCGTCACCTGCCGGGGTGTCATTCCGAGTGAAATATAGGTGCCGATCTCTTTTTGACGTCTAAAAATAGAAAGCGTCTGAGTATCAAATACCGCCAGCAGCGCAATGGTGAGCAGGATGGTGAAAATAATAAAAGACTCTACACGACTGTGACGCACCAGCAAATAAAGATCTTGCAAGAGAAATTTATTGTCTTTATACGTCCACCCTTCCACATCTTCCGTCAGCGGACACGCCTCCGATCTTACCAGGTAAGTTGCTTCTCCCTCCATTCCGGTCATTTCCCGAAGCTGATCAATAGCCATCCAGACTTGTCCCTCGTCCACAGTGGAGATGCTTGAATTGAAAATCGAAGCGACAATCACCTCACGCGCATCGAAAACCCCATTTTTGTCCCGCCACCGGATGAGAAGATGATCCCCCTGCTCTACGTGCAGTCTTCGCGCCATTCTCTCCCCGATTACTGCGCGAATCAGATCATCATCGGCTGACAGACCAGAGGAAGGAATCTCCAATATTTGTTGTGAGGGTTCGATCCCTTTGAGCAAGACATTTTGCATATTCCCCGATTCATACGCCGCAGCCTGGATCACAAGAACCGGTGTGAGCGATTGATCCGAGAGACAGGAAGTGAAGGTTTCCGGTATTTTTCCGTGAGCATCCTGTAAAGTAAATATATCGTAACGATCATATTCTCCATGCCAAAACTGACCTGCCCCTGTCTCCCAGGCCCGACTGGCCACGACGGCATCGTTCGTCCATCCATCCACGATTCCATTGAACAGAGTCATCAGCACAAAAGTAAAGGAAAGCACAGCGACATTCAGCCAGGTGCGATTGCCTGCGCCGAGAATGTTTTTTATTGCTGTTTTGAGTAAAAGCATGGTTCAAGAATTACATATTTCCAATGATCTCATCGCTGCTTACCTCCCCGTCATGAAGCGTAATGATCCGTCTCAGATACTGCATCACTTTTTCATCGTGAGTAGCGAAAATGAAGGTGGTATTCAATTCTTCATTCAGCCGGCGCATCGTTTTGAGGATGGTGTGCGAGTTCTTCGCATCCAGATTGGCTGAGGGTTCATCGGCCAAAACGATCTCCGGACGCTTCACCATCGCACGTGCTATGGCTACGCGTTGGCTTTCTCCGCCCGAAAGCTGGGCCGGCCGTGATTTGGATTTATCCGTCAGCCCCACCCATTCGAGGGCATCCATGACTGCTTTATATCTTTCTTCAGACGACCGTTTTTGAAGCAGCAGCGGAAATTCTACATTCTCATATACCGTATGGACCGGCAGAAGATTATAGCTTTGAAAAATAAAGCCGATACTTTGATTGCGTAATGCCGCTGATTCCTTCGCAGTGAGAGAAGAGACGGACCGTCCCAGAACAATCGCTTGCCCCTTGGTGGGTGTATCCAGAGAACCAATGATATTCAGCAGGGTGGTTTTTCCCGATCCGCTGGGTCCCACCAGTCCCAAAAATTCTCCCTGTTTTATCGTCAGATTGATCCCGTTGAGCGCAGTAAAATACCCGTTCCCGACCGGAAATTGTTTCACTACATCTGTGATTCGGATGATCTCTTTTCTCTCGCTCATAGAAGGTGATTTTTTACTACATCGCAATATACTATATTGCTACAAACTTACGAAATTATTCTAAAAATGGCAAAAGAGTATACCCAGAACATCCATTCATCTCAAAAGAAATTTCAACCAAATAAGATGCAAATAAACCTGGGCGTTTGGATTTGGTTTTGATGTGAAGAAAAATAGCGTATATCAAAGAACCAAAATCAGAAATTTCATCCCGATGCCTGGCCAGAATTTCCACCATCTCTCATACATTCATACTATACTTTTTACTTTTACCTCTAATGAAAAATTCCCAGCCGATGCTGTTTAAATAAATCGAACTCGTGTATCTTTTTCCTGATTTTAAAATCATACTTTATGTACGAAGTCAAAGAAACAGATTATCATTTTTTTGAAGGAGAATAAATTTTCAGGAGATTTCAAAGTTAATAGTTCTTATGGTCATCAGATTCGCAGATCAGGAGAAGGACGCCGATTCGGTTTGGGACATCTTTGAGAAGGTGATATCCACGGGAGATACCTATGTTTTCTCGCCGGATACACCCCGGGAAGATCTGTATCAGCATTGGTTTGGCTCCGCCATGGATACATTCATTGCTGAAAAAGAAAATAAAATCGTCGGCACCTATATTCTCAAACCCAATCACATTGACCTTGGAAGTCATATTGCCAATGCGAGCTATATGGTTCACCCTGACTATCACGGCCAGGGCATCGGCAAACGGATGGGGTTACATTCCATCGATTTTGCCCGCTCAAAAGGGTATCACGGGATCCAGTTCAATCTTGTCGTCAGCACCAATACGCCCGCTATCCGGCTATGGAAAAAGCTGGGCTGGGAAACGGTGGGCAGGATTCCGGGCGGCTTTCGCCATCTCACCCTGGGATTCGTCGATACGCTGGTGATGTACCGGGAGGTGTAGGGAGAAAATCAAAATGGAAAGATTCCGCCATTAGGCGGACACGGTGTAAAGCCCGAATATTTCAGCTTCATCTCGTTTCATTTTTCAACGAGACACGTATTCCCCAACTCTCACACAAGCTTTTCTTGGCTTATGAATCTTAGATACCAGGGATTTGCAAGCTAAGGAATTTTGATTTTCTGAAGGAAATCAAAATGGAAAGATTGTAAAGCCCGAATATTTTAGCTTCATAATCCCCAGCTCTCCTGCAAGCCCTTCTTGGCTTATGAATCTCATACACCAGCGATTTTGAAAGACTCTACCATTAGGCGAACGCGGTGTAAAGCCCTATTTCAACTTCATCCACCGATATACTGTATGATATGATAATCCAAGGATCTTAGCGATCTCGCTCATCGTATAAATTCCTGATCCTATTTTTAATTTTTCATCCAAGTCTGCACCCATAATTTCTGGTTTTACCCTATGAAGTTATATCTTATTTTTATAACATCCTAACCCTCATTTAGATCCGAGCGTCTGCAGAAAAATTCACAATCTCAAAATCATTATTTCCCCTCATTCATCACATGAAAATTCTAATAAAACTTCGACGAAAGCAACTAACTTCTGTGCAGACAAAATATGGTGGTCTAAACTCACAAGAACCTGCAGTTACTTATTATTTGTTTAAATTAAAAAACTCATCTAAGTTTGAAGAAGCGGATCAATATTTACTCCGCTTTCTATTTTCACTCCATAATCGCAGAATATTCACACATGCCGGACAAAGATTTTTCCTGGGTAAGAACGCATAAAGAACTGAGCCGTTATCTCACTGCACAAGAGGACAATCAAAAAGAATTAATCAAACTCCTAAAATCGGTAGGAATCAGCCCATTCAATGATAAATCCCGAGAAGGAAAAGATTTTGATATAGAACTGGAAGAGATTGATCCATTCACATTCTATTGCTATATCAACAAGTATGGATCAGAGAGGAGAATTAAGAAACTAAGAAGAATTGCGGAAAAATTGGACCTTTCCATTCCTAATGGCGATTACGGCATACCCTCGGCTCAACCACAAAGGGTTTGGATGTTTCCCTATAACTATCTGAGAAAGAATAATGAAATCAAGAGACTATGGGGATTCTTCAAAAAAACGATGTCTGATCAATTGACTGATGATGACTTCGAGGATGTCCTCAAAATACGAAATGTGGGCAGGACGAAACTCACAGAATCACTATTCTATGTAGATCCCGAAAAATATTTACCCATCAATGGTCCCACTAAACCATACCTAAAGGAGGTTCTAAAAATCAACCCGACATTCAATACTTATCAGGAATATTTAGCAATCCTGGAGCAAATAAAAATTAAAAACAACCTCCCTTTTTATGAATTATCTTACAAAGCATGGAAATGGGAAAACGAAAGAAAAGATAAAGCCCAATCGGAAGTAAGAGAAAACGATTCGATTGAATTATATAAAGAAAGCTCCTCAATAAAATACTGGCTTTATTCTCCCGGTAAGAATGGGCACAAATGGGAGGAGTTCTATGAGGAAGGAATTATGGGGCTGGGGTGGGATGAGATGGGTGATTTGAATCAATATAAAAATCGGGATGAGCTGGCGGAGGCATTTGTAAAGATCTATGGAAGAGAAACATCCGGAGCCAATTCTATATTAGCCAATGAAGAATTTAAAAACTCCATTTCAATCGGTGATGTCATCATTGTCAAAAAAGGAAGAAATGAATTACTGGGATACGGCACCGTCACCTCAGATTATTATTACGACAGTGAAAGAGATGATTTTCAGAAGTGCAGAAAAGTGGATTGGAAGAAAAAAGGATCGTGGAGTTTAAATTTTCAACTCGTCACAAAAACCCTTACCGATATTACAAATTATGGAACTGAAGATCCCAAATATGAAAAATACTTTCAAAGGCTTCTCGGATATATAAATAGAGATTCAAAACATCTGGATTCATATGTAAAGCATCCACTCAATACCATCTTTTACGGTCCACCGGGCACCGGGAAAACATACTCTACTATTCGAAGAGCGGCAGAAATCATAGAAAACCGCAAAATCGATTCTTATGAAGAAGCGATAGAAATATATAAAAACAAACTGCATGATCAGATCGAAATGATCACCTTCCATCAGAACTACAGCTATGAAGATTTCATCCAGGGACTGAGGCCGGATACGGATAATAATGAGGAACTGACCTTCCAGAAGAAAGATGGAATATTCAAGATGATTGCAGATCGAGCTCTTAAAAATCGGACAGAGGCTGATAATAACCCAGAGATGACATCTTGGAAAAATTTCGTCATCATCATCGATGAAATCAACCGGGCAAATATTTCAAGAGTATTTGGAGAATTGATCACCTTGATCGAACCGGATAAACGATCGCATGGGAGTTTCCCCATGAAAGTGAAACTTCCTTCAGGTGATTCTTTCATGGTTCCTTCCAATCTATACATCATCGGAACGATGAATACAGCGGACAAATCAATCGCTCTTCTCGATATTGCCCTGCGAAGAAGATTTGAATTTGAAGCGATGTATCCTCAATATGATATTCCGGGTCATATGATCTATGATGTAGATATACTGCAAAAACTCAATGAAGAAATCATCAAAACCAAGGGTCATGATTTCCAGATTGGGCATTCTTATTTTATGAACGAAAACAAGGACCTGGTTCCAAGGATGAATCAAAAAATCATTCCCCTGCTCCTGGAGTATTATATGAATGATGAAAAACAGGTCAAAACAATACTAAATTCTGCCGGACTGCTCATCGAAGAAAACGCTTGGCCCATCAAAATAACCGGAAAGAAACCATGATCCATCTTTTTGAATATCAAAATAAAATTGTCTGGGATGGGGATCTGAATGAATTGGAGATCTTTCTGGATGAAATATGGAATAACCGTGAGAAGAATCCTTTTTATCATGATAGAGAGGAGGAAAAAATTGAAGTACAAAGATTTCTGCAAATCATCCACAAATCGAAAGAACTGAAATCGAATCAATATGTAGGAGTCATCCATTTTCAGGACAAAAAAATCAATCTTCTCCCCAAAATATTTTATGATAACACACGGGAATACACGGATGATGATATCACTCAAATTCACAATCACATATTATGGTGGCTGAGCTATTGCAGAAAAATAAAATTCCCGAATTACCAAACTTCTTTGGATAGTGTGAAAAGTGATTTTTTTGAAGTATTGATTTATCTGTTTTCCCGATATACCCGTCATCTATTGAATTCATCTATCTATCAACAATATCAGGAAATCGAGCGGGAAAAATCATTCATCAAAGGAAGACTGAATATCAATCCTTATATCCACCAAAATTTGAGCAGAGGGAATTGGCACAAATTGAACTGTACTTACGATGCGTTGGAGATCGACAATAAGATGAATCGAATCATCAAATATGTGTCCACCTTTTTATTGAAAGTCACAGCGCAGCCCGAAAGCAGAAAATATTTATCAGAAATCCTTTTTATTTTGGATGAGGTAGCCGATGTGCCGGCGACCGCAGATCAATGCGATCGGATCTCCTTCAATCCCATGTTTCAGCCCTTCGAAACGGTTCGGGATTATTGCAAGTTATTTCTTACACATAGCATTACATTCAGCTATAAAAATGATCTGAAGCTTTTCGCATTTCTATTGCCGATGGAGTATGTTTTTGAAGATTTCATCTTTGGATTCATCGATCAACACTTGATGGAAATATCCGCGAAAGCTCAAAGACGCGATGTGTTTTTGGATGAGGAAAAGTTCTTCAATCTACAACCAGATCTCTGGTTAGAAACTCCAAATAAATCGTTGATTGCAGACACGAAATACAAAATCATTTACTCTGATGAAAATGATCCAAAAAAAGGAATCCAACAAAGTGATCTGTATCAGATGTTAGCCTATGCGATACGTTTTGGAGTGGACGAAGTCGTCTTGTTTTATCCGGATACCATCCAGAATTTTCAGGATTCAATCGCCCGATTAATCATCAGAGATGTCATTGCAGATAGTAAAAAGATCGAAATCAATGCTTACCAGCTTCCGATCATTCACCGCCCCTTATTCCATAAAATTCAGTCGAAACATTCTTCATCCGGCGAGACATTGAAAGAAATATTCGCCGGGGCAGAGATGAATTTAAAGAACAGAATCAAAGAAGTGTTGATGCCAAAGATCACTGACTAATCCTTCTCATCACTCCCCTAATCTCCATGCCCTTTGGTTTCGAAATATTTTGTATCTTCATGTAATGGGAAATGACATAAACATAGAAGCCAGAAAAGTCAAATTTGTTCAGGAGTTTTTGAATCTTCAGAATGAAGAATTATTAACGCTATTCGAAAAATTGCTTCATTCCGTACCCGTAAAATCGGATGAAAAAATCAAACCAATGACAGTAAATGAATTGAATCAGAGAATCAATCAGTCACTGCAAGATTCTGATTCAGGAAAACTCATTCATTCGGATGATCTTATCATGGAAATAAAAAAATGGATATAGAAGTTTATTGGACGGAATTTGCAAAAAGCGAACTAAGAAAAATTTTCAACTATTACAATAAAAAAGCAATTCTTAAGATAGCTAGAAAAATAGTTACCCAAATCACAACCGATGCAAATGCTTTAAGATCCTCTCCTAAACTTGGTCCTGTTGAAGAAACTCTAAAAACCAGGTCCCGCGAATTTCGCTATCTTGTCAGCACAAATTATAAAATAATTTATTGGATAAATTTATCCATGGACCGAATTGAGATCCTCGACGTATTTGATACAAGACAGAACCCAAAGAAAATAGAACGCAATAAATAAAACAATCATCATAAAAGTCTTCAAAGAAAAACAATCAAAATCAGTAAGTGGAAAGGATTTGAAGCTTTTTACCGAAGAAGAACTATTTAGTCGAACTCACCAATCAGAAATACGGAGATCATATGGTCTTATTTCTCTGAAAATAATTCGATCCCCGATCCTATCCTGAGAAATCACCTGTCTCCCTCGCCATCACCCCACCCCGTCAATTCTCCTTCACAAAAATTTCCCCGTAATGATCGACTGATCCGATTGTATGCTTCTAAAGTCGTACCATTGCCCAATCATAAATAATGACCTCTCCGATCCTATATTTTGGTTCGTCCGTCAGCATGCAATTTCAATAAAAACAACACCAACCTCATTGTCTCCGATGAACGATCCGGATCATTTTCGATTTCAGATCATCCGGATCCTCCCACGCAGAGAAAAGCTATCCTCCTGTTGAATGGATATTTACATTCCCGCCATCACACCATCTCTTCCGGCCGTACCCACTCGTCAAATTCTTCTTCGGTGAGATACCCCAGATCGAGTGCCGCTTGCTTCAGCGTCGTATTTTCTGCAAAGGCTTTATTTGCGATCTCTGCCGACTTGTCATACCCGATTTTTGTATTGAGTGCAGTGACCAGCATCAGGGAATTGTTCAGATGCTCCTGAATTCGATCCCGGTTCGGCTCCAATCCTTCGATGCAATGCTCCGCAAAGCTATGACACGCATCGCTGATCAGATCGGCGGACATGAGAAAATTGAAAATCATCATCGGCTTGAATACATTCAGCTGAAACTGTCCGTTCATTCCTCCGACGGAAACTGCCACATCATTACCGACCACCTGTGCCATCGCCATCGTCAATGCTTCACTTTGAGTAGGATTGACTTTGCCGGGCATGATAGAACTTCCGGGTTCATTGGCCGGAATATCGTACTCACCGATTCCGCATCGCGGTCCTGAAGCAAGCATCCGGATATCATTTCCTATTTTCATCAAAGATACTGCTACGGTCTTGAGCGCCGCATGCGCGTTGACAATCGCATCATGTGCCGCCAGTGCTTCAAATTTATTTTCGGCTGTCCGGAATGGAAGTCCGGTAATTTCAGCGATATGCTCCGCCACTTTTTCTGCGTATCCTTCCGGTGTATTGAGTCCTGTCCCGACTGCTGTTCCACCCAGAGCCACCTCGGACAGATGATCCAGGCTGGCCTCGATCGCACGGATTCCATGATCCAGCTGACTCACAAAAGAAGAAAGCTCCTGACCGACAGTGACCGGTGTCGCATCCATGAAATGTGTACGTCCGATTTTTACGATATCCGAAAATTTCTCCGCTTTATCATGAAATACAACGCGCAGCCTTTTGATCGCCGGAAGTACCTTTTCTGTCACCTTCTGATAAGCCGCAATATGCATCGCAGTAGGAAAGGTATCATTGGAAGACTGAGATTTGTTCACGTCGTCATTGGGATGCAGAGCCTTTTCATCATCCGTCAGCGCCCCGCCACGGAGCACGTGTCCGCGGTTTGCGACCACCTCATTTACATTCATATTGCTCTGAGTACCGCTCCCGGTTTGCCATACGACCAGAGGAAACTCCCCCTCCAGTTTTCCCTCCAGAATTTCATCGGTTACCTGATCGATCAGATCAGCCTTGTCCGCATCCAGCACGCCAAGATCCCGATTGGTCAGAGCGGCTGCTTTTTTTAGAATAGCAAAAGCCCGGATCACCTCATCCGGCATTTGGTGTCCTCCGATCTTAAAATTCTGCAGCGACCGCTGTGTTTGAGGTCCCCAATATCTTTCAGCGGGTACATTTACATATCCCAGACTGTCTTTTTCTTTTCTGTATTTCATCATCAAATATATTTCTTTACTTTTATGAGGTGTTAAAGATAAGGATTTTGAAGAAATTCGGTGAAAAAGGAATCGATTCAGGAATTATTTGTCATCCAATTCGCGGATCATACAAGAAAGTCCATTTTTACATTCAATTTTAAAAATCAATTGAACTCAACATGAAAATCATAGCTGCAATCCCTGCAAGATATCAATCGACCCGACTGCCGGGAAAACTCATGGCGGATCTAGATGGTGCACCGGTCATTACCCGGACCGTAGAAAACATCAAGAATATGAATCTGTTTGATCAGGTCGTAGTGGTGACTGATTCGGATGTGATCGAGAATGAAGTAAAGAAAATCTCTTCGGTCCTCCGCAGCACCCAACCCCACGAATGTGGTACAGATCGGATCGCCGAATTTGCACATGATTTTGATGCCGACATCATCTTCAATGTACAGGGAGATGAGCCTTTCCTGGATTCCAAAGACATCGAAAGGATGATCCGAAAATTTGAAGAAGATACAGACAATAAAATAGAGGTCATGTCACTTCGGCATGCCATCCATGACCGGATGGAGCGCAACAATCCCAATTATGTAAAAGTAGTATGCGACCTGAATGACTTTGCCCTCTACTTCAGCCGATCCAATATTCCATTTCGTCGTCAGGAGAAAGAATTTCTCACCTATCGTCATATCGGAATTTATGCATTTCGCAAACCAGCTCTGGTGAATTTTGCCCACCAATCCCCTACTCCCCTGGAACAAATGGAAATGATCGAAGCGATCCGGATTTTGGAAATGGGGATGAATATCAAACTCTTGGATGCGACTCAGGTCACCATAGGGATTGATACAAAAGAAGATTTGATCTGGGCGAATGAATTTTTACAAAAAAACAAATAACCTTTCCAATTTCTATGCTTAATTAAAACATTTCAGGATATTTCTCATTTAATATACGTACATCGAGTAGAACGGTGAATGATCCGTTTATTTCTACTCGCTTTATTTTTTAACCCTATAAATATAAAATTATGGCTTTTACACTTCCAGACTTACCTTATGCAAAGGATGCATTGGAACCGCACATTGACGCACGGACGATGGAGATCCACCATGGCAAACACCATGCAGGATACACCAACAATCTTAATGCGGCCATCAAAGATACAGATCTGGCGGATGCTTCTATCGAAGATATTTTGGCATCCATCGATGAAAATGCCAATCCGGCTGTAAGAAATAACGGAGGCGGATTTTATAATCACTCTCTATTCTGGAAAATCATGTCCAAAGACGGTGGCGGTGAGCCGACCGGCGATCTCGCTAAAGCGATCGATGATGCTTTTGGAAGTTTTGAAAAGTTCAAAGAAGAATTTAGTAAGGCAGCTGCGACTCAGTTCGGATCTGGATGGGCTTGGCTGTGTGTACACAAAGGTGGGAAAGTTAGCGTATGCTCTACACCCAATCAGGACAATCCACTGATGCCGGTAGCAAAATGTGACGGTACACCAATTTTAGGACTGGACGTATGGGAGCACGCATACTATCTCAACTATCAAAACAGAAGACCTGATTACATCTCAGCGTTTTTCAATGTAATCAATTGGGATGAGGTACAGAAGAATTATGATGCCGGTAAATAAAAAGGCAAAAACTTCCTATATTGATCATTTATCTCTATCTTGATATGAGACAATAATATTGATAAATAGGATCTCAGAAACCGAGCAGGAAATCCGCATCAAAAACGGGTTTCCTGTTTTTTATTTTACTTCAAACCCTTTTCAGATCTCTCTGCAGAATATCTATCCAGACCAAGACCAGATCATTCTCAGCGCTTTTTAGAAAACCAGCTTCTCACACTTCCTCTGGGCAACATCTGCCAGATCCGTTCGTGAAAATAATAAAGAATCACCTTTGAAATGACTTCAATACTCCCGATCGAAAAGGCAAAAGTCCAACTCCCGGTGATGAAATAAGAAATCACAATTGTATCGACCGTTCCCAATATTCTCCACGTAATCCCTTTGATCAAGGATCTCATACGTGATTCCTTTAATCGATCGTCCAAAGCAGGATCCATTCTCTTTCTAATTTTATGAAGGTTGAAGAATACTTCTGGTGAAACTAAGCCAGATGCATCAACTATTCAAGCGAATAAATCCACCATCTAAAGGATAATCTGTACCGGTAATAAATGCGGCTTCTTCACTACATAGAAAAAGCGCAAGAGATGCTACTTCTTCAGGTTTGGCCATGCGACCTATTGGGTGAGTTTTGGATAAGACATCATACATTTCTTTTTCCCGTCCGGGATAATTATCTTTCAGATACCCATCCACAAAAGGGGTATGGACGCGGCCGGGAGAGATGGAATTGCAGCGGATTCCATCTCCTACAAAATCTTTGGCCACCTGATAAGTCATCGTCAAAATAGCACCTTTGCTTGTACTGTACGCAAATCGGTCTGCTATGCCCACACTGGCTGCTACTGAAGCCATATTGAGAATTACACCCTTTTTCCGTTCGACCATACCAGGCAATACAGCATGTATACAATGAAATACTCCTTTTACATTGACACGGTATACACGGTCAAAATCCTCTTCGGTCGTCGTCAATGCCGTTCCGATATGTGCCACACCGGCATTGTTGATCAATATATCCACCTGTCCCGATTCTGCTATTATTTGATCGAAACATTGCCGGACACTTTCCAGTTGAGACACATCACATGACAAACAATGAACCGTCGAAGTCCATCCTTCTTCTTTAAGACGATCCTGTGCCGCCTCGGCGTCTATCTCCAAGACATAAACCTTCGCTCCTTCACGATAAAAAGCCTCCGTCATCGCCCATCCAATTCCACTTCCTCCTCCTGTGATCACAACCGATTGATCTTTAAATTTCATTTTCAGCCTTTTTTAATAATCATAAGCTCACCCCGCGTTTCCAGGGTATAAAATCATTTTGATTTAATAATTCTGCCTTCGTCAGTTTTCCATTAGCAACTTCGATGACCAAACGCATCAATTCCCGTCCTACCTCTTCAAGCGTAGAAGTACCATCAATAATTGTACCAGCATTGAAATCGATGATATCAGTCATTCGATTCACAAGCTTCGTATTGGAAGAGATCTTGATCGTCGGTGCAACCGGATTTCCGGTCGGCGTTCCAAGCCCCGTAGTGAACAACAATACATTAGCACCGCTGCCTGCCAGACCGGTAGTAGACTCTACATCATTCCCGGGAGTACAGAGCAGACTCAATCCGGGCTCTTTGATTTGTTCCGTATAATCCAAAACATCTCGGATGGGCGAACGGCCTCCTTTTTGAGCTGCACCAAGTGATTTAATGGCATCAGTGATCAATCCATCCCGGATATTCCCCGGAGAGGGATTCATATCAAATCCACTTCCTACTGCATGAGCCGCTTTGTTATATGTTTTCATCAAAAACATAAATTTATCCGCCAGGTTATCATTGACCATCCGGTCCACCAGATCTTGTTCTGCACCAAATAATTCAGGAAATTCGGAAAGCATAACACCTCCTCCCAAAGCTGATATATAATCGGCTACCCGACCTACGGCAGGATTTGCAGAGATTCCACTAAATCCATCACTTCCCCCGCATTCCATCCCCAAAATAAGATGCGACAACGGAGCTGGTTTTCGAACCATTTGATTCGCTTCCTTCAAGGCATTAATCGTCTGCTCCAGCATTTTGCGGATCATCTCATCGGCCGTCGAAAACTGCTGCTGCTCAAATACGAGCAATGGCTTGTCAAAATCCGGATTCATTTCATGAAGAAGATCCAAAAATTCTTTCACTTGAAGATTCTGACATCCAAGACTCAAAACAGTGATTCCTGCCACATTGGAATGATTGGCGTATCCGGCCAAAAGACGTCCGAGCGTAGTGGAATCCTCCCGGGTGCCACCACATCCTCCCTGATGAGACAAAAACTTGATCCCATCAATGTTCTTAAACACCTGTTCACGTGGACCTCCTCCCCCATTCACTCCATTCTGACTTCCCACCAATCCTCTGACAAACTGACGATAAGTATCCGGACTGGCATATCCGAGTTCAGTAAGCAAGGCATCTTTTGCGATTTTCAGGTTCCGTTCTTCACAAAACACCATCGGTACAAACAACCAATAATTTCGGGTGCCCACGCGACCATCACTACGATGATACCCTTCGAAAGTCATGTTTTCAAATTCGCTGACATCCGGAGTATCCCATTCTACGACCGTTGTCATACGGCGGTAATTTTCATTGGAAGCATGATGCAGGTTTTCGGTTGTCAATACTCCTCCCTTGGGTATATCGTCAGTCGTTCTACCTACAAGAACCCCATACATGATGACATCGTCTCCTTTTTGGAGATCCTGAAGTGCAAACTTGTGTTTTTCTCGCACATGATTCACCAATTCAATAGTTGTACCGTTGTGTACGATTTTCGTACCGGCTTTCAGTGTTTCCAGCGCGACCAGTACATTATCGGCCGGATTGATCTGAAGCACCCTGTTCTTTTTTTCTATTTCCACAGAATTCTATTTTTATAATACTCAAATTGTGCCGGTATGCTTATTAAGTAAATTTAATATTTTATTTATTTTTCAATGAAATGCGCGATCTAAATGGGTATATCCTCCATCTACATAGACAATTTGTCCTGTTGTGTGGCCTGAAACCGCATTGGATGCCAAAAATACGGTCATATTTGCAATTTCTTCCGCTGTGGTAAATCTTTTACCTAATGGGATTCGAGACTTGATCTCCGCGAGTTTTTCCTCCGGGTGATCCAGAGAGTGGATCCACCGATCATATAATGGAGTCCATACTTCGGCGGGGATCACACAATTCACGCGGATATGATGAGGAGCCAAATCAATCGCCCATTCCCGGGTTAGTGCATTCATTGCTCCTTTACTGGCAGCATACCCCGAAGTTCCACCTTGACCCGTCGTAGCTACCTTGGAACCAATATTAACCACCGTACCCTGGGATTGTTTTAACCAGGGCAGACATAGTTGAACCAGTGAAAAAACGTGGACGATATTTTTATGATAACTATCTAAAAATTCGTCGACCGTTCCTTGTTCCAAACTGACGCTGTCGTTCACCCCCGCATTGTTGATCAGGACATCGATTTGCCCATATTTTTCCGCCACAAATTCAATCAATTCCTTCCGCCTCTCCGCATCTCTTAGTTCGATTTGAAAGAAAACCGCCTCTGCCCCCTGTGCCTCCAGTTCTGCTACTTTTTTCCTGCCATCTTCTTCCGTTCGCCCCGCGATCACCACCCGCGCACCTTCCTGCGCAAACACATCAGATATAGCACCGCCGATCCCCTTGGATCCTCCGGTGACAATCACTACTTTATTTTTTAAATTTAAATTCACTGTTTATGATTTGATAAATAAAAAGATCGGGCGGTCTGCCCCATGATCTGTCCTTGATCCTCTTCTGACCAATCCCGTACATAATCCAAAACCAGGTCGATCACCTGTTCATAATTTCCGGCCACATTGAGCACCGGCCAATCAGATCCATACATCAGCCGATCCGGAGAAAAACACTCCGTCACCACATCCAGATAAGGATGAATATCGGCGGGCTGCCACGCTGCCCAATCTGCTTCCGTGATCATACCCGAGACCTTACAATGAACATGCTCATACTTCGCAATTTCTCTCATCATAATGGCCCAGCCGTCGATATATCGATGAGCAATAAAGGGTTTGGCGATATGATCGATCACGATGGGCTCCTCCGGAAAATGACGAATCAATTCCAACGCAGAAATGAGTTGATGGGGATAGATCAGCAAATCGTACCGATATCCTCTCTCAAAAATCATCTCCAATCCTCTTCTGAACTTCGGATCCAGTACAAATAAAGGATCCGGCTCACCCTGGACAATATGACGAAATCCCACCAATTTGGTCTCATGTTCCAGCGCGTCTAATTTCTGCTCCAGCGTGTCACTTCGCAGATCGATCCATCCTACCACTCCTTTGATAAATTCATTTTCTTTTGCTTTTTCCAGCAAAAAATGGGTTTCAGCAACAGATGAATCTGCTTGAACAGCAATTGTTCCACTCACTCTGTTTTCCTGAAGTACCGGTTTGAAATGTTCTGGTAAAAAATCTCTTTGAATCACCGCCATCCTGTCATCAATCCATTCGTATGTCACAGGATCATAATGCCAAAAATGGTGATGCGAATCAATAATTTCCATATTTCTCATCTTTTGTATCAAATATTTTTTCTGCCAAAACCCATTTTTCTCCCTCTTTCGCGCCCGGGAGTGCCTTCTGATATTTCCACATCAGTTCTTCCCATTCCCGAACTTTGGGATTGGTCTGATCCATTTCTGCTTTTCGTGAAAACGAGAACTCATCGGTGGTTTCCATCATCATCGACAGACGATTCCCGAACCGATATATCTCCATGGACAAAATACCTGAATCTCGGATACTTCTTATCACTTCAGGCCAGGCTTTTTGATGATAATCTTCATACTCCCGGATCAACTGATCATCATCTACCAAATCCAGCAAAAGGCAATATCGCTTTGTCATCTATTTCTGTTTTTTACAATTTTTCATAGGCCACCACCTCCTGACGACTGGTTCCCAAACCTTCAATCCCCAATTCCATCACATCTCCATGCTTCAAAAATCGCTGAGGATCCATACCCAATCCAACACCGGCAGGAGTTCCTGTAGAAATAATATCACCAGGCTGCAGGCTCATAAACTGGCTCAAATAATGGACGATATAAGGGATTTTAAATATCAGATCCGCGGTCGTGCCATCTTGCAATTTTTCCTCATTGACCTTGAGCCACAGATTCAGGTCATCTATATTCTTTATTTCATCCTGCGTCGCGATCCAGGGCCCGATCGGAGCGAAAGTATCACAGCTTTTTCCTTTGACCCACTGACCTCCTCTTTCTATTTGAAATTCTCTTTCGCTGACGTCATTGTGGAGCACATATCCTGCAACATGATTCATCGCTTCTTCCTCTGAAACATAGCTTGCCTTTTTCCCGATCACGATACCCAGCTCTACTTCCCAATCCGTTTTTTCACTTCCTTTGGGAATGATCACCCGATCATAGGGACCGACAATCGCGCTGGTTGCTTTGAAAAATATAACCGGTTCTTCGGGCAAATCCATTCCCGATTCAGCTGCATGATCAGCATAATTGAGACCGATACAAACCAACTTTCCCGGTCGTGCTACCGGAGATGCCCACCGCACTTCCTCTCCTACCTCAGGAAGATCAGCAGCAAGAACCTTGTTCTCAAACTCCTGAAGATCTTGATGACCAAAGAAATCTTCATCATAATCAGCCACCAGACTGCTCGCATCTCTTCTTTTTCCATCCAAAATCACACCGGGTTTTTCGGCGCCCGGCTCACCAAATCGAATTAATTTCATTTGATTCTATTTTTCGTTTTTACAAAATAAGCTATTTAAATATACTAATCACAAAACCATAAGATCGTATCAAATCTTGGTAATTTTTCACCAAATCAAAAAATCTAAAAAATCGTTTTACGGGGATGTGATCATATAAAGAATGTGTCACTTGGGAAAAGTAACAAAATCATTTGAAGAATGAAGATGAATGGCCAAAGGAAATCCCGGTCAGAAATGAAAGAAGAAAACGAATTGACCTATATAAGGTTATTTTTACTTGATATTTTTGGCATAATGATATAATTCCTCCACTTTTTCCTGCGTATAAACTCCTCCCATGCCGGGCTGGATAGAAATTTCTTTCCCTCCTTTCACCACGACATACCGGAATCCATAATTTTCCAATGTACTATCCAATTGCATAGAGTATATAAAACCTTTGGGTTCCTCCAGGACAAAATCTTTGAAACGCGGATTTTCTTTCAAAATATTTTTATGTTCCTGAACTGCATCTTTCTGATTACGAAAAGCATCTGAATAAAAAATCTGTATATTGTATCCCCCCTCCCCTTTCAGGACCAGATCTTTTTGAATTCCCATATCGGAAGTCGTTATCTCCACACTATCGGGCGCCTCGATCTGGATCGGCACGCCATAAGATAACAGATCAACAAATTTCATTTCCGGTGCTTGATTGCAAGCCATCAGGAAAAAAACACAGAAACTTAAACCCAAAATTATATGTCTCATCGAAATTTATTAGTTAGTTTGCAAAGATCAACAAAAATTCTCACATTTCTATGAAAATCGAAATTGCAGCAAACTCACTCACTTCTGCATTGATAGCGCATCGGGCTGGTGCGGATCGTATCGAATTGTGCGCTAATCTTGAATTGGGGGGAACCACTCCAAGCCCCGGCACTTTGATGGTGGCCAGGGAAAAACTGGATATTCCTATCCATGTCCTCATTCGCCCCAGAGCGGGTGATTTTGTCTACAGCGCCACGGAAATAGAAGAGATGAAACATACCATCCGGTTTTGCAAAAGTCTGGAAATAGAAGGAGTGGTTGTGGGATTTCTTACACCTGAAGGGAAAATAGATAAAGACAAAACCCGTGAAGTAATAGAAGCGGCGGAAGGAATGGATCTTACTTTCCATCGTGCATTTGATCAGGTGATCAATCAGGAAGAAGCCCTCGAGACAATCATCGGTCTGGGATTTGATCGAGTCCTTACTTCGGGTGGTATGCCGACCACACCCGAAGGTGTTCGTCAGATTTCCCAGCTGATCCAACAGGCAGAGAATCGAATCATCATCATGCCAGGAGGCGGAATTAATAATTTCAATTTTGGGGATGTAGTGGAACACACAGGTGCAAAAGAATTTCACATGTCAGCGAAAAAAGTCGTCAAATCACCTGTCGAATTCCGACCACGCCGCGACTTGCTCAATGCTCAGGATATACATCCTTACAATTATAGCGCCAGCAGTGAAGAAAAAATACGGAATGTGGTAGAACAACTTCAGGAAATGAAAAAGAATACTGGCTAAAAACAACCCATTGGTTCAGTACCACCAGCCAAGATTCATGCTGCAGTTGCTCGGCAATCAGGAAAATCAACCAACGAAAATTATTTTCCGGCGCACTCCCGCTGAACCAGGTTTCTCACTCCTTATCACCGTGCTTTAATCGTACATCCGATCACACGTGTTTCGCGAAGTTCGGGAATTTGTTCATTCAAAAGTTCTTCCAATACCTGCTCCAGATATTTTTCTTTCACTCCCTCAGCATTATGGACATTGTCATCAATCGCTCCCCGATAGCGAAGCGTTCTTTCCCGATCCAATACATAAACCGCGGGCGTCTTTTCCGCCCCAAATCTTTTGTGTATCTGTCGATCATCGATCAAATACGGAAAATCAAACTCCAGTGAATCCGCTCTTTCCATCAATTTTTGCACCTGATCTCCTGGTTTGACTTCTGGATTATTAGGATTCAAAATCAATACCGGCACCCCTTTTTTCGGATATTTTGCCGCCAGATCGATGATCCGATCCTCATACAAAAGAGAATATGGACAAGAATTGCAAGTAAAAATAATAGCCCAGCCCAGTGCTTCTCCGTGATCTGTCAGTGCCACAGAATTCCCATAAATATCCGTGAGCGTAAAATCGTCCACCACATCACCCAGTTCATAGACATTTTGAGGGCTTTCCCACCATCCCAAATATCCACCAAGTGCTCCTGCAGAAGCCACTATCAAACCAATCACACTAAGAACCACCTGCTTCATCATGATTTTCCATTTAAGGTCAATACTTTATATTGATATCCTCGTCCTTCCAGCTCATTTAAAAAATCATTGTCCACGATCACCCCACCTTCAGATGACTGCAGACCAATTTGTATCTCTTTTTTCTGCTTGTCAAATACAGTCAGTCGCACTTTTTGATTCCCCTGATATTTTTCCATCAAAGATTTCATATCATTGATATACACTTCATCGATTTCTGAAACCGGAACATACAACTGAACCCCTTCGAAAGCTTCCGATGCAACCTCTCTCAACAGATCCACCGAATCAACCGAATGACGTAATTCACCACTTCGGGTCTGATTGAAAGAAATATGAAGCCGCAAAAAATTCCCATTCTGGATCAGCCCTTTATTATTGAGGAAGTTTTTACCTCCCATAAAAAATTCATAACTACCACTATAATCCTGCACCGTAAAAACGCCATAATCCAATCCTCTCCGACTTATTCCGGAGCGGCTGGATGTCACCAATCCTCCCACCCGAAATCGACGACCACTCTGCTCGTATTCTTCCATGGTTCTCAGATCACAATCCGTCAATTCTCTAAGCAGATGACGCACTTCATCCAGTGGATGGCCACTGGCATAAATCCCCACAATCTCTTTCTCCTTCTCAAGCTTGTACATCAGTTGCCATGGTTCTGCCTCGGGTGGTTCAGGTGGTTCAAGAGTTACCGTGGATTCAAATCCAAAAAGGGAATTCTCCATTGATGCTTTGGCTTCCCGATACATGTTCCCGTATCGCACCAGATGTTCGATATAAGTTTCATATTTATCAGAAGGTTCGAAATACCGACTCCGATCGATACCAAAACAATCTAAACCACCACCATATACCAGGCTTTCAATACTTTTTCGATTGAGGCTGCGTAAATTGATTCTTTTTATAAAATCCTCCAGATCTTTGAATTCACCTCCGTTTTTCCGCTCTTCTACCAACGACTTGGCTGCACTCTCTCCCACCCCTTTCAATCCGTACAATCCTATCCGTATATTATTTTCATCATCGACATCAAAATTGAGACTACTTTTGTTGACATCCGGTCCCAAAACTTTGATTCCCATAGCGGTGGCCTCACGTAGAAAAAATTCCAGCTTGCTGATATCAGAATAATTGTGCATGAGAACCGCAGCCATGAATTCTTCCGGATAATGGGCCTTGAGATAAGCCGTCTGAAATGCAACGATCGCATAACACGTAGAGTGAGATTTATTGAATGCATAGGATGCAAAAGCTTCCCAATCTTTCCAGACCTTCTCAAGAATCTTCGGATCATGCCCTCTTTCTTTTCCACCACTGATGAATTTTGGATATAGTTCATCAATGATATCTTTTTGTTTTTTACCCATTCCTTTCCGCAAAACATCTGCTTCACCTCGGGTAAATCCTGCCAACTTTTGTGACAAAAGCATCACCTGCTCCTGATAAACCGTAATCCCGTATGTCTCTGCCAGATATTCCTCCATATCAGGCAAATCATAAGAAATGGGTTCTCTTCCATGCTTACGCTCAATAAAGTTTGGTATATATTGCATCGGCCCAGGTCGATAAAGGGCATTCATCGCAATAAGATCTTCAAATTTATTGGGCTCGAGTAATTTCAGGTTTTTCTGCATTCCGGGGGATTCATATTGAAACACCCCGATCGTTCTGCCTTTTTGAAATATTTCTTTGTATGTGTGAGGGTCATCCAGTGGGATTCCATCAAGATCGATATCTACGTTCTTGTTTTCTTTGATCAGTCGTACTGCATCCTTGATGATCGTCAAGGTTTTTAGTCCCAGGAAATCCATTTTGAGCAATCCTGCATCCTCTACCACTGCGTTGTCAAACTGAGAAACCAAAAGATCGGAGTCTTTGGCTACAGATACAGGAATGATTTTCCGGATATCATCGGGCGTTATGATGATCCCGCAAGCATGAATTCCCGTATTACGAACAGAGCCTTCCAGGTTTTTGGCGGTCCGCAACATCTGACCTAAGGTACTATCCTCGGCAGCCAGATCACGGATCGTTTTTGCTTTTTCAAGATCTTCCGAAGAAAGATTATCCATTACCGATTTCTCTATCCCATCTTTCCCCAGCAAGCTTTGCAGATTAGCTCCCGGATGAGAAGGATACATCTTTGATATCCGGTTGACCTCAGATAATGGAACATCCAACACCCGCCCCACATCCCGGATCGACATTTTAGCTGCCATCGAACCATATGTGATGATCTGTGCTACTTGGTTTTTACCATACTTATCGACTACATAATCGATCACCTTATTCCGACCCACATCATCAAAATCAATATCGATATCAGGCATAGAAACACGCTCCGGATTGAGGAAACGCTCAAACAGAAGGTCATAAGCGATTGGATCCACATTGGTAATTCCGAGACAATAAGCCACCGCCGACCCTGCTGCAGAACCCCGCCCCGGCCCAACAGCAACATGGAGCTCACGTGCAGCTGTGGTAAAGTCCTGAACAATCAAAAAATATCCGGCATATCCACTTCCATTGATCACTGAAAGCTCAAAGTCCAGACGTTCACGAATGACTTCACTGACTTCTCCGTATCTTCTTTTTGCTCCTTCAAAGGTCAAATGCCGCAGATATTCTTCCTGCGATGCGTGTTCATCAGGAATCGGAAAGGCAGGCAATAGAATATCTCGCTTCAGTTGTAAAGTATCGATTTTATCATATATTTCCAGCGTATTGTCCAGTGCTTCCGGCAGATCCGCAAAAATCGTCCGCATCTCAGCTTTGGTCTTAAAGTAAAAATCTGAACTGGGGAATCGAAACCGCTTTTCTTCTTCCAGTTTGTTTCCTGTATTGATACAAAGCAATATATCATGCGCTCTCCAATCTTCCTCTTCCACATAATGGGTATCATTGGTTGCGATGACTTTCACACCATATTTTTCTGCCAATCGAATCAAAGTTTGATTCACATCTTCCTGACTCTTACCTGTATCATCGACCGGATCAAGCCCGCGATGTCGCTGCAATTCTATGTAATAATCCTCACCGAAAAGATCAATCCACCATTTGAGCTTTTCTTCTGCTTCCTCTTCCTTTCCCGCTAAAATCAACTGAGGTAATTCCGCTCCGATACAGCAACTAGTGGCGATCACCCCTTCATGGTATTTTTCAATTAATTCACGATCGATGCGGGGAAAATCATTATACAATCCTTCGATAAAACCCAAACTACAGAGCATGGAAAGATTCTCATATCCTTTCTGATTTTTGGCCAACAGCAATTGATGATACCGGATATCTCTTTCACCTTTACTCCTGGAAAAAGATCGGCGATGACGATCATCCACCAGATAAAATTCACACCCTACAAGAGGTTTTAAGCCCCGCTTTTCAGCTTCTGCAACAAACTTGAAAGCGCCAAACATATTTCCATGATCGGTAAGTGCGACTCCTTTCTGTCCATCCTGTACCGCCTTGTCCATCATATCGCTTATCCTGGAAGCACCATCCAGTAAAGAAAACTGTGTATGACAATGTAGATGTAAAAAATCAGGCATGTTATTATCTTTAAAAATCTGCGAAAACTTTCCTGTCGACCAGGATTCGTTTCTTCTATTTCATTCAAGTATTGTAAAGAATAGAAGAACCCATGATCTTTCTGAGCCGGAAAGAAATTCCTTGCTCAGCGACTTCGAGATCCAATATATGAAAATCCAAATATATGAACATTAACAAAGGAACTCGAAAATAGATATGTTAATCCATCAGAATTGATTCACCTGCATAAAAAATCATTTCAGATCTTCCATGCCTCTTTTCATCTTACTATTGCCAATGCAGTCTCACTCCAATCTTGAACCATCTGGGTGGCAGCGGTACCGCTGCGATCTCCCCATATTCCGTATTCAGCAAATTGGTCACATCCATATACATTTCACTGGATCGCATCCGATAGAGAAAACGAAAATCCAATATATCGTAAGCCGAGTTGAGTTCACGTTGAATCCATCGATTATTCAATCGGACAGAAATTTTTTGATGATCATATTGGATCCCACCGATCAGTTGATGCCTCAATGATTCAAGTACATATTTGGACTGCATTGACTCCAGATCGGAGGTACGGGGAGAAAGAAAATTATATCCAGCCTTTGTTGTGACACTACCACCATTCCTCAGCCTATAGACATGATAGATTTGACCATATATTCCATGGATTTTATTTTTTCCAAAGTTGAGTGGTGAATATGGCTGCTCCATATCCTCACGCACCCAATCGATAAAATCCCGGATATTTCTGTATAAATAACCGATCTGAACACGCCAATCATCCGGTTCATATCTGAAATTGACTTCATAATTCCAGGCGTTTTCCGGCTCTACATTTGGATTTCCGACATTCCCTGGTTTTTGATCTACATACAAATCCGTGAATGAAGGAATTCTCTGACCGGATCCCAGATTCGCTGATATTTTCATCGTTTCATCGATCAGAAAAGCCACATCAATTCCCGGATAAACCTGCCAGCCGCTCATCGGATTGTAATGGATGTAAGCACCCAGATTTGAAATTAATTGATCCCGAAAAAAGCCACGATATTCTGTATATATTCCATGATGCGTCCGACGGTGATCCCCGATATTGGTACTATTGATGGTTTCAAATCTTGATTCCCATCCAAACCCAAAAGTTCCGATCTTTGTCTGAGCACTGGCATTGACTTCCATCATCAGTACATTCGTATAATGGATCGATCTTGCCGTCTGAAGATCATCCTTGAAATATCGGTAATCATCTTTGTTGTACCGATCGCTGATTCTTGGTTTCAACACGAACCGCCCCCACTGATGACGGGATGACAAACTAAATAAGGTGGTTTCCACAATTTCCTCGGAATTCCTGTCCCCGGGTGCAGCATAAAATCCATTGGCACCAAACCGATTGTGCACATATCCACCCAATGCCTGAATGGAATGAGATCCTGAAATCCGGCGATTTCCATTATAAAATAATTTTGTATTGTCAACGGCGGTATTGTATCGATGCCCATTGTACAAATCCTGCCCAAAAGAAAGTATATGATTTTGATTTGACGTTCCATAATTTCCTGTCAACTGAATTCCTCCACCGCCATATATGCCTTTTCCATCTTCAGGATCTTTTGTATCAAAGGAAGTTCCTCCGTATAAATCCGCTGAAACAAAAGAATCTGCATTTTTCTTCGTAACAATATTGACCGCTCCCGCCAATGCATTGATTCCATATACTCTGGCCGCTGCACCTCGCAAGACTTCGATATGTTCGATCGCTTCAAGAGGTACAGGGATATTCATCATATGGTGAGCTGTCTGACTATCCATGAGCTTGACACCATCCAGTAAAACCAAAGTCTGCTCAAACGAACTTCCATCAATACTGATATCTGCTTGACCACCAAAGGGACCCCGCTGCCGCATATCCACCCCCAATACAAAAGTCAGTAATTCTGGTACTGAAGAAACAGGTAATTGGGAAATCTCCCGTTGACTCAATACCTGAATATTCCTTGAAGTAGAACTAAATGGTGTTTCTATCCGATTCTCCTGAACCACAATCTCCTGAAGTTCATCAAATAATAGACTATCTACCTCCTCCTGAGCGGATAAAAGAACAGGAAAAACCAGCAATATTATTAAAAAGTTGAATCTACTCATCGACATTTATTTAAAAATTTCTTGATTTTGACTTCAAACTTATATCGCAAAAATCTATCTTTGGTAGTCCAGATTAAACACTATGAGTAGTCCGGTTGATATCCCTTTTTCAGAATTCATCAAAATAGATCGCCGAAAACAAGATCCGGTTTATCTTCAGATTGTGTATCAATTCATCAATGCCATCCAAAGAAATATTTTAACGCATGGAGACAAAATACCAGGCAGCAGAAAACTCAGTAAAGAACTGGGAATCCATCGAAAAACCATGGTGGCAGCACTCGCAGAACTGGAAGTACAGGGGTGGGTTGATGTAAAACCAAGCATTGGAACCTTCATCAAAAACCTGGAAGCCCGGGATACTCCTCTTCCTCATCACAGATCAAGGTTCTCACATTCCTCCCCTTTCGAGTTTTCGGAGAGTTTTGTACTGGATTTACCCTATCAAGAACATCAGAGTAAATCTTATTTTACAGACGGCACCCCGGATTACAGAATGATTCATACCGACGAGCTCTCCCATTTTTATTCTTCTGCACTCCGACGTAAAACCACCATCAATCAGATAGCTGAATATTCATTACAAGGCAATTTGTTTTTTCGACAACAATTGAGCTACTATCTCAATCTGACGCGCGGATTTCATATATCAGAAACCCATCTCATCAATTCACAAAGTAAAGCTATCCTTCTTCACATCATCTCTCAGCTCCTTATCCGGGAAGGCGATATCATCCTGGTGGGTGAACTTAGCCACTTTCTTCCCAATATGATTTTTAGCAAAGCAGGTGCCCGTCTCAAGACTGTACCTATAGATCAGGACGGAGTGAATGTGGATTATATTCGCCAGCATTTTCACAAAGGGCAGATAAAATTTATCCTACTCAATTCTCAGAATCAATATCCTACTTCTTACCATCTTTCCCAGAAAAGAAAAGAGCAATTGCTTGCCCTCGCCGAAGAGTATGATTTTATCATCATAGAAGATGACGAAGATTATGAATTGACATATGAACGATCGGCCTCCCCGCCTCTTGTCAAATTTCCAAACACGGACCGGGTGATCTACCTTGGATCCTTCGGAGCATATCTGATTCCTGGTTTCCAAACAACCTTTTTGATCGGGCCCAGAGATTTTATTCGTGAGGGAAGAAAATATCTCAACATTTTCGGTCAAATCGATATGATCAAAGAACAAGCTTTGGGGGACATGATCCGGACCGGGGACATCCACCGCTACCGGAGAAAAGCACTGAAGACATATCACGCTCGCAGGGATGTTTTTGCGGAACTGCTGCTGCAGCATTTATCCGATTTTATCACCTTTGATCCCCCGGCCGGCGGGCTTGCTTTCTGGGTGCGTTTTCAGAAACCGATCAATTTGGTGCAGCTCTCTGGAATCCTGAAAGAGAAGGGACTTTTCCTCCCCCGCACCTGTCTTTTTCAAAACCGCAACACCTGTGCGCTCCGGCTCGGATTCGGCCACTTGAATGAAAAGGAGATGAAGGAA
>Ga0209487_1000553_pt1 | contig 33816 bp, 36 predicted proteins | sample Poulit2012_FD_187524 | JGI IMG/M metagenome (GOLD analysis project Ga0209487, IMG submission 187524) | Agricultural soil microbial communities from Georgia to study Nitrogen management - Poultry litter 2012 (SPAdes) (version 2) | ecosystem: Environmental > Terrestrial > Soil > Agricultural land...
GGTGTTAATTTCTTTCCTAGTCCAATTAAAGCATGTAAAACAACAGCTGCAGCTACTACCTTCAAGCTATGAATGAAAATCGCATTCTCCAAAGAAAAAGTCTGATAAAGCATCGCGAATACGACTAGAACAATAATCGATGGCAAGGTAAACCCTATCCACGATACTATTCCTCCTAAAAGACCTCCACGCATCATACCTATTGAAATTCCTACTTGACTACTCGCAGGGCCAGGGAGAAATTGGCATAATGCAATTATATCTGCGTAGGTTTTATCATCTAACCATCTCTTGCGGTCAACATATTCATCTTTAAAGTATGCTAAATGAGCAACAGGACCACCAAACGATGTGAACCCCAGTTTTGTGGAGGATAATAAAATTGCTAATAAAATTTGAAAACTATTTTTATTGTTCGACTGTTTTTCCATGTCCTCACCACCCCTATTTATTTACTTGATCTCTTTGAAAAGTTCATATGCTTTTTCTCTCGCTTCATTAAGCACAGTTTCCCCTTTGTTTGTAGTTCGGTAATATTTTCTAATCTTTCCATTCACATTGATATCATCCCTATTCAGGAGTTGATCTTTTTCCATATTGTGGAGAATTGGATATAACGTACCGGCACTAATTTCATATCCATGTTCATGCAACTCTTCAAGCATCCATGCTCCATAAATGGCTTCTTCATTCGCATGATGCAAGATATGGATTTGTATGAAACCTAAAAAGAGCTTTCTCAATACTTTGTTATCCAAATAAATACCTCCCTTCCAAAAAAACATTATCGAAAACTGATATCGACTTTCGATAACTAAATTATATAGTGACCTATTAGGATAGGCAACCATATAATTTAATCTTTACATAAACTTAACAATTATCTAGTAATTATTTTATTCAAAATAAAGGGAGGAAAACCAGTCATTTTTTCCCGAGGAGAAACAACAGGGCTTCCCGGCAGTTTATGTTATATAATAACCTTCACATCTACCTAATACCAAAAATAATAATAAAGCTATCCCAAAGTAGAGTATTGGGGATAGCTCATGAAGGTTTGTTTAGATTCAGTAAAGTTATAAGAATAGTAAAACGAGTAGACCTACAATGATACAGTAATAAGAGAAGTATTGTAAATTTCCTTTTCGCATGATATCCATAAACCATTTCAAGGAAAAATAAGTTGCAATAAATGTCGTAATAAACGCTATCAGATACGGGATCATCAATGCATCGAAACTTGGGTCACTAATAATTTCTGGAATTTCCAGAATTCCAGTTCCTAGACTGACAGGTATATATAATAAAAAGGAAAACCTTAGTGCTGTTTCCGGCTTCATGCCAACTAGCATAGATGCAACAATGGAAGAACCAGATCTGCTTATGCCAGGAGTGACGGCAACTGCTTGTGCCAATCCTACAATAATAGCATCTTTTGTTGTTAAATCACCATCATTTTTTCGGCCTCTTAAATTTCGGATAATCCATAGTGCAATAGCTGTGATAAGTAATGTATACCCAACTGTTTTGGTGCTGCTAAGAACTTCCCCAATCACATCTTCGAATAATAAGCCAATGACACCGACGGGAATAGTTGCAATCATAAGATAAACGATAAATAAAAAATCGCTTTTGAGATTGTCGTCTCTTTTTACAAGAAACTGAACTCCGTTTATAATTAAACGCACAATATCCTTTCTGTATATAATGAGAACTGCAAGCAGGGATGCAAAATTAACGAAGATTTCAAAAGAAAGCCCACGCGCTTCAATACCAAATAATTCTCGGAAAATAATGAGATGACCACTTGAGGAAATTGGAATTGGTTCTGTTATTCCTTGAACAAGCCCTAAAACAAAGTATTTTATCAATATAATAATTTCCATGTAAATCCCCCTGAAAACCTAATTCTATCATTGTTTATTTTTATTTTTATTGAACCGTATGAATGAACAGTTAAATCTTACACTTCCTTGTACAATAACTCAACTTTCAAGTCCATTAGATGGGGGCATACCCTTTTTCCTTTCTAGCAGCCTTGGTGAAAATTGACAGAGTGCAACCAGATTTGCATAGTTTTTTTCAGCCATCCATTTCATCTTCGGATAAAATGGAACAAAAGTAAGCTTAGAAGAATTATATTGGCGATTGCGGAATAGCCCAAGTTCCAATTATTGGTGGGGTAGCTTCCGACTTTTACAGCTTTATCATTCACTAAAACGACTGGCAAAGCATCGGGATCTTTTTCTTCAAAAACACAAGTGATTTCAGCATTTCTGCAAATTTATCAGGATCACTTGTTAGTTGGTATCGTTTAATATTGAATCCCTTTTTCTCTAAGGTATAGACAGCGGAAGCTACTCTTGTTAACTCTGGATCTACACTTGGACTCCAAACTACTGTTGAAAGCACATTACAGGTTCAAAACTCTTAACTATATTCATATTACAACTCCCCGTATATTATTAAATAAGCATTTACTTAATTATCCTTTTAAAGAAAACCAAGAGGGATATCTCTTGGTTATTTAATTATCTTATTCTCCAGCATCAGCAAAACGTTTGATTCTTTCACCAATTTCATCACGTACACGCTCAAATAATGCCCATTTTTCTTCTTCTGTTCCTTGAGCTTTTGCTGGATCATCAAATTCCCAATGTTCACGTTTAACATGTGGTGGTGTCATAGGGCACTTATCTGCAGCATCTCCGCAAAGCGTAACAGCCAGTGTGGCACTATTTAAAACATCTGAATCAATAATATCTGAAGTTTGATTAGAAATATCAACACCAACTTCATTCATTGCTTTAATTGCGTTTGGGTTTAGGCCATGTGCTTCAATGCCCGCACTTTTAACCTCCCACTCGTTCCCGAGATATTTTTTTGCCCATCCTTCAGCCATTTGACTCCTACAGGAATTACCAGTACATAGGAAATAGATTATTTTTTTTGACATCATTGTTCAATCTCCTTTTTATAAAATTAATGTTACGTATAGCCCTAACAATGTAATAGATAGGATAGGAATGGTTAAAACGATCCTTGCTGTCTTAAAGTAAGTTCCCCATGAAATTTTGATTCCCTTTTGGGATAAAACATGTAGCCATAATAAGGTTGCAAGTGAACCTATTGGGGAAATTTTTGGACCTAAGTCAGATCCAATCACATTGGCATAAATAAGCGCATCTCGTATAACACCGGAAGTATCTGTTTCGGCAATCGCTATTGCATCAATCATCACTGTCGGCATATTATTCATAATGGAGGATAGTACTGCGGCAATGAAGCCCATTGCTATTGTAGCAATGAATAAACCTTGTTCAGCACTTGCTTCGATAACACGTGCTAACACACCGGTAAGACCCGCTTTTCTCAGGCCGAATATGACAACGTACATTCAATCGAGAAAAAGACAATTGGCCATGGCGCTCCTTTAATAACTGATTTCGTATCCACAGCTTTACTGTTTCTCGCCATGAATAAAAAGAAAATCGCTACAATACCTGCAACAATAGAAACAGGGACATTTATAAACTCACCTACAAAGTATCCGATTAACAGTAAGGCAAGAACATACCATGAAAGACGAAATAATTTTAGATCCCTTATAGCCTTTGCCGTTTTCTTCAGTTGAGATATTTCGTACGTTTTCAGGATACTTTTCCTAAAATAAAGTAATAATACTAAAATAGTTGCCACCAGTGAAAATAAGTTTGGAATAATCATTCTAGAGGCATATTCCACAAAGCCAATATCAAAAAAATTAGCCGATACGATGTTAACCAAGTTACTTACAACTAATGGTAAGGAAGTTGTATCAGCAATAAACCCACTTGCCATAATAAATGGAAATACCATTTTTTCTTTAAATTTTAAATTACGAACCATCGCAAGCACAATAGGTGTAAGTATTAATGCAGCACCATCATTAGCGAAAAAGACAGCGATAATTGCACCTAAGATACTTACATAGATAAACATTTTTATCCCATTGCCCTTTGCAATCCTGGCCATATGAAGCGCCGCCCATTCAAATAATCCGATTTCATCTAATATGAGCGATATAAGAATAATTGCGACAAATGCTAACGTTGCATTCCACACAATTTCTGTTACTTCTATAATGTCACTAAATCCAACGACTCCTACTAATAAAGCGATAATAGCACCGCCGCATGCGGACCACCCGATCGATAACCCTTTTGGCTGCCAAGTTACGAAGACGAGGGTTATCAAAAAATTAACGTGGCAAGTAAAACCGATGATATCAAATCTTTTTCCCCCAATCATTAACACTTAATTCGTGTACCTTTGTCCTCCAATTCTTTTAATTTTTCATTTTGCTGAGGCAAAAGATTAAGTAGCTGTAAAATGAATGGGTAAAACTCACTGTCTTCATTTATAGAATAAAAAGTCCATTGTCCTCTTCTTTCTTCTTTAACTAATCCAATATCTCTTAACTTACGAATGTGCTTGAAACTGTTCTAAATAGATGTTTGTCATTTCATCATATATCATCCATAACCATTGCCCATATTCTCTAAAGTAGAATCAAATGTAGTTCCATCTGATTCACTTGTGGTTACCTTTCCATCTTTACTTTTATCATCTGCTCTAAAAATTTGCAGTGGATTAATGATACCATCACTTCTGATACTAATAATTTAACACTGTTTTTAGGGGATTTTGTCCGTTGTTTGTTCGGAGAAAGTGCGGGAGATGTTCGCAGGTTGTGTTGATTTCTAATGACATTGTTTTAAATTAAATCACACTTTGTAAACTTGCAATCGCTTTAATCACTTTACGATTGTTCGATTTTATGCGCCTGCTTTAAGTGTAATTTAGTACAAAGAATACGACCATTTAGCCAAGCATATTTAAAGGGATTAAGTTTCACGACTTTGTTATAAGCTCGCAGCTTTTTTATTAAGTATCTATGTAACTGTATTACTCTACTTTTATCTGACCCATCATACCTGCATCTTCATGTTCAAGTATGTGGCAGTGATACATAAATTTACCAGAATGTTTAAACGTAGCAATGACTCTGACTTTTTCTCCCGGACTTACGAGAAACGTGTCTTTCCATCCTGCTTCATTTGGAGGCGGAGGATTTCCGTCACGATCCAGCACCTGAAATTGCGTACCATGGGCATGGAATGGATGAACAGTGCCTCCCATCATTCCCATACCACTTTCATTAGAAACTTCCCAAATTTCAGTGTCATTTAAATTTAACTCTTCATCAATCCGATTCATATCGAACTGTTTGCCATTAATATTTACCCTTGGCCCCATTCCTTCAAAAACAAACTCTCTCGTATTCACTGCATCATCAGCATCCATTTTTTCAATGGTGGTTAATGTGGTGGGAATATTATATTTCTTTCCACTTTCCTTTTTTGCAGTAAACTTCATAAATTCTGAACCACTGTTCTCTAATTTAATTGTTTCTCCCTCATTCAAATTCGAAAAGTCGACAAGGATTTCCGCTCTTTCCGCGGGGCCTAAAACAATTTTATCCATTTTCACTGGCTCTTCAAGAAACCCACCGTCACTCGCAATTTGATGAAATGATTGGTTGTTACTGAAATTTAACTCGTAAACACTTGCGTTGGATCCATTCAATAAACGTAATCGCATCACATCTCTTGGTACGTCTAAAAAAGGATTAACAGATCCATTTACCAACATTGTATCCCCTTGTAAACCATGCATGACATCATGCATTCCTAGTTTATATTCAAAACCGCCTTCCGAATTAAATCGTTTGTCCTGTATGATGAGTGGAATATCATCTACTCCATAATCTTTTGGAATATCTAAGCGGTCGGAAACGTCATCTTCAATTAAGAACAACCCTGCTAGTCCGTTATATACCTGTCTACCAGTTTGTTGCTCAGGGTGCGGGTGGTACCATAAAGTGGCTGCCGGCTGTTCTATCTTGAATTCAGGAGACCATGACTCTCCAGGATGAATTCCGGAGTGGGGACCGCCATCTTTATCCCCATCAACCTCAAGACCATGCCAATGGATGGTTGTTATGTCATCTTCTAATTCATTTTCTACTTTTACTAATACTTCTTCACCTTTTCGGACGCGGATCACTGGACCTAAATAATTACCATTATACCCCATGGTTTCTGTTCTTTTTCCCGGTACAAACTCTTTTTCAGCATTTTGTGCAGTTAAATGAAATTCTGCTTTATTTGGATCAGTACTTTGATTTTCTAGAAGCGGTGGTATTGGTAAAGGAGATTCTTCCACTTTGATTGTTTGATTATCTTCCTTATCAGCTGGCTGATTCATTGATAAATTTGGTAATTGTCCAGGCATGTCTCGGCTTTGATAAAAAAGAAAGAATACCCCTAAGATAACTACGACACTTGCAATTAAAATATCAAAGTTTTTTTTCATTATTTTTCACCTTTTTCATTTGCTAGTCAAGCTTGTAATAAAATTAAATTACTTATAATGGTTCTTTCCTCTTTTATTTTCTCATAGCAAGTTTAACAGCGATATAAACTACAGCCCCTGTTATAATTAAATGAATGACATAGCCAAAAATTCCAAATCCACCCATCATTCCACCAAAGTTATCCATCATTCCTCCGTAACCATTCATCATTACAATCATTCCTTTCTTTAGTCATTAATGCAAAATAATAAATATTATTCTTTACTTTATGCATAATAACATTAAAGTCTAGTTTGTTGTTCTTTTTAACGAACCAACTTGCTTCATTCAATTGAAATATGGTACATGCGTATGGCTTTTTTGTTAACTTCATTTTGATCGGATTCATTTTCTATCGCTTTCTAAAAAGTTTTACTGTATCTTTGATTTATTAATGTTAAGTGAAGAACTATTCAACTTTAATCTGTCCCATCATGCCGTTATCTTCATGTTCAAGAATATGGCAATGGAACATATAAACACCCTTCTCCTTAAATTGTACAGCTACTTTTACTGTCTCATCTGGTTCCACGGAAATAGTATCTTTCCATCCTTGTTCATTTTCTGGTGGTTTTTCTCCCGTTCTAGAAAGCACTTTGAATTGGGCCCCATGAATATGAAATGGATGAATCATTCCCCCCATTTCATCGGGTTTATTGTAGATTTCCCAAACTTCTGTTTTCCCCTGTTCTTGAGTAAAATCAATTCTTTCTGGATCAAACTTTTTTCCATTAATCGTTACTTTATCCATCATTCCAAAAAGTTCCACTTCCTTGGTAACAGGTAAATCCATTTCATCTTCGGTTATTTTAAAATCATTCATTTCTTTAGGAATGCTGCTATCCTCTCCACTTTGATTAGAAACCTCAAATGGTAAAAGGATGGAACCATCTACCTCATTTATTAAAGCCAACTCATCTTTCGTGTTAAATTGCGAAAAGTCAATAACGACTTCAGCTCTTTCGGACGGAGTCAATGTAATTGTATTTAATTTTTTTGGTTCATTTAAATAGCCACCATCCGTTGCAACTTGCACAAAAGAATCCCCTGTATTCAATTTAAACGTGTAATTTCTCGCATTAGAGCCATTTAGTAGACGAAGGCGAACCTTTTCTTGATTTACAGTTAATTTTGGGTTTAATGTTCCATTAATCAATAACGTCTCCCCAATTGTTCCGTCCTCATTCTTTGCTGCACTGTAATTCAATTGCCTTTCATTATCAAATGTTCTATCCTGAAAAATTAAAGGAATGTCATTCTCTCCATACTTGTTTGGCAAATTCAGACTCTTTGAATTGTCATCTTCAATGTAAACCAACCCAGCAAGCCCATTATATACCTGTTCAGCTGTTTTTCCATCTGGATGAGGATGGAACCATAATGTTGATGCTTCTTGTTTCACTTTGAATTCAATAAACTTTTCTTCTCCAGGGTTCAGGGACTCATGTGGACCACCGTCTGCTTCTCCTGGAACTATCAACCCATGCCAATGAAAAGTTGTCTCCTCATCAAGTTCATTTACCGTTCTCACTTTTACATTATCACCTTTACTAAATCGAAGCACCGGTCCTAGAAAGTCTCCGTTATATCCATATGTTTTCGTTTCAGTACCATCGAATATTTCCGTTTCACCTTTTTGGGCCCGAACAATATATGTAACTTCATCTTCACTAATACTATCCAGTACAGGAGGTATTTTTAATTCATTTTCTCCTGCTGAATTGTTTAAACTTACTTCTTCGTCATGATCCATATGACCTTCCATATCATGATCCGTAGGTGAATCATCTTTTTTATCTTCCATAGAACCAGAATTCCCTTCAGGTATTGGCTCATTATTCGTTGCACAAGCTGATAAAACAAACATAACCAATAAGGAAATTGAGCTTATTAATAAAATTCTTTTCATAAACTATAACTCCTATTAAGTAATTTTTTAGTAAGACTTGTTAGCTTTTATAGCTAACATAATTCTTTAAATGCATTATTCCCATATTATACAAAAACTACATCTTATAACTCTGATTATTATAAGGTTTCTTTACTTAAAGTATTCCATTATTTTTACGGTTTTAAAATTATATTCATATTTTCTTCGTCAATAAAAACCCTGAAACATTTTATTCTTTTGAAATTAAAATAATCACTCACTTCTGTGGGGATATAAATTTGCCCATTCCTACCGATTGTGGAAGTGATTTCAGTAGTATATTGTTCACATGCTTTTATTATAATAGAGTTATTTTCGATATATATTTTCGCTATGTTTCCTGGTTCAATATTCATTTTGCTACTCCAGGTAGAGGGGATTCTGAATAAGATACGCTTAGACAGTTCTACTGATATTCCAGTTGGTATCATCAATCTACTCCTATTTCCCAATTTCAAGTTTATTTTCTTGATATACATAAAGAACCGTAGTTGTAGTTATTAAAAATAATACATGAGCATAAATTGCTGCTTTTGTAATTGTTGTTCAAAAATGGTAAGTTTTTCTCACCTCAACTTTACTCTTATTTTTTATCATTCCATATATATTTTAAATTCCTTTTGTGCAGAATTTATGGAGTTTGAAGTAACGTTCGCAAATGGAAAGTAAAATAGCTCATTAATCTTACTTTACTTTTTTACCTACATAAAATTAATTAATGAACAAGATTGAAAAAGAAAGGAGATTTAAAGTGAGACAAATGACGGGGAGTTGTTTTGGTAGGGAAGAATCTCTAGCATGGATCATCAATCTGCTTGTTTTTGGAGTTGTAGTCTATTATTCCACTAAGTTAGCGCTATCCTAAGTCAAAAAGGAATGACTAGTATAGTCATTCCTTCCTTTAACGCTTCCATGCTCCATACCACTTATAAACTTTCGCTTAAGATTGGATTCACCCATTTATACCCTATTCCCCATACTGTCTTAAAGTGGTCATCAATCGGAAAACCTGCTTGTCGAATTTTATGCCTCATATTCCTCACATGCGAGTCAATTGTTCGACCTTCCGTTTCTGAATCAAATCCCCAAATTAATTCAATTAATTGTTCCCTGGCAAATACTTGATTAGGATTTTGAATAAAATGGCCAAGCATTATAAATTCTTTAGGCGTTAGCTCAATAGGTTCGTTTTTGTAAGTTAATTCAAATCGTTCCTTATTCCATAGCAAACCATTTATTTCAGCATGATTCCTTGGTCGGATTCGTCTTAACAGGGCTTCCATTCTAGCTAGCAATTCACCTTCATTGAAAGGCTTTGTAATGTAATCGTCTGCGCCTAGTTTCAAGCCTCTAATAATATCATCACGCTGATCACGTGCTGTCACCATAATAATCGGTATATCAGAATATCGCCTAATTTCTATACATAATTCCCATCCACTCATTTCGGGCATCATTATATCCAACAGAACAATGTCAAACAATTCATGTTTTATATAGGACAATGCTTCCCTAGCCCCTTGTGCTTTTTTGCATATATAGTCATAAGGCCGTAAATATAATTCAATTAAATCTAACATTCTTTTTTCATCATCAATTATAAGGGCTTTATTCATTCCAATCTCCTCTTTAACTTAATGACCACACTTGTGCCTTTCCCTGGTTGACTACTAATATCAATGCTACCACCGTGTGATTCAATTATTTCCTTCGTAATTGATAAACCTAACCCTGACCCACCACTTTGTCGTGATCTCGATTTTTCAACACGATATAATCGATCAAATATATATGGCAAATCTTGTCTAGGTATTCCTTCTCCATGATCCGTAGTAGTAATAATAAGATAATGGTCGGTCTGATTTACATCTAATGAAATTTGTGACTTTTCATCAGAATGTTTTATAGCATTATCTAAAATATTTATGATTACCTGTTGCAGTCGTTCTGGATCAACAAATGCCATTATTTCACCTGGACAATTAACGTTAATCAATATACTTTTTTTAGTTAATATCGGTTGTGTAAGTTCAACTACATTTTGGACAATTTCACATATTGCTACTTTTTCACGTCTAATTATAAAGTTGTTTTGATCTATTTTAGCTAAATCAAATAAATTCTTAATTAAGACTGTTAATTCTTCTGTTTCTTCACGAATAATATCTGCATATTCTATTAGTTCATTTTCAGAAGCATCTTGGCGACAAATGATATCTGCATACCCCTTTATGTAGGTTAAAGGAGTCCGTAGTTCATGTGATATACTTGCTAAAAATTCATTTCTAGCCATTTTCAATTCTTTTAGATCTTTTGATAACATTGTAATAGAATTACCTAATTCACCTAATTCATCTTTCCGTTCTGTATGAAGCTCAACATTGTGATTTCCTTTACTTAATTGTTCTGTCGCTTCTTTCATTTTTATTAAAGGATGAGCGATAAACCTTGACAAAATGAATATTGTAACGATTGTTAATACGCCAGTAACAAGGCTTGCAATTAAAAACTGATTACTTAACTGATCAACAGTTCTTATTACATAACTTGTTTTTGCAAACATAAACACATGCCCCTTATGTTCGCCGTTTATTGTAATCGGACTATCTGTCGCGATATACTTCCCGTCATTCCATTGATCGTCAACTATTTTACCTTCTGTAGGTATTTCATCGTTATTGGCATGGTTTACTACATCCATCATGTCCTCTTCTACCGGGTCAGAAGAAATAATAATATCTCCATATTCATCTGTAATAACAACAATAAATTCAGATGCTGATTCCATAATTCCAACATGTTCCAATGTTGGTTGATCAAAATGATCCTCCAAAACATCACGGTGTGTATTCCCACGTGCCAATAAACTATTCATAACTTCTTCGATACGATCATTTGCTAGGTTTGCGTATAAAATAAAAAATAAAAAGGTTTCAATGATTAGAATAAACACAAAGAATAGTAATCCAATTTTAAATGATAGTTTATTAAACATAGTACACCCCCTATAACCAATAAGTAAGTGTATCCAATATACCAATAATCAGAAGTAACACACCAGCTATCTTTTGGGTGATAGCTCCTATTCTTCTACTTCTTTTTAATATTGCACCACTTGCACCAAAATACCAAATTAAAAAAATAACAATCAAGAGTGGAAGAGATGTGCCAATCCCAAACACTGCCGGAAGGACTACTCCATATGAAGTAATCAACACAATCGGCATTAAGGTCAATAGAAATAATACAAACATCGTTGGACAAAACGCTAACGTAAAGCTTACACCCACCAAAAAACTACCTAAATATCTATTTTTAAAAACCTTTGTTGGTAAATTAAAAATACGCCATGTTTTATTCCATTGAAATAACCCAATCATAAATAACCCTATGATGATTAGTAACGGTCCTATCAATTTTCGTATAATAGGCATGATTTGTGATAGTGAGCTATATACTTCTTTTCCCAATAGCCAAATTACAATACCTAATACAGAATAAACAACGACCTTTCCTAAAACAAATAACAATACGTGCAACCAAGGAACTTTAGCAACTAATGACTTATTACCATAAATCGTAATCGCACTAATGTTACTGGTAAGCTGGCATGGCGCAACAGCTCCAACAACACCAAGGAAAAAGGCAAATAATAATGGTAGATGTTCCAAACCATATGCGATATCCATTATTGGACCGATTAATGTGCTACTTATTTGATTAAAAAAGTCATACAACATGAACATTCAACTCACTATAAGTAAATTTTATTACTGAACCTTGCTATCTACTAATATTTGTTCCCATGTTTCCGAGGAATCATCTTAGATTACTAAAATCTACTCTTCAAATATGCCGATAGTTATTGTTAAAATGATTATTACTTAGTTATTTATGTTAGGTTTGACCTCCTACTGGGTAGAAACTTTCCTGTCTTAATAATATGTACACATGTTATATAAATTCTAGTGATCAGATTTACTTATTTGGCGATATTACTATTTTCCTCATAATAGATGTCATCAGAAAATTTTGTTTTTTGATTTTCAATCCTGCTTTTTCTATGTTCTTGATTGTATTGCGGTTTACATTTGCTCCTATAATTCGTACTGTAAGTGGGTTGATCAAATCAAGTATTATTCCAGCAAAATTATTTTCACTACGCATATGTTCTAGCATAAGTATTGTCCCTTCAGGTTTTACTACTCTGCGAATTTCTTTGAATCCTTGAACAGGGTCAGGAACGGAGCAAAATACGCATGTGGAAACAACAAAGTCAAATGTGTTATCCGGAAAGTCCAACTGTTGGGCATCCATTTCCTTTAATACAATCATTGGTTTTGACTTACCAACTTTTTCATAAGCCTTTGCCAACATTTTAGGACTAAAATCAATTCCTGTTACACGAATATTTGTAGGATAATAAGTCAAATTTGCACCTGTTCCCACACCGACTTCTAATACATTTCCATTTAAGTTTTTAAGTAAATCTTTTCTCCATGACGCTTGAATCATATGATCCATAACATCGAATAGTGTTGAAATTCTATCATATCTTTTTCTAATTAACTCTGTATGTTTGTTCATTTATTGTCACTACTTTCCGTCATGCTCTATTATTGATTTCAACCTCTCATATTCTAACTCATCAATCTCACCTTTAGCTAAACGTTCTTTAATTATTTGTAGCGGTGTTTTTTTATTACCACCATTAATAAAATTTGTTATTAAAAAAATACCAAAACTTATTAGTCCTAACCAAAAAATAATCATCAAAAACATAGACCAAAACGAACCATGCCCCTGCATCATATGCACTATTAACACCTTCTCATATTATTGATTTACATTAATTATAGCTTTTATTTATCGAGAAAGTATGCATTTTACAAATCACAAAATGTATTTTTCCCCACAACTTTCCCCTTGGCGAAAGCATATTTATCTACGCTAGTTCATCCTGTCATAGGATAAATATACACATTATTAAATAAATCACGGCACAAAAAACCGACTACTTATGTAGCAATAAGTAATCGGTGTTCTTATAATATAGAGAACTGAGGACTATGCGTAGGAATGCAATCCAGATATTACTAAATTTACAACAATTAAGTTGAACATAATTATAGCAAATCCTATCACTGCTAGCCACGATGATTTTTCGCCATGCCAACCACGGGATAATCTTAGGTGCAAGAATGCCGCATAGAAAAACCACGTTACAAGCGCCCATACTTCTTTTGGATCCCACCCCCAAAATCGATCCCAAGCAATCTGCGCCCAGATAGCAGCAAAAATCAGGCCACCTAAAGTGAAAAGAGGAAATCCAATCGCCACCGCACGATAAGTTATCTCATCAACAAGATCTGCATTAATATTTTTAAGTAAAGGTTGTATGGCCGCACCAACTCTTTTTCTAAAAATAAGTCGAAGGAGTCCATATAAGATGAATCCAGTTGACAAAGACCAAATCAGAGTATTGAATTTTTTAGCAGCATTACTTCCTTGTAACCAACCTGGTGCCTCAAACCATGCATCATTTACACCTTCAGTAATCAATTCACTGTCTGGAGGGCCTGCAATTGCTGGTAGATTATATTCTACGGTTAACATTCTGTCACCTGATGGATACTCAAAGGTTGCACTATAGTCCAATACATTAAATGTAACTGTCGAAAGAATAAATCCTACACAAGCCAATAAAGAAAACAATACAAGTTCCAACCACATATTCTTTTTACTTCGTTTCTTCTGGTCTGTTTGCTTGATCAAATAGATAAGCCCTGCAACAAAACTAATTCCTAAAACACCTTGAGATAAAGCAACGGTCGTTATATGGATATATAACCAGGGACTTTGCAACGACGGTTGTAATGGTGATAACTCTGTAGGGAACATACTTGCATAAGCAATAAGAATTAATGCAATTGGTAGAGCAAATAATCCAAGTACATTTAATCGGTAGATAAAGTAAATAATGATAAACGCTATCACAATACCCATACCTAATGAAGTCATAAATTCAAACATATTTGAAACAGGAGCATGTCCTCCAGCTATCCAGCGTGTGATGAAATAGACCAGTTGGGCAACGAGTCCAGTAATCGTAATAGAAATTGCAACAGCTCCCATTTTCCCTTTTTTCTTTTGTTTATTCTTATCTGTAACTGTTATACCGAAAATGACTGTGGCAATGGAATAAAATGCAAAAGCTGTATATAACATTGTACTACTTAATGACGTTAAATCACTCATCATTCTCCTCCTTTAGTTTACCATTTTCCGATTGTTGATCAACAACCATTTTTATATTCGTTCCTGAAATCATTTTTTCAATATCTTTTTTTATGCCGAACCAATTTTTATTTGTATGTCCAGCCATTAGAACGCCGTGTCCTTTGGGATGTATCCATATTCTTCGGTGTTGCCAATACATACCTTGAACGACTCCGATCATAAAAATGAGAGCGCCTAAACCAAACAATGGCAAAGTATAATCTCGGCGAACACTTAAACCACTGACATCATGTGTCTCAAAGTCAATAATACCTAATTTATACTTATTTTCACTAGTAGGATCAATGTTTTGACCTATACCTACAAAGTTTGTTTCAGGCCTTTCATTTTTAGGGGAATATACTTTGAAAATAAATGCTGGATTCCGTGGATCATTTGTTTCTGATCTTGGTTCACCATAATCTTCATCAAAATAATAGTCTGGATAGTATTTTTGCATAACAACCTTAAATCCATTATCAAATTTATATTCAGTTTCAGGTTTTGTTAAATCAATGGTGAACGTTTCTATTGCTTGCTGATCCCCGTCATTTGCTTCATATAACTTAAATGACATTTTTGAAAATTCATTTTGCTGATATCCCGCTTGGTACAATGCATAACCATCAAATTTCAAAGGATGGTTTAGCTCAATTTGACCTTCTTTTACCTTTTCCAATTTTGGTTCTGCACCAGGCAAAGTAACGTCCGTATTTTTATAGACAACTACATTGGACTGAAAATTTTTTTCTGCTTGCCCACCTAATCTCGCAATTGCATCCTTGAACCGTTCATCATCTTCGTCATACATTTCTATGATAAATTCTTTATTTTCAATGTAATACTGTCCATCAGTTCCGGGAATAACTTTCAATTCACCCTCCCTTGTCCATACATAATCTTCTAAATAAAGTAATGGGGACATACGAAATATTGCTGCTATCAATATAATAATTAAACCAATATGGTTAACATAAGGTCCCCAACGAGAAAATCTTCCTTTCTCAGCTAATATATGTCCATCCTCACTTCGTACTCTATATCGTAGTTTTTTTAACCTCTTTATTAATTGTTGTTTATCCGCATTTGAAATATCAGACGATTCACTGTACAATCGTTGTCTATTTAAAAATGCTTCATGTCTCTTTGGTTTCTGCGTCTTCAAGGCACGGCGCAGTGGAATAAATCTGTCAACACTACAAATCACTAAAGATATCCCAATTAAAGCAATTAAGATCATATACCACCACGAACTATACAAATCATATAACCCCAGCTGGTAATATATTTTACCAAAAATCCCAAATTGATCTTCATAATATATTGCAGGATCACGTGACACAGCATCGGCCGGTATATATATTTCTTGAGGGAAAATCGTCCCTAAAGTCGATGCAACTAAGGCAATTATTATTAGCCAAACCCCCACTTTAACCGATGAAAAAAAACTCCATATTTTATCTATGATTGATTTATTATAAGTTAAAGAACGCCGGGAACTACCTTCATAACGCATATTAAGTAAATCCTTTTTGTCGTTTCCGTCTATATGCTGGTTCTCTTCAATTGGCTTGCCACATGCCTCACATAGTACTGTTCCTTCGGGATTAATATGTCCACATTCACACTTGATTTTCTTCACTAACATCCCTACCTATTTTTCATTAATTTTATGGTTGAATTTGCTTAAAGTATCCTTCTAAACGATCCAGTGTTAACGACCCCTCGACCTTTTCTACAATTTCACCTTCCGCATCAATGAAATAGGTGGAGGGAATCGGACCAATTTTATATAAGTTACTTACTTCCTTTCTGTTATCATATAGAATTGGGAAAGTAAGCTCGTACTTCTCAATAAACTGATGAATCACAGGTTCAGTTGAATCTAAACTAACCGCAACTATTTCTATCCCTTTATCTTTATATTTTGGGTATAGCTCTTCCATATAAGGCATCTCTTTTTCGCATGGTTTACACCAAGTAGCCCAAAAATTGAGCATTACTCCTTTTCCTTCTAAGTCTCTTAGCCGGATTGACTCTAGTTGATTGTTTTTATTAATTTGCTTTAATTCAAAGTTAGGGGCTTGGTCACCAACTCCATATATCGTGCTATCTTTTTTAGCATTGGTTACGAGTGCAAACACGACTGCTGCTAATAGCACTGCTAAAATAATTGTTCTGAAAATTAATCGATTCCGTTTTTTATCTTTTTTTCTATCCCTGGCTTTATCTACACGCACACGGATCACTCCTAAATCACTTTTTATACATTTCATAATCTTTAACTTTAATCAAAATCCAGTGAACCCGCCAAATAACGGAACTAGTAGTGCAATAATCAATCTCATCCAATCAAAGTATAAAAGAACGCCCATCACAATCATCAAAATGCCACCAAATTTCATAAAACGATTCCCATGTTTTTTTAAAAATGTCATTTTATCAATAAAGAAAGTCATAAGTAAAAATGGTATTGAAAATCCAAATACATAAAATAACATATAAAATAAACCCATACTTGGATTTGCAACTCCAAGGGCCATTACTGCTGCAAGTATCGGGCCTGTACATGGAGTCCATCCTGCTGCAAATCCCAATCCAATTAATACGGACCCTAAATATCCTGCAGGTCTTTTTTGAAAATGTATCTTTTTATCAGATAATAGAAAATTAAAACGAAGTATTCCAGTTAATACTAAACCGAAAAACACTAGTAGTAATGCACCTATTTGTCGTAGCAATCCTTGATTAGCCATAAAAAAAGATCCTATAAAAGAGGTTGATAATCCTAGTGCGACAAAGATAATAGAAAATCCTAATAAAAATAGAATTGTATGTATAAACGCCTTTTTTCTTAATATACCACGCTCTTCCTTTAGTTCATTTACTGTCATTCCGGTAATATAGGAAAGAAAGGCTGGATACAAAGGCAATGCACAAGGGGAAATAAATGATAGAAAACCCGCACCAAATGCTAAAAATAAATTAATTTGTTCCATTTAACTCTTCACAACCTTTATATCAAATTAAACAACCTTATCACTAAGATACTATATGATTATGGAGAAACTATGCAGATGCCTTTAATACGTATCTTGTTCACAAATAATTCAAAGTTATTTCATATTATGAGATGCTAATCAAAGCCTAAATAATAACCTACATTACTTATCAAAGATATTCTGTGATACATTAAGTTGCCTTTAAGAACTTCATGACGTAATTTCATAGTCATTATATGTTTTTATTGTTCTTCACTTGAAATACGGGAGAGAAGATTATACTGTCAGAGTTCAAAACTACATTTATTTTATTGGAGAGCTTTGTAGTAATTTCAAGAGGTATGGTAAGGGTAGATTTTATACCAAGAAGTTTAGTTCATAACACATATTAAAATGTCCCAAACAGTCTGGTACAATAATTTAAATAAGATAAAGATTTAATAGTAAAGGGGTTGGATAAATATTTATCCAACCCCTTTACTATTTATTCTTATAAGAAGCACATTCTAGATCTATTACTAGCAATGCATTATCAATTATTTTCTTTTATATGAACATAAACCTAAAGAGACAGGCCCTAACTGTGCAAGTAAGAACTTAACTTAATTGCATGGTTGTAATGCATGTATTGTCCCCATCAAACGTGGATATCTCAGATGTTGTTTTTTTCTCACCTTGAGTGATTGTTAATTTAAAAGTATCGTCTCTTGGAAGCCATAAATCAATAAATCCATTAGCTTCTGTCTGCTTCATTTCATCAAGAATGACTTCACCGGATGAGTTTTCAATATGCACTTTAACGTCTTCCTTTACAAGCTCTCCTTGACAGCCGGTTAAACTGTGAATATCGCAAGGATGCGTTTCATTGATATAAGGAGCAATTGATACAAAAAACTCATTTTTGGGAAGGTCATAAGTGGTTTCATTTTGGTTTTCATCCGTTACAACAAGTTCGGAGGACGTAATGGATGCTGATGCTGCTTCAGCATTTCCCACAGTATAGTCGTGAACTAATTCCTTAATGTCTGTGGAATTTGCTTTCTTGACCTCGTCATTTCCTTTTTCATTACTGCAACCAACGATAAATATTGAGACAAGTATTAAAATAGCTACTGTTTTTAATCTCATTTGATTTTTCCCCCATATTCATTTTTTCCACTTTATGCTTTCAGTAGTTTAGCATTAATAGCTACAATAATAGTGCTTAAACTCATTAATACAGCACCAACTGCTGGGCTTAATACGATACCAATTGGAGCTAAAGCGCCTGCTGCCAGTGGGATAGCTAAGATATTGTAACCAGTTGCCCACCAAAGGTTTTGAACCATTTTACGGTAGGTTTTTTCCGATAAGTCGATTAATGAAACGACATCTTTCGGATTACTTTTTACAAGAACTACATCAGCTGTTTCCATTGCTACATCGGTACCTGCACCGATAGCAATTCCTAAATCTGCAGTTGCTAGCGCTGGAGCATCATTAATCCCATCGCCAGTCATGGCAACTTTCCAGCCCTTTTCTTTAATAATTCTTTTTACCTGATCTGATTTTTCATTCGGTAATACTTCAGCGTATACTTCTTCAATATCCAATTGTTCAGCGACCCAGTTGGCAACCTTTTTGTTGTCGCCGGTAAGCATGATAGAGTGTACGTCATTTTCTTTCAATTCAGCAATGGCTTCTTTAGCTGTTTCTCTTACTATATCTGCTAATGCAATCATGCCAGCAAGCCTATCCTCTATCAAAACAAATACAACAGTTTTTCCTTCCTCTGACATTTGGTCAAACTTTTGCTGATCATATGATAAATGATTGTCATTAACATATCCTGGGCTGACCACATTAATTTTTTCACCATCAATGCTACCTTGGATCCCTTTCCCAGTTATCGATTCAAAATCGGCTATTTCTTTGAGTGGAATTTCTTCACTTTTTGCTGAATTGACTATACCAGCAGCAATTGGATGTTCCGAGTGTTGTTCCAAGCTGGCTGCCAGTTTAAGCAATTCTTCTTTTTCATAGCCTTGACTTGGTACAATATCAGTTACACCAAACTCTCCTTCTGTCAGGGTTCCTGTCTTATCAAATACGACCGCATCCAAATTCCTTGCCCCTTCAAAGTTTGCACGATTCCGGATAAGTAGCCCATGTTTTGCAGAGAGAGAGGTAGAGACAGCCACAACTAGTGGCGCGGCTAAACCAAGCGCGTGTGGACAAGTAATGACCATAACTGTTACCATTCGCTCTAAAGCCACGTCAAATGAATGCCCCAGGGACAGCCAAATGACCAACGTAATAACACCTGATGCAAGCGCTATATAAAACAACCATTTAGCTGCCTTATTTGTAATGTCTTGTGTTCGTGACTTTGATTCTTGTGCTTCTTGGACCAGTGTAATGACTTGTGAGAGATACGAGTCTTTACCTATTTTTTCAACTTTTACGGTTAGTGAACCTTCTTTATTAATCGAACCACCAATGACTTCATCTCCGTTTTCTTTTTCGATAGGGACAGATTCCCCGGTTAGCATGGACTCATCAATAGCTGAATTTCCATCCACGATGGTTCCATCGACTGGTACTTTTTCTCCTGGTTTTACAAGTACATAATCTTCATTTTGCAAAGCGGAGACCTTGACATCATATACATTACCGTTTTCATCTAATTTATGAGCTTCGCTGGGCATGAGTTTCACCAGCTCTTCTAGTGCATTGGATGCCCCCATCACCGAGCGCATTTCAATCCAGTGTCCCAACAGCATAATGTCTATTAACGTTGCCAGTTCCCAGAAAAAGTCGCTTCCTTCTAAGCCAAAAATCGTTAACGAGCTATATACGTAGGCGACTAATATTGCTAAACCTATAAGTGTCATCATACCGGGATTTTTGCCTTTTAACTCATCAATAGCCCCTGTAATAAACGGCCAGCCACCATATAAAAAGATGAATGTAGCAAGTACAAATAAAATATATTGATCATTTGAAAATCGCCAATCTACTCCAATGAAACCTTGAATCATCGGTGATAAAATAAGGATTGGCACCGTAACAATGAGAGAAATATAAAACCTTTTTTTAAAATCTTCTACCATATTACCATGGTCGTGATGCTCATGGCTACCGTTTCCACCACCATGACCATGGTCTTCATGCGAACTATAGTTAGCATGATTATGTCCTTTATGTTTGCTATCCATGTGTCCAGCATGATTGTGATGTTGGCTTTGCTCGTGTGATTTATCGTCTGTCATACGTATCATTCTCCTTTATCTACACTCTTTAGAACAAAAAACGTTTGGATTCTAAATTACGCCGCCTTCATACTATACCCCTCTATCGTATTTTATAATCTTTATTTTAAATAGTTACCTCTATAAATGCAAGTATTAGAAGTATGAATAAAATTATTTCGTTTACACTATATATAGATTGTTGAAAAACGTACAAATTTGTAGTTTACATATACATAAGGGGGGTATGGAATTAGTGTGTTGATTAACATTCAATCCACGATGGAGGGAAAACTATGAATAGGAAGTTAATGATGGGAATAAGTGCTTTATTTATGTCTGTTGTGTTAGTAGCTTGCGGTGGGAATGAAAATACTGCTCCTGACAATAATGCTGATACAGATAATGATTCAACTGAAAACATGGATATGGATCCTTCTAGTTCTGGAGAAATCCCAGATGATTTAGCCGATGCAGAAAATCCAACATACCCTGTTGAGAGTAAAGCAAAGATAAAAGCAGATCATATGAAAGGCATGGATGGGGCTATAGCTACCATAGAAGGTGCTTATGACACTATTGCTTATGAAGTAACCTACACACCAAACGATGGCGGTGAAAAAGTAGAAAACCATAAGTGGGTGATTCATGAAGAAATGAAAGATGCTGAAGAACAGGCATATGAACAAGGGGATGAGGTTATCCTTGAAGCCGACCATATGGAAGGCATGAAGGGGGCCACAGCTACAATTGATGATTCGGAAGACACTACTGTCTATATGGTAAGCTATAAAGATACGGAAACAAATGAAGAAATCCAAAATCATAAATGGGTTGTTGAAGATGAACTCACTCCAGTTAAGTAGAATTTCATTAAAATTTAGGTTATAGGATAGTATGCGGTTAGTTTAAATAATAAGCGTGGTACTCACCATCATAGATTGATAATTTATACCATGCTTATTTTATTAGTTTCTTTACTATTTTTTGTAGTATAATCTTCTGTAAAAAATTAAATTCATATCAGCTTAATGAGGTTAAATGTTTCATAATCTAAAACGGAAGTGACCCTGATGCAGAAGCGAGCAAAAGACATATGAACCCGAAATTTCCGACACAATTGACTAACATTAATTGAAGAACTTAATCTCAAGCAGTGCTACCAAAAGCATTGATATTGAAGTCATCGTGAGGAACAAGTCATTTAACAGTTCATAACCTTGCTAGTCGCTAGTTTGCGCATTAGCTAACGATGATTGAAAGATTAAGATTCGGCGACGCTAACATATGATAAAAATATCATGATTTTCCTATCCGAGCTTACAATTAAATAATATAAATAAGTCAATAGGAAGTGGTTCCGAAAATCTAAAACTGATAATCGGAGCCATTTTTAAATTAATTTACTTGTAATGTCCTAGCCCTGTTTTAATCGATAAATCAAGCAACTTTTAGGCAATAAAATAAAAGACCTGCTTTTTATCTATTTCCTAGGTTTTCCATTTTTATCCTAGACTAGGAAATAACATAATCCAACCTAATTTTGGAAATATCCGTTACATAGCATGTTTAACTCCCTTTTTCACCAATAGCCAGTTGGCTGGGTAGCTAGTACAGAAACCAATCATCATAGCTAACTGCATCATAAACCAATAAACTGCTGTAGTCGGCTCTGGGGGTTCGCTAAAAAATACCAAATGAACAAGGGCCATCCAGCCGAACATTCCTACTTCAAAAGAGATAAGCGCCCAGGTGTCTGCTTTGATGGCATTTTTTATACCCTCTTTAAAGTTATTTTGTTTACCCATTCCATAATATTGAAAAGCGATACCGAAGATATATGCTAATATAAATTGCACAAAAAATTTACCATATAAAACCACGCCTCCAATTGTAAATCCCGTGAGAACTACAATAGGTACGCCAGCAATATCACCAAGTGAACATCCACTGCTACAATGCGTTGTAGAAACAAAGACACTTTGCCAAAATGGCTTCTCTTGATGGTTACCATGTCCATGGTTATAATGTTTCCTAACCTTTTTATGATTTATTTGTTCCTTATCTCTACCTATTCGATAATAGGCCAATATACCAATCACGGGGAAATAAAGGCCGGTCAGTGGCCAGACAAGATTCATTATCACCATTTTTTGAGGGTATCTGATAATATCAATTGTTATAACGACAGCTTGCAAAACACCTATCACAATAGAAATTATCGAAATAGTTTCTAGCCAAGACATTTACCTTCCTCCTATGGAATTTACTATAATGGCACAATACCCTATAGAGGTATTAAATAAACCTTTTCAAACCATATCAACCAAGAGAACCTAGGATACCCTTCGGCATAATAGAAGTTAGAATGGGATTGACAATCGGGATACCACTCTATTCGCAAGTGCATAATCATTTTGAATTAAAGCAACTAAAATTTTTAAATGTATCTATTAACCAAGCAATCAAATGTATTATTCTAAATCCTTTTCAATAAGTTGAAACTCAATATTAATATCAATTATATAGAAAGGGCTAATCCGGAAAAAGGATTAGCCCGTATATTATGCTATGTTGTGACATCGTAGCCTTGGTTTTCTACTGCTTCACGCATGTCAGTAACTTCAACTTTTGCTTCATCATACGTAACAGCTACTTTTCCAGTGTCCAAATCCACCTCAACAGTCGTTACACCTTCAAGATTTTTTAGAGCATCTTCAACAGATGATTTACAATGTCCGCATGACATTCCTCTCACATTGATTGTCATTGTTTTCATGCAATTTCACCCCCTTTCAGGGTCTCAGAGAAAAGTAATATGCAATGATAAAATTACCCGAGTTTATCGACGCTCTTCATTTTTGCAGATTCTATATCTTCACTCTTTTTAAACGAAGGGAGTTTGTTACTACACTTACTGAACTAAAGGCCATGGCTGCCCCTGCAATCCAAGGAGCTAATAGTCCTAGTGCAGCAACCGGGATTCCTGCACTATTATAAGCAAATGCCCAGAATAAATTTTGACGTATATTCTTGATTGTCGCATGGCTTAATTTAATAGCCTTTGGTATAAGCAATAATTCCCCTCCAAGAATTGTGACATCAGCTGCCTCGATGGCAACCTCTGTTCCGGTACCAATTGCAATACCAATATCCGCCACTGCCAGTGCAGGTGCATCATTGACACCATCCCCAACCATTGCAACTCTTTTACCTTGATTTTGTACATTCTTCACTTGAGCTGCCTTCTCTTCTGGTAATACTTGTGCAATCACGTGGTCAATACCAACCTGTTTAGCAATAGCTCCTGCGGTGCGTTCATTATCTCCAGTTAACATAATTACGTCTAAACCTTGTTTTTTCAATTGATTGATGGCTTGAGATGCTGTTTCCTTGACTGTATCTGCAACGGCAACAATACCGCGATATTCATTATTGACTGCAATTAACATCGCTGTTTTTCCATTGATTTCAAAGTCCACCAATTCTTGTTCAGCATGATTAACATCAATATTATTTTCATTCATTAATTTTCGTGTCCCTACAAGTACATGTTGACCAGAAATAACAGCCCTAATACCATGACCGGGTATCGCTTCGAAATCATCAGTGTTTACAACCTGTGCATTCTGCTCTGTTGCATAGGCCATAATTGCCTCAGCTAATGGGTGTTCCGAACCTTTTTCGGCACTTGCTAGTAGTTTTAACGCTTCCTGATTGCCGGTAAAATCAGTTACTTCCGGTTTTCCTTTTGTAATTGTTCCAGTCTTATCGAGAATAATCGCGTTTAATTGATGGGTTCGTTCTAAGTGTTCCCCCCCTTTAAATAGAATGCCATTTTCAGCTGCCTTTCCTGTTCCAACCATAATTGAGGTGGGTGTTGCTAACCCTAATGCACATGGGCATGCAATCACTAAAACAGCAATGGCAGCAACAAGTGACGGTTCAAAATTGCCGGGCTGAACAAGAGTAATCCAGATAATAAATGTTAGCACTGCTATCCCGACGACAATCGGCACAAAGTATCCGGAAATGATGTCAGCTAGACGCTGTATCGGCGCCTTTGAACTTTGGGCATCCTCAACCGCTTGAACGATAGATGCAAGAGCAGTATCTTGGCCAACTTTGGTCGCTTCCATTTCAATGGTTCCGTTCTTATTCATTGTTGAGCCAATCACATTTGATTCTTCGTCTTTTTCGATCGGGATTGATTCACCTGTTAACATCGATTCGTCAACAGCGGTTCTTCCTCTGACAACAATCCCATCAACCGGAATTTTTTCACCTGGTTTTACTACTAAACGATCGCCAACCGTGACGTCTTCTACTGGAATCATCGTTTCTTCCCCATCACGGATAATACGTGCCTGTTTCGCTTGCAAATTGAGCAGTTTGGAAATAGCCATGGTTGTTTTGCCTTTAGCGTTTGCTTCCAAATATTTACCAAATAAAATAAGAGTAATTAAAATGGCACTTGTTTCAAAATACAAATGTGGATTGTATCCTGGATTTCCAATGGTTTTTATCCCTTCATACAAACTGTAGAAATAAGCAGCACTAGTCCCAAGCGCTACCAGTACATCCATGTTGGCTCCACCACTTCGTAAGTTTTTATAAGCACCATCATAGAATTGCCAGCCAATAATAAATTGAACTGGTGTAGCAAGGGCAAATTGGAACCAAGGGTTCATAAAGATTGTTGGCATTTGCACGCCAAGTAAGTGATCGAGCATGGTGAGCAGTAATGGAACCGATAGTACAGCGGAAATAACCAACTTCCATTTCATTCGCTCTATTTGTTTTCCCTTCCTTGATTGCTTTTCTTGTTTACTTGCTTTTATCTTAGCATCGTACCCTGTTTTTTGAATACGTTCGATAATATTTTCAACATTTATGAAACCGGGATTATATACAACTGTTGCATTCTCTGTGGTAAGATTCACCGTTGCTTGTTTGATGCCTGGTTGCTTATTCAACACCTTTTCAATACGTGACGAGCAAGCAGCACAAGTCATTCCAATCACATCAAACTCTGCTTTTTCAGTTTCTACCCCGTAACCAAGTTTTTCTATCTTGGTTGTAACATCCTTTGCGGACGTTTTTTCAGGATTATAATTAATATTCGCTTTCTCAGTTGTTAAATTGACCTGTGCATCCACACCATCCATTTTATTTAATACCTTTTCAATTCGATTGGAGCAGGCCGCACAAGTCATTCCGTTGATACCGACCGTTAAGTGTTCTTGTTCATTCATAAATGTATCCTCCTATCTATTTTGAAAAGTGTTTAATAACATCCAGTAATTCATCAATAGCCGCCTCGCCTTCACCAGATTTAATTGCATGACTTACACAATGTTTAGCATGGCGCTCAGCCACAGAGAATCCCACTTTATTTAGTGCGGCATTTATAGCATTAATTTGAACTAAAATATCCGGACAATACCGGTCCTCTTCCACCATTTTCTGAATCCCACGCACTTGACCTTCTATTCTCTTCAGCCGATTGATGACCGCCTGTTTTTCACCTTTTGTCCTAGGAGTAATCGGTTGCTCATAAAGAAACTCTCCCATGTCTATCACTTCCTTTTCGTTTATACATATACTATACCCCCCTAATGTATATATGTCAAAATTAGTTCTAGTTATATTAATTTATTAAGAAGTTTGATTAATATCTATCCATGCTCTTCAATAAACTTTTCTCTTGCAGATCACTAATATTTCAGCGTAAGTGGTGAGATATAATGTTATTAAACACGATGAAATAGAGGGATACTTAGTACCACAGTACTCTGAGTTAACTAAGGAATTGAATGTGTTAACAAAATCTAATGAAGAATACAGATTGATCCAATCATTTCCTGGAATCACTACCAATAATATAAGAAAACAGCATTAGCCAAAAGATGACTAATACTGTTTTCTTTACAGCTTGAGTTAAACTAATCATTATAAACCTACTCCCTGATTTAACATGCCATATAGATTTCTTCCCAGCATTTCTAGTGCATCTTTTTTCAATTCATAATATCTTGTTCTACCAATATACAGTTGCGGGTAAATAACTTCATCACTATACCTGGATCCATCATTTCGTTTTTGCATATATTTTAATTTAACTAGTTTCTTCTCAGCAGGATTGAGTGCTTCCATGGCATCATATAATGTTTCTAACCACTCACAGGCTTCGACAGATTTCAAAGCATATTGTTCTGTTTTGCTATGATTAGAATTCGTTCCACCAGGCATATCCGTAATGACAGAAGTGATGCTCGGAACCTGTGTCTTATGAGACATTGCTTTTATTTTAAAAAAGCGATTCAGCCAGTTTTCTTCCGCATATTCCATATAAAATTGTTGCTCGTCTTTTAATATTTCCTTTAACTCTTCTTTGGTGTAGTACCCTTCAATTTCAGCTGTCAGATTCATTTATATTCATTCCTTTCCTATAGATAACGTAGTATTTAAAATTGCGCTCACTCGATTATAAATAGAGTGTGAAGAAGTAAAACCTTCATGGAATGCCTTTGATTCAATTTCATACATTTCAAATGCAGTTCTTGTTATCATAATTCCCTGAACATCTACAGATTGATTGACTTGCAAAGAGAGTATTTCATTATAAAGTGGATCGTTTTCTTTTCCCAAATACTCATATACATGTGTTTGTTCAAGTACATGAATCACAATGCTCCTCCTTCCAATACCTTTAACTTTTTAGCTACTAGGCAAATTTCCTGTTATAGCTTCCTTGTTCCATTAACTTTTTTCTTGTTTCTTCTGCTGTTGGAACATATTTATCCGCTACGGCGCTTTTATGCTGGTTCCATTCAAGCCATTTACGTTCAGTCTCTTCTTGACTGTCTTTCGGATCAAATACCATAACGCTTTTCATTTCTTGAAACATTTAAAATCGCTCCTTTTTTCGATAGCTTTCTCCTTCAAGTCTTATTGCGGTAGATAAATCCATCATTCTATCAATAATTCGCTGACCATTATTTCCGTATTTTTTTGTAAGCATTGATTCTGAATAATTCGTTGAACAGATGATAGATTTATTGAGTCGCATATCGAATATTTTGTATAGCACATCAGATGCCCAACTCTCATGTCCATATTCGTTTGCTTTCACATACTCAGAACCAATGTCATCAAGCACTAATAAATCTAATCCATTAATCATATTAAAAATTTGCAGTTCATTGATTTTTGAATCTGGTTTGTAGGTGTTTTTAATATAATCAAATAAATCCGTGACTTTAATGTAAAGTGTTTTATATCCTTTTTGGCGCAATGCTTTAGTAATGGCAAAAGACAAATGACTTTTCCCTAATCCACAGTCACCACTAAAAAGAAGTGATTGAATCCCATCAAAAGATGCTACGTATTGTGTCGCTATCCTTTTGGCTTTTATTTGTGATTTTTCTGTAGGCTCATAGGATTCAATTGTTGCTCGGCTTAAATCATCAGTAATACGTTCAAAAGCTGCAATGAACCTTCTTTCCTTTCTTTTTTCTCTTTCTTCCTTAGACGGTATATTCAATTCATTTAGTAACTGCTGATCAACGCAATGCTTGCATGCTCCAACAACACCTCTTGATGTCTCATACAATGTATATATACGTCCACAGTTTTCACATTCTGTTTCTTCATATTTTTTTAATGGAAATGATGTTTCAAGTAGGGAACTAATTGATTTCACGTATAGCACCTCCTAAAATCTATCTTTCTCTGGATTATAATTTAATTGTTCTTTAGGTTGTTTTTGTCGATTGTGATTCGTTTTTTCAATTTCTTTGACTGTTAATAAAGATTCATTTTCCCAGTTTTTAAGAATTCCTTCTATATACTTCAATCTTCTGGCATCACTTTCACAAGCAATATTTAATGCTTTTAAGATGACACTACTAGGTTCTTTAAAAGAAGAATCATCCAACCACGACAACAACTGCTTTTTAGCATGAATATTATTGATACCAAATCCGTTCTCATCCCAAAATTGAATGACGTCTGCCGCTTTTCTTTCTCGTTCTTTGTCTTTATCTATTTCTTTATCTGTATCTTCTTCTCTTTCTGAATCTAGTTCTTCTTCTGTTCCGTCACGTGACGTCACGCTAACGTCTTTCACTTTTGCTTCTGTTAATTTCTTCTGTTTTTGCCTTTCGCGGTAACGTTTATTTCTTTCTGCCGCTAATCTTCTTACTCGATCCATACCTTCCACATTTTGATGTTTCTCCCAGTTTGTTATTCGAATAAATGCAGCATCATCAATGAATATCATTCCAAAGTCCTGCAATGTGTTTAAAGCTAATCTCACCGTATTCAGTGATCTCCCGAAAATAGTAGAAAGCATTTCTTCTGAATAAGGAACATTTTCATTTAAATAAATATAGCCATTTGAATTAGTTTTTCCGGCCTGTGATAATAGTTTGATCCAAATAATTAAAATCGTATCGGCTTCAGGAAGTTGTTCAATTAGTTTAATTTTTTCATCATCAAACATTGATGTGCTTAACTTGATCCATTTAATATTACTCATTGCCCTACCTCCAAGTTCTTTAAAATTCACCTATTAAAGGAGTTGGCTCTCAAACAATTTGGTGTGGAAACTTCATGTTCACTTCATTCGCATTCTGATTTGTTGCAGACAGCCATTTAAAGAATTCTTTAGTTGGAACACGTGGATGTCCCAATTCTCTGTTTACAGGAAAATCCCTTCTATGAAAAAGTTCATTGCATTTGCTCTCGCCGATATTTACTAATTCCATAAACTGCTTTCGAGTTAATAGATGTGGTAATTCATTTTGCTTTAATTCCTGTAAAAGAATAGGCACCAACTGCTCTACCACATCATTTACTAGAGTTTTGCTAAATTCCTCATTGATTTCAATATTTAACATTAGACAACCACCTTTTTTAACCTTGTTTATCGATAATTTTTTCTAGGCTAACATTAAAAATGTCTCTTAATTTCAATAGATGTTCAATTCGTAATGGTCGATGCCCATTCTCAATTTGCGAATAATAGTTCGCACTGATTCCTAATTGTTTTGCTATCATCTTTTGCATCACTCCTTTATCTTCACGTAATTGCTTTAGATTATTATTATTAATGATATTGTCATTCATTTGCTCACCTCTTTTAATCGCAATTTGTGAACTTTAACTATACCATAACATCTCACTTTGCGATTGTAAATGTTTTTTTATCATGATTTGCGATTTTTTAACTAAAAAATCATGAAATGCGATATACTAAGTAATAATGAAAGGGGGAACATCTATGGGAAATAAGCCAATATCCAAGAAACTAACAGAACTTAGAGAAGAAAAAGGATATTTACAAAAGTTCGTTGCCGATAAAATAGGTGTAAGAAGTAATACTCTTTCAGGATATGAAAATGGCAACCGTTACCCCGATCTCGACATGACTTTAAAGTTAGCTGAGTTTTATGATGTTTCTACTGACTATTTACTTGGAAGAACAAATAGCAGAAGCAGTAAAACAGAAGATGATATAGATGAAGAGCTAAAAGAACTCTTATCAGAAATGAATGTGTGGTATAAAAACGAACCTGAAGATAAAGAATTAAAACTTCGTATGTTACGTAAAATGATCCAGTCATTTGAGGAATCTGATTAAAACACTAATAAGGTGTACATTAAGTTGTACACCCATATTTTTACCTATTTACCGAACGTTTGTTCTAATATATTATTTAAAATAAGAACAAGTTAATTTATTGGTGGTGAATTAATGCGAAATACAGCATATTATGTAAAAAATTTTTTTGAGTCGTTACTAATCACAAGTCCACAACAGTTAAACATGCAGCACATCACTGAAAAGTTAGGAATTAAAATTGTTTATTGGGATTTTACTAGTGCTATTGCTGAGCGCAATGGTAAATACAATCTGTTTATCAACCAAAAGTTAAGTCAACAGCAACAATGGCAAGATTTTGGACATGAAATGAAACATTTTTGTTTTGATCGAGGCAATCAAAATGACTTATTCAACTCTTTCATTTATTATCAGGAAGTAAAAGCAGACTATTTTGCCTACCATTTTTGCATACCCACATTTATGTTAGAACAATTAAAGGAGGTGACTATACATGATGTAATACGACTCTTTAATGTGGAATATGAATTTGCTGCAAAGAGGTTTGATATGTATAAAAATGAGTTAATTATTGCGGCAGAATCTTGTGTCGGTTACGACTAAATGGGAGGCAATCTAAGATGTATTGTAAAAAGGTTAAGACAAAATCAGGATCAGTATGGGAATGTGTGGAAGATGCACCCCCTAATCCAGCAACAGGTAAACGAAGACAGATAAAACGGAGAGGAAAGACACGTACAGAAGCTAAGCAACGTGTAGAGGAAATACTCAATTCACTTCAGGATGACGGTATTGATTATAGAGTATCTACGGTTATGACTTTTGAGAAGGTTGCTCATACTTGGTTAGAAGTCTATGCTGCAACGGGAGTAAAACGAGGAAGTATAAGAATTCGGGAAAAAGAAATTAATTTATTGAATGAGTATCTTGCGAAAGCACCAATTACAGATATCACTCACTATATGTACCAAAATTTACTGATTGATTTAGATAAACGTGGTTATGCTAGATCAACTATCAGTGGTGTTAATACTTGTGCAAATATGATTTTCAAGTATGCTAAGCGAAATAAATTAATAAAGGAGAATCCGCGTGAAGATGCCATTGTCCCTAAAAAGAAAGTATCTATAAAAGACTTAGAAGAAAACAGTATTAAGGAATCCTATTTTGAAAGCGAAGAATTAGATAAGTTCTTAGATGCTGTTTTGACGATTGGTTTGGATTTAGATAGAGAGTGGTTTTTCACTTTAGCCTTTTCCGGCATGCGTCCTGGTGAACTAGTTGCTTTAAAAAAATCCGATTTAGATTTTAACAAAGATACAATAAGAATCAGTAAAACCCTATACAGTGAAAAAAATAATATGAAGGAATATGTGCTTGATACGACTAAAACCAATAGATCAAGAATCATTGATATGGATGAATCTATTATGAAAATGTTAAAACAACTGGTGAGATCAAATGACCGTCATAAAATGAAATATCGAACCATGATTGAGGACTTTCATGATGAGGATTTTGTTTTTCAACGAAAGAATGGCTATCCCTTCTTAACAAAAAACTTGTCTAACCGTATGAAGAGATTATTAAAGTTTTCCGAAGTTAAAAAGAAATTGACTCCACATAGCTTCAGACATACTCATATTTCGATGATGACTGAGGCGGGAGCAGAGTTGTCTACCATAATGGAAAGAGTGGGGCATATAGATCCAAATACCACTTTAAAGGTCTATACGCATGTGACAGAAAAAATGAAAGTCACTTCTATAAAAAATGTCACATCCCACCATACCAATATCCTTGAAAAGTTATCCTTTTAAAACTTCTCGTGACATTCTCGTGACATTTTCATTAAAAAACGAGGTTCGCCCTCTGGCAAACCCCGTCATATCAATCATTATTCAATTAGGCTTACATCATGCCCGGCATTCCGCCGCCCATGCCGCCCATATCAGGCATTCCGCCGCCACCGTTTTCGTCCGGTTTGTCGGCTACGACAGCTTCTGTTGTTAGGAACATTGCTGCAACAGATGCTGCATTTTGTAATGCTGAACGGGTTACTTTGGTTGGGTCAACGATTCCTGCTTCAATCATGTTTACCCATTTGCCAGTAGCTGCGTCAAAGCCAACACCTTGGTCTTCACCTTTGAGACGTTCTACAACGATAGAACCTTCAAGGCCAGCGTTTTCTGCAATACGACGTACAGGCTCTTCTAGAGCGCGAAGAACAATGTTAGCTCCTGTTTCTTCGTCACCTTCTAGTTTAAGTTCAGCTACTTTATTGTAAATGTTAATAAGTGCTGTACCTCCACCAGAAACGATACCTTCTTCAACAGCTGCACGTGTTGAGTTTAGAGCATCTTCAATACGTAGTTTCTTTTCTTTTAGTTCTGTTTCAGTGGCTGCACCAACTTTAATCACTGCAACACCGCCTGCTAGCTTAGCTAGGCGCTCTTGTAGTTTTTCTTTATCGAAATCAGAAGTCGTTTCTTCAGCTTGAGCACGGATTTGTGATACACGTGAAGAAATCGTTTCTGGATTTCCAGATCCTTCAACAATTGTTGTGTGATCTTTTGTTACGATAACTTTAGCTGCGCGACCTAATTGGTCAACTGTTGTGTTTTTAAGCTCAAGGCCTAAATCTTCAGTGATAACTTCTCCGCCTGTTAGAACACCGATATCTTCTAACATAGCTTTACGACGGTCACCGAATCCAGGTGCTTTAACAGCAACAACGTTAAATGTACCGCGTAGTTTGTTTAGAACGAGTGTTGCAAGAGCTTCCCCTTCAACATCTTCAGCAATCATAAGAAGTGGTTTACCTTGTTGAACAACTTCTTCAAGAACAGGTAGTACTTCTTGGATGTTACCGATCTTCTTGTCTGTAATTAGAATGTATGGATCTTCAAGAACTGCTTCCATTTTCTCTTGGTCAGTCACCATGTGAGGTGAAGTGTAACCACGATCAAACTGCATTCCTTCAACAACTTCTAATTCAGTGTTGAATCCTTTTGATTCTTCAACTGTGATAACACCATCATTTCCAACACGTTCCATTGCTTCAGCGATTAAGTTACCTACTTCGTCATCACCTGAAGAAATAGATGCAACTTGCGCAATAGATTCTTTACTTTCAATTGAGTTAGATATTGTTTTTAGTCCATCTACTGCTGTTGAAACAGCTTGTTCAATTCCGCGACGCACACCAACAGGGTTTGCACCAGATGTAACGTTTTTCAAGCCTTCGCTAATCATAGCTTGAGCTAGAACGGTAGCTGTTGTTGTACCAT
>Ga0209487_1000554_pt1 | contig 33751 bp, 28 predicted proteins | sample Poulit2012_FD_187524 | JGI IMG/M metagenome (GOLD analysis project Ga0209487, IMG submission 187524) | Agricultural soil microbial communities from Georgia to study Nitrogen management - Poultry litter 2012 (SPAdes) (version 2) | ecosystem: Environmental > Terrestrial > Soil > Agricultural land...
CATCTTGCAGGTTGTATAATTTTTCAATTCCATTTCTTCATCTGAAAAACAGATATTTTTCAAGGCACACCCATAGAAACCTGCAAGAAGAATAACAAATCTCCTTCTCTTGAGAATCAGTCGCAAAATATTTCACTAATCACTATCCCCCCAACCTCCGAAAAACACATCCTCTAAATGGCGGATCTTATAGATATTCCCTCGATCCGGACGGATTCCGATAATATCAAACCGGATGGGACCTTCATGTTTTTTCTCTTCCAGATATCGGGCGGCTGCGATGGAAAGATTTTCCATTTTCTGATCATCGACAAAATCAACCGGATCCCCAAATCGATTGTCTTTTCGGTATTTGACCTCGACAAAAACAAGTACCCCCCGGATCTGGCAGATCAGATCGATCTCGAGAGTGCTCCAGCGCCAGTTGGTATCAACGATCTGAAAGCCTTTGGACGCTAAAAACCGTGCGGCGATTCGCTCTCCTTTGTCACCTGTGGATCGGGTTGTCTTTTTTGTCATTGTTTTTTCTTATATCGGTCAAATAGTGTCTTGAATTGTCGATGCTCTATAGATCTTAATTTTTATCTTTGTAAAAAACAAAGTCTATGTTACCAAAAATAAATCCTACCCGCACGGGATCCTGGAAAGACCTGGAATCCCATTTTGAAAATATACAAGATAAGACAATTCTCAGTTTTTTTGAAGAGGGAAACCGGGTCAAAGATTTTACCTTGACATTTAAGGATCTGTACCTTGATTTTTCCAAAAACAGAATCGACCGAAAAGGGATGGAGTTGTTGAGGGAACTGACAAAAGAATGTCAGCTGGAAGAGGCGCGGGAGGCTTTTTTTTCCGGAAAACATATCAATGAAACAGAGGATAGAAGTGTGATGCATCCGGCATTGAGAAGGCCAAGAGGGGCGGTGCAAAATGTGGATGGGGTGGACGTCAATGCGAAGGTATGGGAAGTGTTGGACCGGATGGCGGAATTTGTGAATCAGTTGAGTGAAGGAACATGGACCGGATATACAGGGAAAAAAATACGACATGTGGTCAACGTGGGGATCGGTGGTTCGGACCTTGGCTCGGTCATGGTTTATGAGGCACTAAAACCTTATCATATCACAGGAATATCCTGTCATTTTGTGTCAAATGTGGATGGAAATCAGATCCATGAGATCCTGAAAGACCTGGAGGCAGCAGAGACGCTTTTCGTGATTTCATCCAAGACTTTTACCACGATAGAGACCATGACCAATGCGCATACCGCACGGAAGTGGGTTTTGGATCAGGGAGCAAACGAAGAGGATATAGCGCGCCATTTTGTAGCGGTGTCAACCAACGAAGCGGGTGTGCAGGAGTTTGGAATCGATCCGTCCAATATGTTTGAGTTTTGGGATTGGGTAGGGGGGAGATACAGCGTGTCGAGCGCGATCGGTCTCCCTGTAATGTGCGCGATCGGGCCGGATCATTTTTTTGAGTTTTTGAATGGACTTCATGAGATGGATGAGCATTTCCGAACGGCAAGTCTGGAAGAAAATCTTCCGGTGACGCTCGCCTTGATTGGTATCTGGTATAATAATTTTTTTGGAGCAGAGACGGAGGCTATTATTCCTTATTATCAGTTTTTGCATCGTTTTCCGGCTTATTTCCAGCAAGGGAATATGGAAAGTAATGGGAAAGGGATCGACCGGAATGGAAATCAAGTGAACTATCAGACCGGCCCCATCATATGGGGAGAACCCGGAACCAACGGACAACATGCTTTTTTTCAGCTGATACACCAGGGCACAAAACTGATTCCCTGTGATTTTATCGGTTTTGCAGAGTCGCATTTTGACCAGGGGGATCATCACCAAATTCTGATGGCCAATTTTTTTGCGCAGACGGAGGCGTTGATGATCGGAAAATCGAAAAAAGAAGTAGAGGAAGAATTGAAGGCGGAAGGAAAGGGAGCGGAAGAGGTGAAGTTTTTGACACCTTATAAAACGTTTAGTGGAAATCGACCCACCAATACGATACTTCTCCGAAAACTGGAACCGCGAAGCCTGGGATGGTTGGTGGCTCTGTATGAACACAAGATATTTACGCAGGGCGTGATTTGGAATATTTATTCATTTGATCAGTGGGGCGTGGAATTGGGGAAAAAATTGGCGGGTACGATTCTGGCAGAGCTGAGTGGTGACGGGGATGCTTCGGATCATGATGTATCTACACGGACGTTGATCGAAAAATATAAAGAATGGACAAAATAAGACATCATGTAATGTGGCGGATCAAAGGTTGTATCCAACCTTATGAATGGGGGGGAACAAGATATATTCCCGATTTGTTGTGCCGGGATAATACGGATAATGATCCCTTTGCTGAGCTGTGGCTGGGAATGCATCCGGCTTGTCCATCTGTGACAACGGAGGGTGCTTCTCTTCGAAAATTCGTCCGAAAATTTCCGGATCAGGTTTTTTCTGACTCTGAGAGAGAAAGATGGCAGGATGAATTGCCGTTTTTGTGCAAAATCCTGGATGTAAACGACATGCTTTCCATCCAATTGCATCCGGATAAGAAGAGCGCAGAGGAAGGATTTGCGGCGGAGGAAGCAAAAAAAATACCAAAAAAAGCATTCAACCGAACTTTTAAAGATCCCAACCATAAGCCGGAAATCATGTATTCTTTGAGTACATTTTATTTACTGCATGCTTTTCGTCCCGATGCGGAAATCATCACCTTGATGGAAATGAAAGAATCGCTTCATCTGGTGGCAGAAGAGATCCGGCAAAAGGGACTGCCAGATTTTTATGACGAATACATGCAAAAGGATCAGGCGGAAATCAATCAGATTTTGGACCCCTTTCTGAAAGAAATCAGACAGACGGAAATACCGGATAATCCGGCGAATCCTGATTATTGGGCGAACCGTGCGATCGAACAGTATTGTCAGCCCGGGAAAATCGACCGTAGTATTTTGTCTTTTTATTTGCTCAATCTTCTTAAGGTGCCACCCGGTACCGTGATTTTTCAGGATAGCGGTGTACCGCATGCTTATCTTCAGGGACAAACGGTGGAAGTGATGGCCAATTCCGACAATGTGGTTCGGGGTGGACTGACACCCAAGTATATCGATACGCAGATGCTACGGAAGCTGATCCGGTATGATCAGCGGAATATTTCACAGTTGGAGCCGCAACGGGTTTCTGACGCGGTTGTGTCATTCCAGCCGCCGGTAGAGGAATTTGCATTGTCGGTGATCGGGCTGGATTCGGGGGAAAAACATGTAATGACCACGCAAGGTGTTTCCTTGCTGTTTTCTGTGCAGTGTGGATTTACCATTTCTTCAGATCAGCAAAAGATCAGGGTCAACCGGGGCGAAGGGGTGCTTTGTGCGGCAGGGGTTTCTTTTTCTTTGGTTAGTCGCAGAGAGAATCAGGTTTTTTGGGTGAGTCCTGGTGGATAAGGTTGTATCGCAGAGTTTCGCAGAGGAGCAAAGTCACACAGAGACGAGTGTCCTCTTAAAGGATCGCAGCAGATTTTCTTATTAGAAAAAAAGAGTCAAGCTCCTTGTGAACCTGACTCTGTGAATGAAAAAACCTAAAAAACCTAAACTAGAACTTTACATCTTGAATATCTTATATATGTCGTTTTGCATATTTCTCTATTGCGTGTCTGAAGCAAATATAAGACAGGGATTTTACATATGCAAATAAATTATAATATATCTTTCTGTTGAAAATGAAGTTTTTAAAAATCTGTGTATTTTATAATTTATAGAATTTTGATTTTCAGTAATTTGTATGAGTTAGACAGAAGATGAAATTTTTTAAAAAAATTTCATCGTCGGCTGATTTTTTCGATATTTATCTGAATAAGTGAAGATTCTGAATGGAAATCAGTGAGAAAATAGAAGCCAGTGAAGCGTCCATTATAATTAAGGGCGAAATCTAACCAATTTGAAAAACATAGATACTCCATAGCTTGTTTCATGGACACTATTATTTGATCCTTCAAAATTTTATCTGTTTTGACATCTTCCAAATCCACTCCTTCGTACACCAACCACCTGATTCATGAAAGCAGCCCTTATTTGTTGCAACATGCCCACAACCCTGTTGATTGGCATCCCTGGAATGAGACCACTCTTCAGAAAGCAAAGGACGAAAACAAACTTCTGTTGATCAGTATCGGTTATGCCGCCTGTCATTGGTGTCATGTGATGGAGGCGGAAAGTTTTTCAGATCCGGAAGTGGCAGAATATATGAATGAAAATTTTGTCTGTATCAAAGTAGATTGTGAAGAACGTCCTGATGTGGATCAAATCTATATGGCGGCGGTACAGCTTTTGACCGGTGCCGGGGGCTGGCCGCTGAATTGCATCGCGCTTCCGGATGGGCGGCCGTTTTATGGCGGGACCTATTTCCCCAAAGAACGGTGGATGCTTTTTATGAAGGAGATCGTGCAGTTTGTGCGGGAAAATCCGGAACGGACGGAGGAGCAGGCGGATAGCCTGGCTGCCGGAATCGGGGCAGATGAATTGTTTGTTTTGGTGGAGGAGGATCTCGATTATAGCGTCCGGGATCTTGATTTGATCTTTGACAACTGGAAATCCCGTATTGATTTTGAAAAAGGAGGAAGTAAGGGAGCACCGAAATTTCCTTTGCCGGCGAGTCATCAGTTTTTGCTGCACTACTATGGTGTGAGCGGAAATGCGGATGCTTTGGAAGCGGTCACTGTGGCCCTGGATCACATGGCTTCGGGCGGGATTTATGATCAGGTGGGAGGGGGATTTGCCCGGTACTCCACAGATCCGATCTGGAAGGTGCCCCATTTTGAGAAGATGCTCTATGACAATGGTCAGCTGGTCAGTCTGTATGCACATGCATGGCAGGTGACGGGCAAACCTACTTATGAAAGAGTAGTGCGCGAAACCCTCGAATTTATCGGGCGGGAAATGACATCGGAGGGGGGAGGATTTTATTCTTCTCTGGATGCGGATAGTGAGGGAGAGGAAGGGAAATTCTATGTATGGACATGGGAGGAGTTGCATGCTGCGTTGGGCGATGAGGCGGAGATGATCGCCGATTATTATCATGCGACACCGACGGGCAACTGGGAAGGAAGCAATATCCTGATGCGTCCCGATGAGCCGCACACGGTGGCGGGGAAATATGATATGCCCCCCGAAGAGATGGAAAAAAAGATTGATGAGGCGAATCAAAAGCTGTTGGAAGTACGGCAGAAGCGAGTCCGGCCGGGATTGGATGATAAAATCCTGACTTCCTGGAATGGACTCATGCTCCGTGGTTATGTGGATGCATACCGCATTTTTGGTGAAGAAGCCTATCTGGAAACTGCATTGTCGAATGCCCGGTTTCTGCATCAGAATATGATGCGGGAAGACGGCGGTCTGAACCGGAGTTATAAAGACGGAAAATCTTCCGTCAATGGTTTTTTGGATGATTATGCATTTCTGATTTCTGCTTTCATCAATTTGTATCAGGCGACTTTTCAGGAGGAGTGGCTGGAGCTGGCGCGGAGCTTGCTGGACTATGCAAAAGATCATTTTTACGATCCCGTTACGACGATGTTTTTTTACACCTCGGACCTGGATCCGGCACTGGTAGCCCGGCAGAAAGAAATATCAGATAATGTGATCCCGGCTTCCAATTCGGAGATGGCGAAGAATCTGTTTACTCTGGGCCATTACTTTTATAATGATGATTATATCTCCATGGCCCGGCAGATGCTCGACAATGTGAAGGAAAGTGCCCTGACAAACGGCCCTTACTTTGCGAACTGGGGTGTGCTGATGGCATGGATGGCACATCCACCGTATGAAGTGGTGATCGTGGGGGAGGATTGTTATGATCTGCGCCGGGAGCTGGATCAGTATTATTTACCGAATGTGTTTTTGTCAGGTAGTAAAGACGCGGGTAGCGGGAATCTGGAACTGTTGAAAGGCAAATACGCAGAGGGGAAAACCCTGATCTACCCGTGCCGGGATAAGGTGTGTCAAAAACCACTGGAAGCTGTAGAAGAGGTGGTCGAAGAGATTTCGTAAAATCAAGGCTATGTGCTCTTCTTAACGGTGAAAGTATTCTTCCTCCTTTTAGTCGTTCGAGATGTTCTAACAGGTTGGCACTTTTTACGCATTGTAGATACCAATCCGGCCCCATGCTGGCTTAGGGTTGTGGGGCGTTATCGGTTCGGGCTTTGTTTGATTGATCTGGTTATAAGTTTTGTAGATGATGGCCAGAATGTACCTGGGGTGCTTGCCTCAGGCCTCATAAGCTGCATTTTGAAAACACAATTTTGCTATCAATTCCAAATGTCGCATAAAACGAGTGAACTTGAGGGATCTCTAAGCCTGCCGCAGGCTGGATTGGTGAGCCCGTAATAAAAGCACCAAAGTAATTAGGTTTTAGCCCCATAATCCAAACCGACCTTCATTCGCAAACACAATTTTGTCCTCTTGAAGCACAGTCGCATTATCTATCCTTTTCGTCCGGGGGGAAACTTGTCTCTTGTACGCAAAAAGCAAATTGATAAAGATTTTTTTTTGCTGATGAGGAATGAGAATTCCTCCCAAAAAATTGATTCTTATGCATAATGGAAGATCCCCACAGATTCCGGAAAGAAATTATAAAATCTCTAATTCAGATAATTTTTGTAATATAATGGAATCTAAATCTTCGGATTTTTAGAAAAATAATCATAAATGGGATTTTAGTATATTGATTTATCTGATTTGTGTTAAAATTAATACAATTTTTGTACAGTGTTAATATTATTGCTATTATAGGGGAGGAATATGAACAGCACCGGTGTAGTTCTTTTTTTTTGAACATTTAAATATTTCAGAAAATGGGAAAATTTCTTTTTTCAGTAGGTGTTGCTTTGCTCTTTGGCATTAGTTCCATGAGCTTTACTGTAGAGTCTAATATTCCGGATAGCCCAATTCCTTATGATTGTGCGGATTGGGTCGTGGATATGGTAGAATATTATGAGAAAGATGTTACAGAACCGGGAGGCGTCACGTATTTTCAGTGCATGTATGATTGTTGTATGTCAGGACAAGCTCAAAGCGAGGGTTGTGATTGTGATTAATTTTTATGAATAACTTGGGGGGTGGATATTATCCGCCCCCCCTTCAAAAACTATAATTATGAATGATATGTTTCAATATTTTATCATCGTAAGTCTGTTTTTCTTTGTCCCCTCTCTGATCGCTCAAAATACCTATTACCAGTTTGAGGCGCAATATCAGTATATAGTAAAACCAAAGGAAGGAATGGCCCCACCGCCGGGAGCGGAAAATCAAGTTGAAATTATTAAGAAGATCCCCATACTTCTTCGGTTTAACAATGAGCAAGCTCACTATTTTGTAGATTTTCATCCCACTAATTTTGAGGAGAGCATTGCCGGGATTGAAGCGAGTAGAATGACTGAATTTTTTTATAAAAGGGATGGAGGATTGATAATGAGAAAATCGAGACATGGGAATGTTTCATATATCCGCGAGCCGTTACAGATAGAATGGGAGATAGATCCGGAAAAGACAACGACGATCAACGGAATGGAGTGCCGTTGGGCGACGGGTAAATTATCTTCTTTGTTCTATGGTAACTATGAAGTATATGCATGGTTTACGAACGAGGTTCCTGTGCCATTTGGTCCTTTTGGAGCAGGGGGACTTCCGGGGCTAATCATGCAATTTCGATATAAAAACCGGACCTTAAATTTGATCCGCCTGGACAATATTTCTGATCAGAAAATAAAGACTACCTGGCCGGATGTGGAAACCAAATCAATAGGTGAATATGTGGGTGAGACGGAAGAGGGAATGGAGAATTTTTTGGAAAGTCTGGACGAGTCGTCCCGCAAGAAAATAGAGAAGAAACTGAACGAGAAAAAATGAGGAAATCATCATTGAAAATGGTGATCAAAACCGGTATGTGTGAAGAAGGTGATAAGATATATGGCTTTATTAGGGATTGTCTTTGGTGTAAATCCGGCAATAGCTCAGAACCTGTGGATCAAGGGGAAAGTGACCGATGTGACCTCTCAGGAACCTCTCTCCTATGCGAATGTGGTGTATTACACCGATATTTCCAAATCGATGAAGGTTGTGATTGTCAAGATTGATTTTTGAAAAATTAAGGAGGGGTGGGTGTTTCCCGCTCCTCTTCTTTAGAAACTTATAATTATGAAAGTTATATTTCGATATTTAATCATTGTGAGTTTAGTTTTTAGCGTCAAGTTTCTGATCGCTCAAAATACCTACTACCAGTTTGAGGCGCAATATCAGCATATATTAAAGCCAAAGGAAGGAATGGCGCCGCCGCCGGGAGCGGAAAATCAAGTTGAAATTATTAAGAAAATCCCTATTATAGTACAGTTTAACAATGAACAAGCTCACTATTTTGTAGATTTTCAACCCACTAATTTTGAGGAGAGCATTGCGGCAATATCTGTTTATAGAGGAACTGAATTCTTTCAAAAATCGGATGGTGATCTGATTATGAAGGCAAGATATCATGGAAATACCTCATATATTCGTGATCCGCTACAGATAGAATGGGAGATAGATCCGGAAAAAACGACGACGATCAACGGAATGGAGTGTCGTTGGGCGACGGGTAAATTGTCCTCCTCATACTATGGAGATTATGAAGTGTATGCATGGTTTACGACCGAAATTCCTGTGCCATTTGGTCCTTATGGAGCAGGGGGGCTTCCGGGGCTAATCATGCAATTTCGATACAAAAACCGGACCTTAAATTTGATCCGCCTGGACAATATTTCTGATCAGAAAATAAAGACTACCTGGCCGGATGTGGAAACCAAATCAATAGGTGAATATGTGGGTGAGACGGAAGAGGGAATGGAGAATTTTTTGGAAAGTCTGGACGAGTCGTCCCGTAAGAAAATAGAGAAGAAACTGAACGAGAAAAAATGAAAATTGAAATTTGAGAAGAGGTGATGGATTCACTTTAAATAGCACAGATCCAGTTTTAAATACGGATAGAAAAGTTACCATTTGTAAATTTTTATAATTATGAAAGTTATATTTCGATATTTAATCATTGTGAGTTTAGTTTTTAGCGCCAAGTTTCTGATCGCTCAAAATCCATATTATGAGTATGAGGCACAATATCAGCATATATTAAAACCAAAGGAAGGAACGGCGCCGCCGCCAGGAGCGGAAAATCATGTTGAAAACATTAAGAAAATCCCTATTATAGTTCAGTTTAACAGTGAGCAGGCTCACTATTTTGTAGATTTTCAACCCACTAATTTTGGAGAGAGCATTGCGGCGATTTCCGTGGGTAGAATGACTGAGTTTTTTTATAAAAGGGATGGAGCATTAGTAATGAAAAAATCAAGACATGGGAATGTTTCATATATCCGTGATCCGCTACAGATAGAATGGGAGATTGATCCGGAAAAGACAACGACGATCAACGGAATGGAATGCCGGTGGGCGAGGGGAGAATTAACCTCCATATACTATGGTGATTATGAAGTGTATGCATGGTTTACCAATGAAGTACCGGTTCCGTTTGGTCCTTTTGGGGCAGGAGGACTTCCCGGATTGATCTTGCAGTTCCGGTACAAAAACCGAACTTTTAATCTGATTCGACTGGAAAATATTTCCGATAAAAAGATTAAAACTACCTGGCCGCAAATAAAAACCAAGTCAGTATCTGAATATGTGGGGGAGTCTGAAGATATGGAGAGCTTTTTGGAAAGTCTGGATGAGTCGTCCCGTAAGAAAATAGAGAAGAGACTGAAAGAGAAAAAGTGAGGTCATCAACCTTTAAAAAATTAATGCCAAAATCTATGGAGAGTGAAGTATGCATTAAAATGTGTGGTTTTTTTAGGAATTTTCCTTTGCGCATGTCCGGGAATAGCTCAGAATGTCCGGATTGAGGGAAGAGTCATTGACCTGTCTTCACAGGAGCCCCTTGCCTATGCCAATGTGGCGTATTATACGGACATCTCCAATTCGATGAAGATCGTGTTTACGGATAATACGGGACAATTTGAATTGGAAGTAGCGGATCGGTCGGTTGGCCAGCTTTTCCTGGAGATTTCTTATCTCGGGTATCAGACGGAGAAAAAAACGATTGAAATCGGGGAAGAGGATGAATATCATATTGAGATCGAGATGATTACTGCTCAGCTGGAGATTGATGAGATCGTCATTACCGATACTTTTCCGGCTGTCGTCATCAAGCAGGATACCATTATCTACAATGTAAATGAATTTGTGGACGGAACTGAATTTAAGCTGCGGGATGTATTGAAAAAGACACCCGGATTTGAAGTGACCCGCGAGGATGAAATTTATTATCTGGGTGAAAAAGTGAATGAATTACTTGTCGAAAATGAACGGTTTTTTACCGGAGGAACCAAGCTGGGTGTTCGCTATCTTCCGGCACGTGTGGTGTCGAAAGTAGAAGTTTTGGAGAGATACAATCGTATCGGTCCGCTGAGAGGAACCGGTCAGGGCGATCGACTGGCGGTGAATATTCATCTGCAAAAGGAACAGACCCGTTTTGTGTTTGGAGATGCTCTGGTGCGGTCTGATGTTCAATCCCGGCACCGCGCCAATACCAATGCTTTTTATTATTCTCCTCTCACCCGGGTCAATAGTATCTGGGATTTTCAGAAATCCATCGATGAAAGAACCGGTGCAGTGGATTTTGGAAAGATGTTTGGTTTTTCGATGGATGTGCTGGATCCTCTGTCGGTAAAAAGAGATAAAGTCGATCTGAGAAACCGGATCACAGGGATGAATCCGGCATATGATCAGGGGCAGTTGTTTGGGATCGTTCATCTGACACAAAAGTTGAGCGAGGATCTGAAACTAAATGTGATCGGAACCGCTTCCCGGAAAGATGAAAAAATGGAATCTTCAGGGTGGCGCCATTATTACGAAATCGACGCAACGGAAGAGAATTGGCAAAAGGATTCGATCCATAGAGATTTGAGTTTCTTCGATATGGAATTGATTTATGATCCGGCAAAAAAAGATCATTATGTCGCATACAATCTCAATTATGGTCATTCTCCGGTCAGATCGAATGTCGGGGAAATCTATCAGATCAATGATCTTACCTATTCTAAAATTATGGATGATCGGACAAAGAATCTTTCATGGTATCATGATCTGAAATGGATCGGAAAATGGAATTCAGACTGGAGTTATTTGCTCAATATGAAATGGGAGCATTCCGACACGAAAGATTCGGACGACTGGTCCGCCGAGGGGGAAAAAATTCCAGATTTTTATGATGTGCCGGATCAAAATATCGGAGTCCGGCACCTTGCAGATATCCATCGACGTAATGGATATCTGCTGGCACAGGTTACCCGGGGCTTAAATCGAAATAATTATTTAAAATCATTTTATAGATTGGATGGACAGATTAGCCGGGGAGATCTGGAAGACCATACAAATTTTGGAGCCACGCATCAATCCGGTTGGGAATCACTTTTCCATTCTGATCTGAATTATAAACGTTTATATCAGTTGGGGGCTCTGCATTTTGAAAGAAGAGTAAAAGGGTATGCGCTTATTTCAGGATTGGAGACGCACGTCGCGAAAATCTGGGCCGGGGAAGATAATCAAAGGTCGAGAGTCCGGATCCGACCCAGGCTGAAGTTTATCACATCCTGGGAAAATATCGGCAGACTAACGATTCAATACAATTTTAGGTTTCGGAATCCGGCGGACCATCATTATTGGTCAGATTTGTATCTCCGAAATTTTAATAGTATCGGGAAGGGGAATCCGGGATTGGGACTCGAATCAGAAGGTCGGTGGAATATGTTCTTTTCCCTTTCTAATAAAAGATTGGGGAATAACTTTTCAGTCGGGATCAATTACAATCGAATCCATCAGCCTGTATTTATGCAATATGCATTTCAGGACAATTATTTTACAATGCAACCCTACAATAGTGAAAAACCAACACAGATGATTTCGGCGTCGTTGAATTATATGAGACAGATATCCCGCTGGCGGCTCACATCGCTGACCATGTGGACACTCTTTGACCGGCATCTTTCAGTAGGGAACCATGTAAAATCGCTCAAACAAACCACCTATTTTGAGCAGCTTGGAGTGACGTACAATGGCCGGAAAGTAGAATTGGATGCTCGTTATCGAATTTCTCTGAACAAAATTCCGGTCCTTGATCGGTCTTCTTCTCTGACTTACAGCCATGTATTGGAACCCGGTGTCAAGATGTTTTTTACGGATCGGTTGAGCTTATCGACCGAGGTCAGTTTCCGTGTCAACCGGTCGGTTCAGTCGCGGCAAAATTATCTTTTGTGGAATGGTCGGCTGGAATATATATTCAGCGACCGGCACAAAATGGAAATCATCGGTTACAATCTGATGAATCAGACGCAACGGATCAGAGATCAGTATTCATCTCAGTTTGTGTATTCAGTGAATGACCGGCTATTCCCCCGGTATATATCACTCCAATATGTACTCACCTTTTAATATCCGGCAACTACTTTTCCGCGATCAGTATATCGTTGGTGCAACAGATAATCGATCGAATACTTACCGGGCCCGGTGAAAAATATCAATACATAGGAGATCAAAAACAAAATCGGTAATTCCCGATCACCTATTGAATCGGCGCCATGTACATAAAATACAATGAAGGCCATATTGATGATCAAGGGGATCGCAGCAAATCGGGTGAAAAGACCGAAAACGATCAGTAATGCACAGAAAAACTCGGCAAACATGGGTAAACTCATGGTCATTTCAGGACTCATACCCAAATAAGAAAAAAACTGTACAGGCTCATCGGACAGCAATCTTCGCAGTTTTGGGAATCCATGCTGAGAGATCAGCAAATAACCAACGACAAATCGAAAGAGTAAGAGGGCGATATCTTTTATCTGGCCTTCCGTACTTGGTGTTAATAATCTTTTCATAAGGTAGAGTTTAATTGTGAAATAATGTTTAATGCGTTAAGGACTTTAAGCTTGCATTGCGGTGTCCTCTTGATTATATGTGCTTTTTCTGACGGATAGACTTTGTCTTTGAGATAATGTTGGTTTGTTAATTAGTTTCTTAATATAAATAATTATTTTAAAATCCGGTAGAGGTGGTCCCTGAAATGGAGGAATCCCTTCCTCAATTGGGGGTTTCCCTTCATTTGGTGGATCATCCGTGTCCCATTCTCGAAACTTCTCTTCGAAAACCCAATTCTGTTCTCTTGGAAATTAGTCGTAAAATCCGCACCTAATACCTGGTACCTAAGACCTGGATAGAGCCAGCTTCATCTTGTTTCATTTTTCAACGAGATGAATCTGATGCTTTAGGATTCTCCGCGTCATAACTTGGAATATTTTTTCTTCGAAAATATAAGCTTGATTTCTTGAGAAAGTGTCGCATGATCGCACCTGGAACCAATGACTTAGGACCTCAGACGTATTTTATCTGTGATCATCATTATTCTGCTCGTGCAGATCTGTGTATGATCTGTATAGATCTGTGAATGATCGCCCCGGCGCATCATCCGTGTCCCATTCTCGAAACTTCTCTTCGAAAATATAATCTTGCTATCTTGAAAATCAGTCGTATTATCGTACCTATCCACTATCCACTAACCACTAACCACTATCCACTAACCACTATCCACTACTCTCCTCCATCTCGTTTCGTACCTCTCATTCTCATTCTTCGCCCGAGATACGGTCAACGACCCGCCATTGGCGGGTAAGCTTTGAGACGTGCTTGCGGCGACCTCTCAAGTTATGCCACTATCCACCATCCACTACTCTCACCATCCACTACTCCACCTAATCACCAGCTCATCCTTCTTTCTATCCATGCCATTCCCTGATCCGCGATCAGTGCCAGCAGGGCAGCCGGGATGGCACCGCTGAGGATCATTCTGTTGTCATTGAGCGTGATCCCGGTGATGATGGATTCTCCCAGGCCCCCGGCACCGATAAAAGCGGCGAGGGTGGCCGTTCCGATATTGATGGTAATAGCGGTGCGGATTCCGGCCATGATCATGTCCATCGACAGAGGCAGCCGCAGCCTGAGCAGGATCTGACGGGATGTCATTCCCATGGCGCGTCCCGCTTCCACCAACAATGGATCAGTGGATAAAAGACCGGTATAAGTATTGCGGACGATGGGGAGCAGTGCATATAGGAAAAGAGCGATTACGGCCGGTGTGAATCCGATGCCGAACAAAGGAATCATAAATCCAAGCAAAGCCAGAGAAGGCAGGGTCTGGATAATTCCGGTAGCAGAGAGGATTCCGGCGGCCAGTCTTTCATGATGAGTGATGAATATGGCGGAGGGTACAGCGATCAGGATCGCGAGAAAAGTAGCGAGAAAAGTCAGCCGGATGTGTTCCAGAGTCTGCCGGATAACCGGATGTTTTGCCGTCACCCCCGGCGCTTTGGAAACAAGATCCAGCTCTGATAAAAAATCGTAAGCCACGATCGCAGGTGATTCTTTTCCCACCTCGTACCGGTAGTTCATTTCCTGCATCTTTTCTTCCGTCAATTTATTTTCCAGAAGAAGCAGGGCTTCCCATATTTCTGGGTGTTGATCAATGGTGGATTTTCGGATCAAAGGAAAAGCAGTGTAGTCAGGAAAGAAATTCTGATCATCCTCGAGCATTTGAAATCCATATTCGACCAGGCGGGCGTCGGTGCTGTAAGCATCCGTGATGTCGATTTGATCCTGTGCCAGTGCTTTGTAGGCCAGTCCGTGTTCCATTCCTCTCGGTGCGGAAAGACGGAGATGGTAAAACTCATTGAGTCCGGAGAAACCGTCCGAACGCTCCACAAACTCATTGCTGAAGCCATATCTTAAATCCGTTCGGTCTTGTAAATCCGAAATCGAGGTCAGGTCATTTTCTTTACGGGTGATGAGAACATACGAATTGCTGAAGCCGAACGAGGGACCCGTGATCAGTCCATACTTATCTTTCAGAGGATCGGCCATCTGTTCAAATATTTCTTCGGGTGACTGTCCGGTGTAGGTGTCTTTGAGGAGAGCGGTGAGAGCCGTACCAGAATACTCTGCATAAATATCGATCTCTCCTGTGCGCAAGGCTTCAAAACAGATCAGTGTTCCGCCCAGCCCAAAGCGCCGGATTACTTTTAGGTCGGTGTTTTGTTCAAGCGTCTGAGCGATGATTTCTCCTAATAACCGGGATTCGGGATGGATTTTGGATCCTACTGAAACGGATTGTCCCGCAAGTGGATAAGAAAGCTTTATCAAGACGAAGAAAAGGAACAATATGAACCGGCAACTATTATTCATCTGTCGATCGTATAAAATTTTTTACAAACTCATCTGCCGGATGGGCCATGATCTCTTCCGGGGAACCAAACTGCCGTACCTGTCCATGGTGCAGGATAAGGATTTGATCGCCAAGCATCCATGCTTCCTGTACATTATGTGTCACAAAAACAGACGTGATGCGGGTCTGGCTCTTTAGCCGCAGCACCTCTTTTTGGAGCTCTGCCCGTGTCAGGGGATCCAGTGCAGAAAAGGGTTCATCATAGAGGATCAGGCGGGGACGAGCTGCCATGGCTCGTGCGATGGCTATGCGCTGTTTTTCACCACCGCTGAGCGCGGTCGGATAACGGTCGGCAAATTCATCATAGGGTAATTGCATCAGGTCAAATAGTTCATGAATGCGTCTGTCAATTTTTTCTTTCGTCCAGCCAAGCAATTGAGGAACGAGTCCCATATTTTTTTCGGCGGTCCAGTGAGGAAACAATGCAGGTTGTTGCAGTACATATCCGATCCTGCGCCTCAATTGGATTTCAGGTATTTCCCGGGTGTTGATTCCATCGATCGTGATCTCGCCTGTGGTGGCGGGGATAAGACGGTTGATGATACGAAGCAGGGTGCTTTTACCACTGCCGCTGGTTCCGATGACAGCGAGGGTTTCTCCTTCATTGACAGAGAAAGAAACCTGATGAAGTGCCTTCTTTGACCCAAAATGTTTCGATATGTTTGATCCGGTTATGATAGCAGAAATATACGGTATGCAGCAGGAAATAACAAATTTGGGGGAATCCTGAACAGAATCGTATTGATTTTTCATATTTTTAATTACTTTTAAACCGACTATTACCCGGCTCATGGTCAGGGCTACTTTAAAACAAATTTGCATATGAAATTTTTTCTCATTCTGATCGGAATTGGCGCTTTGGTTCTTATGTGGGGCGTCAGCCTTTACAACAAACTGGTCAAAAAGCGGAATCTGATGGAAGAAGGATTCAGCGGAATCGATGTACAGCTGAAAAAACGGCACGATCTGATCCCCAATCTGGTGAATACAGTAAAAGGGTATGCGACCCACGAACAGGAAACTTTTCAAAAAGTGATGGAAGCACGCTCCCAGGCAATGAGTGGGATGACCAGAGATCCCGAACTGGCAGGACAGGCAGCGCAAAGTCAAAGTGCTTTGTCCGGAGCGCTTGGAAGGCTCTTTGCGGTGGCAGAAAATTATCCCGAATTGAAAGCGGACCGTAATTTTCAGCAATTACAACAACAACTTTCAGAGATCGAATCAGATATCGAAAAAGCAAGGAGATATTACAATGCGACGGTGAGAGACAACAATATCATGGTCGAGTCTTTCCCTTCCAACATCATCGCCAATATGGGCGGATTCAAGCACGGCGTGTTTTTTGAGATGGAAGATACTTCTGAGCGGGCCACGCCGGAAGTTAAATTCTGATCTATGCGCTATTGGCTGCTACTTCTTTTATCATGGTGCGTATTTTCTCTGGAAGCACAGGAAGAAATACTCAATTTCCATTCCGATATCGAAATCGATGAAAAGGGAGAAATTCTTGTGAAAGAAATCATCCGGGTCCGCGCCGAAGGGAATGAAATCCAAAGAGGTATATACAGGGATTTGCCCGTCACACGACCGGGGATCACCGGTACACACGAACCGGCTCCCATCGAGGTGATAAGCTTAAAAAGGGATGGGGAAAAGGAAGCTTATCATACCCAAAAAAGAGGCCGAAATATCAGAATCTATATAGGATCCAAAAGCCGTGATCTCGATCCCGGAGTTTATACTTATGAGATCGTCTACAAATCCGTTAACCAGGTTGGGTATTTTGATGATTACGATGAACTGTATTGGAATGTAGTGGGGCATCAATGGACGTTTCCTATTCTGGAATATTCGGCTACGATCCGGCTACCGGGGGAAGCAGAATACGTCCAAGGTGCGTGTTATACCGGACCGAGCGGTAGTCAGCAGTCGGAGTGCACGATTGAATTTCGGGAGGAAGATCAGGTCGTTTTTGCTGCCGGTACTGGCAGCTTGCGTCCCAGGGAAGGATTTACGATCGCAGTTGCCTGGCCCAAAGGATATGTGGATGATGCTTTTTCGAAGAAGCTGGGACTGGGTCTATTTAATAAACTTTTGTTTTTTGCCGGCCTGTTTGTATTTGTTTTTTTGGGTCACAAATGGTGGCAGAAAGTTGGGATAGATCCTGAAAAACCACCGGTAGTACCTGACTGGAGCCCACCTGAAGGACTTAGTCCGGCCGAGGTGTGTTATATTTTTCACAAAAGGGTCACGGACAAGGCCATCAGTGCAGCACTGGTGAGCGCTGGTGTGAAAGGAAAGATCCGGATAGAAAATGAGCGGAGAAAATTCACGATTTCACGACTCGCATCATCGGAAGGTCTGGAGCAGGAAGAAGCAGTTTTGGTAGATCGTCTGGTGCCGGGCAATTCGCCCTTCGTGATGAAAAGCTCCAACTACCGGCGATTCCAGTCAGCGAAAAGTTCTTTTCAAGGAGCATTGAAAGCAAAACGGGATCTTTCAGAATACTTTCTGTACAATTGGAAATATGTCATCCGGGCTTCTCTTCTGATGGCGTTGATCATTTCATTGGTGTTATCGATCGGGATGTACCCTTTGTCCGGATCATGGATCAAGTCATTCCTGATTACTTTTGTAGGGTCACTGGTAGTATTTGCGGCGGTGTCAGTTCCCTTTTATATTGAAAAATGGTTCCGGTGGATTTTGATTTTGCCCGTCGTTGTCATTGCCAGCGGGATATTTGTGATGATCTATTCGGGCACTTTGTTTTTTGCGAATGATCTTTTGTGGATTGGTGTGATGGTAGGAATCGCTGCTTTTGCAGTTGGACTATTCAATTATCTGATCTATGCACCTACTGTGAAAGGCCAGGAAATCACCTCACAGTTGGAAGGATTTCGGATGTATCTTGACAAGTCTGAAAAAGAGATCCTCGATTATTTTACTCCGCCGGAAAAGACGCCGGAATTGTTTGAGAAACTACTGCCTTATGCGATTGCTCTGGGAGTGGAAAACAGGTGGAACAAAAAATTCGAAAAAGTGCTCAGTCAGGCGATTGAACAGGGAACTTATGCCCCGATTTGGTACACAGGGAATATTCATCAGATCAACCGATTACATTCTGACTTTTCTTCTGCGGTATCCTCCGCTGCACCCAAATCTTCCAGTGGAAGCGGTGGCGGGGGATTTTCAGGAGGTGGTGGCGGTGGTGGCGGTGGCGGTGGATGGTAAAAAGGATATAAGGACATTTAATTCCGAAATTGTCCGGAAAAATGAGTCTGCGTCTTTTTATTTTTTGTACATTTCGATTCTGCTTCTCTTGATATAGTATGTATAGAGAAGTGGTTTTTTATTCAAACATTAAATATTAAGCGCTATGACCGATGAAATTTGGCTGAAAAGCCTGATCACAGAAACACCTCAGGAAGGATTTGAACTGGCGATCACTCTGGCACGCCGGGGAGTGAAATATACTCAGCCCGATGTGGAGAAACTGAAAAAAATGCGACCTGAGTATGCGAATGATCCGGATAGTCTGACCCGGGCTTCACAGGTGATTGCTATTCATTATCAGACGATTGCCTCTGCCAATAATTTTTGGATCAAGATGAAGTGATACGATACAGAAATGATTTTATACGTTTTCTTCATCATTACTGGATGGACATAGTCTGTATTATTCATGAATTTAATTCAAAAAACTGATCATTTTAGGGGGATTAAATTCCCTCTAAAATGACTGATAATCAAGTAGTAGTCGATGTTGCACATCATTTAGAAGTTTTGGTGAATAATGCAGGATAGGATAGCTTGACTATTATTACTCTAAGTGGGAACACATGAGGGGTAGGAGAGATCCTTTGTTATGATTTGGAAAAATAGGTAGGGTATATTCAATCAAAAAAGCCGGAAAGACACAGATCTTTCCGGCTTTTACTTTTACATGAGACGACGAAAGGGAAATTACATCATCCCACCCATTCCGCCTGGCATTCCGCCTCCTGGCATACCTGCTCCAGCGTTATTCTCTTCCGGCTTGTCATTGATGACTACTTCCGTAGTAAGGATCATACCTGCGATCGAAGCCGCATTTTCCAGTGCGATTCTTGTCACTTTGGTAGGATCGATGACACCAGCTTTCTTCAAGTCCGTGTACTGATCTGTACGGGCATTATATCCTTCAGCGCCTTTACTGTCCAATACCCGCTGCAGAACGACAGAACCTTCTACGCCCGCATTGTTTGCGATGGCACGGATGGGCGCTTCCAGAGCGTTTCGGACAATCTGAATACCGATTTTTTCATCTTCGTTTTCAGCTTCCAGATTTTCGATGCTTTCGATCGCTCTTACGAGAGCCACTCCTCCACCCGGTACGATTCCTTCTTCCACGGCTGCTCTTGTAGCATGGAGTGCATCATCTACACGGTATTTCTTCTCTTTCATCTCTACTTCAGTAGCTGCACCTACGTACAGAACTGCCACACCACCTGCCAGCTTCGCAAGACGCTCCTGAAGTTTTTCTTTATCATACTCAGAAGTAGTTGTTTCGATTTGCTGTTTGATCTGGCTGATTCTTGCGTCGATCTGGTCGGCTTCGCCTTTTCCATTGACGATGATGGTATTGTCTTTATCTACCTCGATCTTTTCAGCGGTACCCAGATGCTCCAGCTGTGTATTTTCCAGCTTAAATCCTTTCTCCTCGCTGATCACTGTACCTCCTGTCAGGATAGCGATATCTTCGAGCATTGCTTTTCGACGATCACCAAATCCGGGTGCTTTGACAGCAACTACTTTCAGTTGTGCACGCAGTCGGTTGACGACGAGCACGCCGAGCGCCTGGCTGTCGATATCTTCAGCGATGATCAGAAGAGGCTTGCCTGTTTCCACAGCCTGCTCCAGGATTGGAAGAATCTCCTGCATATTGGAGATTTTTTTATCATGGATCAGGATGAGCGGATCTTCGTATGAAGCCACCATGGTTTCAGTATTGGTGACAAAGTAAGGAGACAGATAACCTCTGTCAAACTGCATACCGATTACCTCATCTACATAAGTATCTGTACCTTTGGATTCTTCGACTGTGATTACTCCGTCTTTGGTGACGCGCTTCATCGCATCTGCGATCAATTCTCCGATTTCATTGTCATTGTTTGCGGAAATAGCAGCCACTTGCTTGACTTTCTCCAGGTCGTTTTCGATTCGTTCACTCTGAGTGATGAGATTCTCTACAACTTTTGCCACTGCTTTGTCAATCCCTCTTTTCAGATCCATGGGATTCGCTCCGGCAGTTACGTTTTTCATTCCGATCTGGATCATGTTTTGGGCCAGCACTGTAGCAGTTGTGGTACCATCTCCTGCGATATCTGCAGTTTTGGAAGCTACTTCTTTGACCATCTGTGCACCCATGTTTTCTACCGGATCTTCCAGTTCGATTTCTTTTGCAACCGTTACACCGTCCTTAGTGATGGTAGGAGCACCAAAAGATTTTTGGATTACTACATTACGTCCTTTCGGTCCCAATGTAGTTTTGACCGCATTGGCCAGTTTATCTACTCCTGATTTTAATTTATTTCTCGCATCGAGAGAAAAGCTAATTTCTTTAGCCATTGTGAATTAATTTTAGATTTAAAAATGAAAATAATAGAAACACAGAAAAATGGTGGGTGGATTATCCCTCAAGGATGACGAGGATGTCATCTTCTCGCATGATTAGGTAATCGACTCCTTCCCACGATATTTCCTGTCCGGCATATTTTCCGTAAAGGACGATATCGCCTTTTTTGACTGTCATTTTTTCCCCATCTTTTCCGGGACCTACTGCGACGATTTCACCACGTTGTGGTTTTTCTTTTGCAGTATCAGGGATGATAATCCCTCCTTTCGTTTTTTCATCAGCGGGAGCAGGTTTGACTACTACTCGATCGTTGATTGGCTTCATCATATCACCTAAGGTTTTAAGTTGTTAAGAAAAATATTTTTATGTTACGCCTCTTTCTATTGCACGTTTGATGCCAATTGATCTCTTACTGACAAAGTGGCAATCAGACTGAAAAAAATGCGGATTATCAGGCAAAAAAAAATGTCTTTGCAGACACAAAGACATTTTGACATTTTCTTTATTAAAAAAACGCAACCGGATTTCGCATTATTCAGATAAAAGCTGAATCCCGGTATCACCACCTGTATTGCTTACGATAATGGTCGTGATGATGCAAAGCACCACCAGTAGAATCGCCAAACCCCATGTCGTCTTCTCTACCAGATCAGTACTTCTTGCCGCTCCAAATAATTGGTTGGCACCCTGGCCGCCAAACGTGGAATCAACTCCTCCGCCTTTGGGATTCTGAATAAGTACGACCAACATAAGCAGCACACTGATGATCGCGATAAGTATTGTCATGGCAGTAACCATAGCTTTATGTATTTAATTTTTGAATTTGATCTATTTTGTCTGCAAAGTAACCACTTTTATTTGGAAATTTCAACTTTAATTTTCCATACATCTCGATCGCCTTGTCATATAGCTCTTGCTGAACATATAAATTTGCCAATGTTTCGCTGACCAGTTCTTTGTTTTCTTCGACACTTTTGGCTGCTTGTTTTTCTGCTTTCGACATTTTTGCTTTCCCCAGTTTCTTCCGTTTTACACCCTTTTTACGGGGACGCAATTCACGAGCCGTACCGGGCAATACTTCCCTCTTTTGCAACCATATCGCAAAACTGTCTTCCGGTTCCGGAGAGACCTCTTCCGCATGGTCAGTATCTTCTTCGCCGGACCAGGTATTTGATTCTTCCAGAGCAGGCGACCGTTCAGCTGCTTCGGAAGATTCTGCCGGTATTCTATCAGAAGGTTCTTCTTTATCTTGTTCGGATGGGGATACAGCCCGGGTTTCTGAGGATTTGTCAGGGGTTTGTTCCTGAGAGGGATCAGAGACCGGAAATGTCGTCACGCCTTCTTCTCCATTATTTGGAGGAGGAATATTCGCGTCAGTTTGCTCCGAAGATTCTGAGCTATTCAGATCGATCAGCGACGCTTTTGTCGGAAGTTTTTGAATCACTTTCAATAATTCCTGCAGCTTGTTTTTATTGTTTTCGATGGTGATCAGATGATGGATCAGTTCATCATCTACCCGGCCGAATGAGTATTTTTGTTTGAGAAGTGTAAGAAATACCCATCGGGTATTGACCGGGTCTTCTTCCATATTCAGGAGCAAGTCTTCATAATCGATTTCATCCAGCCGGTGCGGTTCGTCTATATAGTATTGTGGTGTTTGTTCCATGATCTACCAATTGGAGAAGGTGGCATTGAAAATATCTTCACTGATCTGTTCAAAAATCTCTTCGACCAGTTGATCTTGTACATCCAGGAAATTGACATTGCGATCAAAGTTTTCAAAATCAGAAAAAGACTTTTCCCAGTTGTTTTCTTCATCCTGAAAATCAACATAGGTAACCTTGACCGTAATATCCAGTCTGCTAAATGCAGTGGTCTCATCGGGCTGTGGAGCGACCGACCGAATGGCAAACTGCGTGATTTCGCCGCTGAATTGTATATCCGCATCTGTTTCATTAAAATTCAATCTCGATTCCCGGAGTACTTTTTGTTTGAATTGATCCGAAAAGACGATCCCCAGCTGGCGGGGTGCTTTCTTCGCCCGATTGCTGATCTTAAATTCTTCCACGTAAAAACTGGTCACCTCAGCCGGAATACTTACTCCCTTGAATGAATAGCATCCAGTAAGAAGAATCAACAGACAAAGAATCACCCCGTTTTTTATGATTTTCATTCGAGTTCGTATTGTTTGATTTTCCGGTATAGCGTTCGTTCTGATATTCCCAGTTCTTCTGCAGCATCCTTTCTTTTCCCGTTATATTTTTTCAAAGCCTTCCTGATAAACTCTTTTTCCATGTCCTCCAGAGAAAGACTTTCTTCGATCGGCTCTGCCTCATCATAATATTTTTTATCCTCATCCTCCTCATAGATGATCGATGGCAGATCGTCCCCGCTTTTACGATAAAAAGGTTGATATTCAGATTCTTTCTTTTCCGGATTTTGCCACGCCTGGAGCTGACTTCTTTCGGGAAGCGTCAATACTTTTTCCGCATCGGGTATTGAAAGTTTGTTTTCGTTGATCAGACCAAATACCAGAGATTTCAATTCGTTGAGATCGGCTTTCATATCAAATAAAAGCTTGTACAGTAACTCTCTTTCCTGATAGTTTTGGTCAGAAGACTCCAGCTGACTTGTTTTTGCGGGCAGATAGCTTTTGTTCAGTTCCGGCAATACAGCCAGTAAGTCCTCCTCATCGATGGTTCGTCTTTCGGACATGATGGAGAGTTGCTCGGCGATGTTTTTTAGTTCCCGCACATTGCCCGGCCACTGATACCGCAGCAGGAGTGTCTTGGCTTCCGGGGTCAGGTTGATGGGATCGATCCGGTGCAATTCTGCGATGTCCAGACAAAATTTTCTAAAAATCATCCAGATATCGTCTTGTCGTTCCCGGAGCGGTGGAATCGTAATCGGTACCGTGTTGAGGCGGTAGTACAGATCCCGTCTGAATTTGCCTTCTTCCACCCGTGCATACAAGTCCACATTGGTGGCCGCTACTACGCGTACATCTGTATGCATTACTTTGGAAGAGCCCACCCTCAAAAACTCTCCACTCTCGAGGATGCGGAGCAAAAACGCTTGCGTATCCAAAGGCAGTTCGCCGATTTCGTCCAGAAAAATGGTTCCGGTATCGACCGTCTCGAAGTATCCTTTCCGGTCGGAAGCAGCACCGGTAAAAGCTCCTTTTTCATGACCGAATAACTCCGAATTGATCGTTCCTTCCGGGATGGCACCACAATTTATCGCGATAAAAGGATTGTGTTTTCGTGGACTGTGCTGATGAATGATTTTTGATATCACCTCCTTTCCTACACCGCTTTCACCGGTGATCAAAACGGTAAGGTCAGTGCTCGAAACCCGGAGCGCTTTCATGATCGCATCGTTCAGCCCCTCCGAATTTCCGATGATTCCATATCTGCTTTTTATACCCTGAAGAGTTACATTCATATTTCTACCATGTTTCCAAAAAGTGTCGCACTGGTCGCATCGTTGACTTTGACATATACATAATCACCCGGTGCCGAAGATCCATCTTTCGGAAATATGATCATTTTATTTTGTGAATTCCGGCCACGGAAATTATCATCCGATTTTTTGGAATCCCCTTCGATCAGTACCTTAAAGGTTTTCCCGATATCTTTTTGATTGTGTGCCAGTGAAATCTCGCTTTGCTTTTTGATGATCTCACTCAGCCGACGCTTTTTCACTTCAAGCGGCACGTCGTCCTCGTATTTTCGTTCGGCCAGCGTTCCCGGTCTTTCCGAATAAAAAAACATGTAGGACATGCTGTACTGTGCAAAGTCCATCATGGAAAGCGTGTCCTGGTGATCTTCTTCGGTTTCGGTACAAAATCCGGCGATCATGTCCGAGCTCACCGCACAGTCAGGTATGACTTCATAGATCCGGCGCACCTTGTTTTTGTACCACTCCCGATCATAGGTCCTGTTCATCAGCTTCAGCACCCGGCTGTTTCCGGATTGAACCGGCAGATGGATATACTTACAGATGTTTTCATGGTCGCGGATCGCATACAGCACATCGTCGGTGATGTCTTTCGGATGAGAAGTCGAAAAACGCACGCGCAGATCGGGATGAACCTTTGCTACCATGCGGAGAAGCTGTGCAAAGTTGACCTTCATCTCTTCATCGGGACTGGTCCATTTGTAGCTGTCCACATTTTGACCAAGAAGTGTGACTTCGCGATATCCTTTTTTGAAAAGATCAGAAGCTTCGGCTATGATGCTGAAAGGATCACGACTGCGCTCACGTCCCCGCGTGAAAGGAACTACGCAGAAGGTACACATATTGTCACATCCCCGCATGATGGAAATGAAAGCGGTGATCCCGTTGGAATTGAGCCGTACCGGTGAAATATCAGCATACGTTTCTTCCCGCGACAAGAATACATTGATCCCTTTCTCTCCATCTTCTGCTGTCCGTACGAGCTTGGGAAGATCACGGTAGGCATCCGGTCCTACGACCAGGTCGACTAGCTTTTCTTCCTCCAGAAGTTTTTGCTTCAGCCGCTCTGCCATACATCCCAATACCCCAACCAAAGTCCCCGGACGCTCATCTTTTATCTTGTCAAATACGCGCAATCGCTGGCGGACCGTGTCTTCCGCCTTCTCCCTGATCGAACAGGTGTTGATCAGGATCAGATCAGCTTCTTCCATCGTAGTAGTAGATCCAAAACCTTCCTTCTGAAGAATCGATGCGACGATTTCACTGTCGCTGAAGTTCATGGCACAACCATAACTTTCTATATAAAACAGCCGCTTGGGCTTCTTACCGTTTGTTTGTTGAGAAAATACTTCCCCCTGCCTTTTTTCTTCGAGCATTTGGGTGGATCTCAAACCTTTTATTTGTACTGTCATCCTAAATTTTTACTTTTAGTACTGCAAATATAAATGATATTCGTGACAAATTGTCAGAGATGGTGGACTCATTGTTTTAAAGATATTTAAAAATGAAAGAACTTGCATTATTGGGACGTCAGCTGACCCACTCGTTTTCGCCGCGTTACTTTGCCGAAAAATTTGAAAATGAAAAAATCAGCGGATACCATTATGGAATCATGGAGATCCCCGATATCCGCCATTTCCCTGATGAGGTCGGTCGGCGTCCTCATCTGGCGGGGATGAATGTGACCATTCCTTACAAGGAGGAAGTGATCCCTTATCTGGATCGTCTGGATGAAACTGCAAAAGCGGTCCACGCCGTCAATACCATCCGGTTTGGAGAGGAAGGACTGATCGGATACAATACAGATGTGACTGGTTTTGAGCGCGCTCTGATGGAATTTATCCCCGGAGATTTTTCTGGAGCAGCCTTGATTTTGGGCACGGGCGGGAGTAGCAAAGCCGTTCGTTTTGTGCTGGAGAAACGAGAGATCCCTTATAGGATGGTGAGCCGTAGTCCGGCTTCTGACCATCTCGGGTATGAAGATCTCACTCCCGAAGTGATCCGGAAGTATCATTTGATCGTGAATACCACTCCGCTGGGGATGTATCCTCACACCGATGCCTGTCCGGATATAGCTTACGATGCCCTTGGCGGGGATCATTATCTGTTTGACCTGATCTACAATCCGGCCGAAACTCTTTTTTTGAAGAAAGGAAAACGACGGGGTGCACGGGTGAAAAATGGATACCGGATGCTGATCGAACAGGCGGAAGCGGCCTGGGAGATCTGGACTCAAAAATAGAAGAACATGAAGGCAGTTGATTTTTCAAACACTGAGATAGCTTTTGCTTACAAAACCGACCGTCAACTCCGTCGGGCTGCCCGTCTCTTTCGTTTGATCAACCGGCCACGGATCGTTCGCTTTTTGTCCGGATTGGGGATATGGGGTGTGAAAGTGGGTGTTCCATTTGTAGAAGGAATCATCCGGCGGACACTTTATACGCAGTTTGTGGGCGGAGCTCATTTGGAGGATGTGGAAGCAGTGATCCGATTGCTGGCGGATCATGGTTGTTTTTCCGTTCTCGATTTTGCAGTAGAAGGAAAAAATGAGGAAGAAGAACTGGATGCGGCGGCAGAAGAGTTTTTGGCTGCGATCCGATTTGCCACCCGAACGGAGTCTGTGTCTGTAGTGACAGTAAAAGTGAGCGCTCTCGCACCCAATCAAGCTTTGGAGACGTGGAACAATGATGATCCTGCAGAGGCGCCCGACCCGGAAATGGCACGGGTGTATCAGCGCTTGGACCGAATCTGCCGAACGGCTTCGGAGGGAGGGGTTTCTGTCTTTATCGATGCGGAGCAGAGCTGGTACCAGGATGCGATCGATGATCTCGCGACGCAAATGATGAGGAAGTACAACCGGGATCGGGTGGTGGTGTATCAGACATATCAGATGTACCGGAAGGATCGGTTGGATTATTTACAAAACGATTTTGAAAAAGCACGGAAGGAAGGCTATCTTCTGGGTGCCAAGCTGGTGCGGGGTGCCTATCTGGATGGAGAGAGAGAACGCGCCCGTGCGAGAGGATATCCCGATCCGATTTTGCCTGATAAACCTTCCGTGGATCGCCATTTCAACAGTGCGCTGCTGTTTTGTGCGGATCGGCATGAGCATATCAGTGTGTCCGCCGCTACGCACAATCTGATCAGCAGTAAGCTTTTAGCGGACAAAATCGAAGAGCTCGGACTGCCGCGCAATCATCCCCGTTTTCATTTTTGTCAGCTCTATGGGATGGGGGATGATATGACCTTCAATCTGGCAAGGGCCGGCTACAATGCGGCCAAATATCTGCCGTATGGTCCGGTGAAGGAGGTGTTGCCCTATTTGATCCGCCGGATGGAAGAAAATCAGGCGATGTCGTATGAGTTCAACCGGGAGTATCAATTGATCGTGAAAGAGCTGAAGCGGAGATCTCATCAGAAAAAACAAATAAATACAAAATGAAAAAATCTGAGATGTTTTCAGGATCGGACGAATACTTATTTATCGCCCATTGCAGTATCAGTCCGCTCTATTCCGGCGCTGCGGAGAAAATGAAGTCGCTGATCGATTTTCATGCGACACATGGAAATATTCTGTTTCGGGATCATTATATCCAGGAACTGGACCGGTTTAAGGATCTCATGGGAAAATATTTTAATACGTCTCCTGAAAATATGGCTGTCGTGAAAAATACGACAGAAGCTTTTTCGATGATCGCCAACGGATATCCGTTTGAAGAGGGAGATGAGGTCGTGTTGTATGAGCATGAATATCCGGCAAATTATTATCCCTGGATCAACCTGAAAGGGAAGGGGGTGAAGATCCGGAAGCTGCGCAATCATCCTTATCGATCCGGATCGGGGGCCGGGGACTTTATGACGGCTGGTCTGCCTGGATTCTGGTCATGGGATGATCTGGAAAATGCCCTGAATGAACGGACCCGCATGATCGTGATGAGTCATGTGCAGTTTGTGAGCGGATATGCGGCGGATCTGAAACGATTGAGTAAACTGTGCCGGGACCGGGGAATCGATCTTGTGGTAGATGCGGCGCAGAGTCTGGGATCGCTTCCCCTTGATCTGGAGAAAACGCCCGTTTCCGCTTTGGCAGGATCGGGCTGGAAATGGATGCTGGGGCCGGTGGGGATTGCGCCTTTTTATACGAGTCCGGCTTTTCGGGATAAGATCGAGCTGACGATGGTGGGGGCGGAAACGATGATTCAGGGAACCGATTTTTTGAATCACGCCTGGAATCCCCATGATTCTGCCCGGCGGTTTGAGTATTCCACATCACCGGTCTATCAAGTGGCGGGATTCAATGAATGTGTGGAGATGTTTTTGGAAATGGACCGGGATGAGTTGTTCGGAAAATTGATTTCATTGCAGGATGTGTTTTTAGAATCCTTGTCTCATCCGGATATTGAGCCGGTTCTCTGGCCAGCCCGGCACCGCTCTGGTATCCTGAGTCTGTATCATCCGGCACCGGAGAAGATCGTAGATCACTTGTATGAACACCGGACGATGGTCACCAGCCGGAGCGGATATGTGCGGATTGCCCCTCATTTTTACAATACGGAGGCAGAAATGATTTTGGCGGCGGAGCAGCTGAATGGGTTTGGTGGATAGTTAGTGGTTAGTGGTTAGTGGATAGTGGATAGTAGTTAGTGGTTAGTTGGTATTTTTTTTAAATGACGGGTATATCTTTTCGGATTGTTTCTCCTTGCCGGTTTCTATGGTGTGAATTGAAAAAAGATGTCTCTTTCAAATGAAGAGATGGAGTTGAAAAATCGTGCAACCGGCAAGGTGTTTGAAAACCAGTGATTTATCTACACCTTGCCGGTTATGCTATCGCCTGCGCCGGTGGCGCACTTGAGCCTTAAACCGGCAAGGAGGCGGTTATTTCTTCTCCTTGCCGGTTTCTATGGGTGTGAATTGAAAAAAGATGTCTCTTTCAAATGAAGAGATGGAGTTGAAAAATCGTGCAACCGGCAAGGTGTCTGAAAACCAGTGATTTATCTACACCTTGCCGGTTTTGCTACCGTCTGCCCCTGAGCTGCAAACCGGTAAGGAGGTCGGTTGTTCATCTCCTTCCCGGTTTCCTATCCGTGTGAATTTAAAAGTTGTGATTCATGACAGGACGGACCCGGAAGCTCAAGCCGTACGAAGGGAGGCGATGAGACTCCGGAGCCGGGATTTAAAAAGATCCGGCTCTATACCAGTACATCCCTCCGCCAAGGCGGACAGGCGACAGGGCTCCGGACTGTGTCCGCCGTGCCGGATCCCTTGTCGAATTCTGCATACGGCCTATGGCTTAAAGTCTGAAATTTAACAAATCATGCATCCGGCGAGAGGTATCTTAAAAATGGTGATTCATGTACACCTTGCCGATTCTGCCTCCGCCCATGTTCCCTGCGCCGCAAATCGGCAAGGAGGTCGATAATGACAAATCTATAAAACATCCTATGTTTCTGAATCTATTAGGGGAAATATATTGAAACAAAAAGATTAACAGAACATAATTTGAAAATACAAAATAAATAATTAGATTAGACCGTGACCTTTATTCCGGAATTTCAAAGGTGAATCTGTTTGCTAACAGCAGACACTAAGCATCTTGTGCGCACTTGGCCGCGGATATGCGTATAGGAATGTATAGTGTTTTTTTTACTTTTAAATTTTTTTATCATGAAATTTTTATTTTTTAATTTTGAATTTACCCCCTCCCATAAAACTGTAAACGATGGTTGCGAAAGGAAGAATTTTCTTTTCGCGGGGAGGATCTTACCAAACTTTTTCCGGAAGCTGTGTGGCCGTCCCACCGGGATGTATGCACTGCTGATGGCAATGATGAGCTTGTTCTTATTTTCTTGTGAAGTTGCAAAAATAAACGAGGAAGAAAATGATGGAAGAATAGAGATTCCACTGAAAAATGATTATCTGGTTTTTTCAGATTATCATCAATTTACGAATTTCCTGCAATCACGTGATGATTATAAGACACCTGAATCTTTTCATTCTTTATCATCGCAATTATCGTTTCTGATGAAGGATTATCTGAAAAACGGTTCACATAAGACAGAATTACAAAATTATTATCAGCTTACAGAAGGAACAGTTCCGCGACCAGAGTATAAATATTTTAGTTTTATACCCGGACTGAATCAAGATCAATTGGTTGAAATTGAAGGTGAATTATATAAATTTGATTTTGATGATGTGAAAGTAGCTATGAGCGGGGAGGCAACTGACTTTACTTCTGAAAGTACTTACAAGATAGAGTATTCTCAAGTGGAACGTCGGTTTTATCAAGATCCGACAAGAGCAAAAGTCAATGTTGATTGCGGATATGCATTCGCAGATCTGGTGCAGCTCTACGGATCCATATTTGCCAGTCTGAATATTCAGTCTCTATATCCGCTAATGTCCGGATATTCGATATTTCAGATGTGGCCTGATCCCAATCAATCAGGCAATACAGCAGCTACTATTTCTTATCATCCCGATTTCTCGTATAGTATAGACTGGCAGACATATGTTTGCCCATCCTTGTATGAAGATGAATATTTTTGGCCTCAAATGATCATGAGTATTCCGGCACCCTGTTCTCCTAAAGAGGTGACTCTCGATTTACCCTATACCCGGGCGAATTGGCTGGGCAAAGTGGGCCATTTGCTGGAATGTGAAGGTTTAGTAACTTTACCCGGTATGTCCAAGCAATTTTACAGATGTAATTAAAAAATTGTACGATTTGAGAGATTCATGGATCCTTCCTTGCAGGAATATCAAATACCTTTGTTATCCGATCATCCTATGGATGTTTGGTATCGGTTCGCTTTATTCTCAGGCCTGCTCCGGAATGAATGCCGGTATATCAGAACTGGAAGCGGGATTTTTTCCGCAAAATCTGTTAGATGATCGTACAGGTGTACAAGTGGGTGGTAATCCTTTTTCCATCTTATCTCGAAACTTTGATCTTTCGGATGATCCGGATCCCGCCACACCGGCGGGAATCCGGTTTCTGATTTTTTCAAAACAACCCGATACGGAGGAATGGATCACTCCTGCCGAACTGGAGAATCATCCGGACATCATCCGGGGAGAGGAAGGCAGGCCTCTTCTTGCCGGCACAGGGGAAGATGGGATGATCAACATCGGTCAGCGGGCTCCCTGGGAGCTGCCTTTCGGCCAGCCTGTTCCGGTGCGACTTTGGTTCGTCCCCGTGACCGTACACAATGTGAATGCAGGAGATTTTGAAAGCGTATTCGAGGATTCCTGCATTCATCTCAACAGTCAAGATCCTGTATCAATCTATTTTATCCGTCATATCCGATTAGAGCTGGGCTTAAATTACTGGGACCGTAATACAAACGAAATTATCATACCGGTCTCGGGCGGACTGCCGGAGATAGATCCCGACCGGTTCCAATACGAGGTAGAAGTAACAGATTGTGAAACAAAAGAAAAAATCCCACTGGAAAAAAAAGGATTTAATTTGTTTGTATTTCAAATGGATAAGCTTTATGGAGAATATAATATTTTAACTACGGACAAATTCTCTCCGAAACATTTATTGACTTGTTTTCCCTTCACAAAACCTCCCGTTCGTCTCTCTATTCCGCATCAAGAGGTATATCCGAACGAAGAGTTTTGCATGCCGGTGACGGTGACCAATTTTGACGATATCGACTCTTTTTCCTTTTCTCTGCAATGGGATGAAGAAGTCGTGGAATTCACCGGATTTGGTCCGCTGGGATATTCTCATCCGGAATTAAGAAAAGGAACCGGGCCCGGATTTCACCGGCTGAGCAACCGGGAAGGCGGCCGATTTGTCTGGGAAACCCGTGGAGAATCCATCACCATACCCGACGGAGACACCCTTTTTCATCTTTGCTTCCAGGCGACCGGCAACCCCGGAAGCAGAACACCGGTAGATTCTTGGGGTGAAGATCACCGGTTTTATGAAGGAGCATTATTTATGCCGCCCCGGATAGAAGAGGGTCGGGTGACCATCATCCGGGAGGATCATATCGGATTTTCATATGAAGTGTTGTCTTGTCCGGCTGCTTCCGGTCCAGTGGATATTATGATGGAAATCACAGGTAAGAATCCGCCCTTTACCGTGTCTTTTGATCCGGAAGATACAGAAGATCGGATCATCTCCGGATCGCGGGACACACTCTATGATATTCCGAGGGGGACTTATGATGTGACTGTCACCGATGCTTCAGGCGGTAAAATTACCAGAGTCAATCAGGAATTTGTGACCAGATTTGAGGGCAATTTTCGGGTAAGGGTGGATAGTGTACGGAGCCATGATCCGCTGTGTCATGGTGATACCGACGGAGAAATTTATGTAGATGTCCATCACAGTCAGTCATTGGATTATTCTATTTTTTATCAAAAAGGAGGGGATACGATCAATGCGGACCAGCCCCTGATAAAAGATTTGGATGCAGGAGAATACACCATTTGGGTGGTAGATCAGCGGGGATGTGAAGCTCATCTGCCGGAGCCGGTCATATTAAAAGATCCGGCTCCGCTGACGGTGCTTCAGGAGAATGTATATCTGGATTGCGGGAAAACGGATACTTTGATTTCTTTTGAAAATTATTTGGACGGAGGAACAGGGGTTGTGCAATATGCTTTTGGTGATGATCCTGTTTTTCACCATCCGGACAGAGATACCTTGCTGAGAGAAGGGACTTATATGCTACACATGCGGGATTTCCTCGGATGTGAAGCGACAAGTGAATTTTCTGTACTAGGGGGTGCTTCTGATATAACTTTTACTTTTGATCATCCGGACGATACGCTTTTTGCCGATCCGGATGAGCCATTCGAGATGACCGTGACGGTATCATCTTCCGATGCGGATCTTGATTATCAGTGGGATGCCCGGGATGGTTCCCTGGTGGAGTCACATCAGGACGAGGCCCGGTTTTCTTTTCAAGAGGACGGAACGGTTCTTTTGACGATCGTCGATCCTTTCGGCTGTGTATATTCCGATGAGCTCCCGGTGATGATTTTGGCGGATAAGGAGGGCCCTGAAAAGGAAGGATGTACCGTCTCCCTGCCCAACGCCATCGTCCCGCATGGCGAGAATCATACTCTACGAGTATATGCCACCTGTGAGATCGGAGTGCAGGAGATCCGGATCTATGACCGGTGGGGCGGGCAGCGGTATGCGGGGCAGGAAGAGGAAGTGGGCTATGAAGTGTGGGAGCGCCTTCCTCCGGATGTGTATCTGGTGGAGGTGATCTACGAGCAATCCGGGAGAGGGGTGCGAAAGATGACGGAGGCGGTGATGGTGGTTAAGTAGGGGTTAGTTCCTGGGTGTGAGGTTCTA
>Ga0209487_1000555_pt1 | contig 33748 bp, 50 predicted proteins | sample Poulit2012_FD_187524 | JGI IMG/M metagenome (GOLD analysis project Ga0209487, IMG submission 187524) | Agricultural soil microbial communities from Georgia to study Nitrogen management - Poultry litter 2012 (SPAdes) (version 2) | ecosystem: Environmental > Terrestrial > Soil > Agricultural land...
AATAACTATGGGTTACGACTCTCAATCAGGTACGAGAATTCTCTTTGAAGGATATGACCCTAAACATGAATATGCCTCTATAGAAAGAAATACTGGTGGTAATTTAGTTATTCACAACACAGAAGGTCGTTTAGATTTAATTGGAGTGGGTCAAGGCGTTTCTGCTAACTCTTTAACAGTGGAAGAAAACATGTATGTTCGTGGGGACGTACGTCTTAAAAATGGAGCAGTAATTCATGTGACGGGAAACGGAGATTATTCAGCTATATATGCAGATGGTGTTGGAGCTAGTGGAAACGGAGGTATTATATACTTTTTTAGACCTAACACATCGCACTGGCTATCAGGTGCTGTTGTTCTTCACGGAGATGGAAAAAGGTTATTGATAGGTCAGAATGGAAAAATACACATCACAGCAAAAGCGGAAGTTGATGACCATTTATATTTGAATAGTGGAGAAATAGTTTCAAACACTGGATGGTTACGATGTATGGAGGCTTATACTAGAACATATACGTCCGACTCCCAACATGCAAGGGTAACAAGTACAGGTATTATAGGAAGAATCACATCATCAAGACGTTATAAACTACTTGAAGAAGAAGTAGATCTAAACTACGCAAAACGTATTTTACAGCTTAATCCAAAAACTTGGTACGATAAAAGAGCTGTTGAAGATTATGCGCACACTTTACACACTGGAGAGGAAACTGAGTGTCAGCGTATAGAAAGAATAGGTGGAATCATTGCAGAAGATACCCATGAAGCAGGTCTAGGGCTGTTTGTGGAGTATGATGAGCTTAATAGACCAGATTCGGTACATGACACTATTATTTATTTGTTAATACCACTTGTAAATGATTTATATAAGAGAATAGATAAATTGGAGGAGAAGCTAAATGGAAATGAATAAGGAACAGTTACAGTCAGAATTACAGAAAGCTAACCTAGTGATTCAAAAGCTACAACAGAAAGTTGGAAATCTAGTAGGTTCCATCTCTCTACTTGAAGTAGAGAATGAGGCATATCTAAACTACGCTATGAAACTAGAAAAAGAGGCAAAAGATTTAAAGAAAACTAATGATGACGATGAAGAAACAGTAAAACCAGAAATTTCAAGCTAATAGACTGGAGGGCTAAAAGTGGAACTAGTTGACGGAATCGCTAAGATAGGCTTCCCAGCAGCTGTTGCAGCGTTTTTAATATGGTGGACAACATATCAGCTTTCAGCAAAAATTAATATGTTATGTGAACAAATAAACAATAATACTAAAGCAGTTACAACACTAGCTATGGCTATTATGAAAGAAAAGAATATTGAGCCGTCTGAGATTAAAGATATAATTGGGAGGAATAAAAATGTTTGAGCTATATGGTATCGGAGCAGTAGCCTTAATCGTGGCTCTGGTAGAAGTTTTTAAAAAGGTTGGGCTTCCAGTCAAGTACGCCCCACTCGTATCTTTAGCTGTTGGAGTTTGTTTAGGTATCGTTGCTTTCTCTTCTGAAAGCATTACTAAAGCTATTATTTTAGGTTTAGCGGCTGGTGCTTCTGCTGTAGGGGCATACAGCGGAACAAAAAACTTGTTTGAGAATAGAGCGGAGGTAAAAGATAATGGCTAAAACTGAGTGCGTTGTTTGTGAAAAAGAAATAGAAATATTAGAACATTTTAATGGCGAAATGATGTGTGAAGATTGTTATAACGACCCAGAAAATGAGGTGTTTAACTAATGATTAAAATTTACATTGACCCGGGACATGGTGGTAGAGATTCTGGAGCTTTGGGTAATGGTCTAAAGGAGAAAGATTTAACCCTTGATATCGCTAAGCGTATCGAGAAATACCTTAAAGAGAAATATACAGGATTCTCCTTAAAGTTCTCCAGAAAAACAGACAAATATTTGTCTTTAGCTCAACGATACAATGACGCTAATAAGTGGAACGCTGACTTATTTGTATCTATCCACATAAATGCGGGTGGCGGTACTGGTTTTGAGAGCTTTGCTTTTAATGGAAAAGTTCAAAGCAATACACTGACTAATCAATCAACTATTCATGACAGTGTTGTATCTGCAATTTCTTCTTATAAATTAAGAGACAGAGGTAAAAAACGTGCAAATTTTGCTGTACTTCGAGAGACCAAAATGGCTGCATTTCTATCTGAAAACTTATTTATTGATACAAAATCTGACGCCGATTTATTAAAAACAACTAAATTTAAAAACGCAGTTGCTAAAGGACACGCAGAAGGAATAGCAAAAGCTATGAAACTAAAAACTAAAAGTAAGGAAACTACTTCTACTACAAAACCTTCTAAACCAGCTAAGCCTAGCAAACCTGCTACTTCTTCCAGCAAGAAGAAATCTAGCAAATATACCGGGAATTCTATTGTTGATTATTTAAAGTCTATTGGAGTAGACTCAAGCCAAAAGAACAGGAAAAAGTTAGCTAAAAAATATGGTGTCAAAAACTATGATTTCTCAGCAAAAAAGAACTTAGAGCTTTTAGCTGTTATGAGAGACGGTAAGACCAAAACTAAATCTTTTCCATCTAGCAACAAAAAATCTTCGTATATTGGAAAACGAGTGGAGTCTATACATGTAGGTAAGCTACGTTTTTATAATAAACCTAGTTGGAAAGATAAAGATGTTGCAGGTCATATGGGTAAAGGTTACGGATTCCCCACAATATTAGATAAAGTAAAAGTCGAAAACGGATATCAATATAAAGTTAAAAACAGTCGTGGAAAAGTGTTTTATGTTACTGCAAGTTCTAAATATGTAAGAGTAGTTTAAAATTTTCTAGGAGAGGAGGTATCTGTATGCTTGGATTTATAACTAATCTTGTAAAAGATCTTGGAAGAAGGTCTGCTTCGTTAGCTTCAAATCGACAAAACAATACTAGTTCCAAAGCTAGGTACACAGGATATAGTACTATTGGAGGAAATCCAGCTAGGAGCTCCGCTCCAAGAGCTGTGTCCTCCTCTCCTTCCACTACTCCTTATGTTAGGAATGTTGGAAGACCGAGTACTTTGCCTTCTGCGCCTACTATTACTGCGGCTCCACGAATGAAAAATCTTCCGAGTCGAATACCGGGAAAGCCAGAAACTGTCTCACTTGGAACCTCTCAAAGTGGGTCATCTCCAGTTTTTAGAGATATACCAACTTTTGGTGCAAGTTATTATATGCCTCAAGATACTCTTAGGTTGATGGATGAAATTTTAAGTAAACAACCTACCTACGATTCTTCCCAGTTACGGAAAAGAGCAGAGGCTCAGACTGACTTATTGACAAACCCTCAAATAGAGACTTTACGAGAGCAAATTAATGCTTTAAAGGCTCTTATTCCAGAAACCAGAGAAGGTTTAGAAGAATCTTATACGGAGGCGCAAGATCAGTTAAGGGGAAGTCGTGATGAACTGTACAGAGCTTTACTTGAGGAAGCCGAGATAAGTGGAGGTATGAGGGCAGGAGTAGCTCATGCTCTTAACAGACAATTAAACCAAGAAACATCTCCACTCAGAAAGGCTCTAGAAACTGACTACTTAAATACGAGAGACCAAGTAATGGGAGCTTTAGAGGACCAGAAACGTGAAGCACAAAATCTACTTTCTTCTATTCAAAAGAACAGAAGAAATATGACTGAGGATAACTATAACGCTTTAAAAGACCAAGCAGTAGCACAGTTCAGAGAAGCACAAAAAGCTCAACAACAGTTCCTACAAAGCATAGTAGATATCGAAATGGGAGCTAGAACAAGTGCGGCAACTTTCCAACAAGAAGCAGCAGCAGCTGAAAATGAGTTTCAAGCCCAACAAGCCCAATTACTAAATCAGCTATATGAGCAAAGTTTACAGCAATACCAGCAAGAGCAATTCCAAAGAGATTTAGACAACTGGATAAATATAGTAGCAGGTCCGGGAATAAAGACTAAGAATCAAGCGTTAGGTATGTTGAACAGACATCGAGATTCCATTATATCTACTGTCGGACAAGACGGGTATGACGCTATTCAAAAGCATATTCAAGATTTACGTGGGGATTGGAGCAACCCTAATTATCAAATCCCAGAATCTGAACTACACAACTACGGATCATCTGCTTTAAATTCTGTGTCTAGGAGAACTCCTTTGACTACTGGTTATAGTACTATTGGAGGAAATCCAGCCAGAAACCCTAATTTAAGCCGTATTAGGGAAATATTAAAATAAGGAGTGTTAAAATGATCTCCCCTTCTCCAATTATTGAACAGTTACTGCTTCACGCAAGATTTAGAAATAATTTACATGATTTATCAAATGAATATAATTCATTGTCAAAGCCTGAATGGTATAATCAGTACCCGAACTTTTCCGAAAGGGAGAACGATTTATGGCAAAATATGCTACTAAATACTTCAATAAATAGTCCACAAGATGTGCCAAATCTTATCAATTACTATTATCAGAGCGGTATAAGCCCTATTAGAAATACAAACTATGATGGGGACGGTAATGCTATAGTGAGCAGAAATATCCGTGATATCTCAGCTATGCGAGGCAATGAACGAGCATGGCAACAACATCAATACGATAGTATGACGCCTCTTTTACAGCAGATGGAGCTATCCGATAATCAAGTATGGGTTCAGCCTTTACATCAAAATCCCGGACGTACTAACATGTTCGCAAATCATTTCTTACAGCAATTAAGATAGGAGGTGTTTTCGTTGCCAAGCTACAAAGATTTAATGCCAAGCCTAAACCCTCTTCAGAACACTATACGTAAGATGACTGATTTCACTCTTCCAAACGGAGACTTGAATAGTTATTTTAAGAGAGCTGGAAGAGAGGCGGCTAATCAAACTGCTGTACAACGTAAAACTTTACAAGATTTAGCCACTTCTTTGGCAAATCAGAGAAAAGTCTCATTAAACAACTTACAAAGAAATAGAAGCCTACTTCCTGACCAGTTCTCTCAACAATTACAAGAAGTTAGGAATAATATTCCTTTGCAAGAACAGGCTAGAGGGGTAGCTCAGTCTGGTCTAGGTTTACGTAACTTCCTTCTAGCGGGTATATCTCCTTTGGCGCAACAAGCTAACTCCCTTCAACGTTCTATAGGACAGCATGGGCAGATTGAAAATGAGTACTTAAACAGCTTGTTATCAAATGTATTCCATCCTCAGAGAACGTTAGCACTTCAACAAGGTGAGGACGCTTCTAAAAGATACCAAACACTTGTTCAACAAGCGCAACAGTCTTTATTCAATGGAAGGATTTCTGAAGCAGAAAATTTACTTATGAGAGCTCAACTAGAGTACAATTCATTAATTAAAGCACAAGAAGAGTCAGCATTAAGACAGCAAATGCAGTATCAAAGACAATTAAACGACCTCCAGCAGAGTGGAGTAAGTGGAGGTGGAGGAGGAAACTTCTCTAAATACCGTATTACTTCAAACTATGGAGGACGTAAAGATCCAATAACAGGTAAACAATCCAGCCACAGTGGAGTTGATTTTGCTACACCAATGAATACTCCTATTAGCGCTACTACTGGAGGTACGGTAATCCGTTCTGGGTCATCTGGTAGTGGTTATGGCAACTATGTAGTTGTTAAAGATGACAACAATTTTGTACACATTTATGCTCACTTGAATAGTACGGCAGTTAGACCGGGAACACGTATTAATGCAGGGCAGATAATCGGTAGATCTGGAAATACAGGACGTACAACGGGACCTCACTTACACTATGAAGTTAGAAGAGGGTCTATGGGTGGGTCAACTGTAAATCCAATGGGATTCGTTTAATATTTAGGAGGGGAGCTTTATGGTAAGATTAATACAACCTAATTTGTCTAATGTACGTAGGCTTGTTTCATCTATGAGAGCCCCTACTCCTAGGGTACGAAGAGTTGGGACTAGTCCAGCTACGTATTCTAAAAAAGATATCGGAGAGTTGGTTGGAGAATTATTTGAGGAGAAAGGTTTAACCTCTCCAGAAGCTTTTGTTCCTAAAGAACAAGAAATGTCTCAACATCAACAACGTTTAGAAACGTTGCAACAAAGATTAGAAGCCTCAGGAATAGGCGTTCCAGATTCGGTACACCAAGGTAGACGAGGTTTTGGTGGTGCTTTATTAAATGCGTTAGGAGCAACAGGTGGAGCAGTAACAACCCTTATTCACGATTTAGTAGATGGCGGCGGGGTAACTCCTTTTAAATCTCTTGCAGATGGTTTTACAGGAAGAGATCGTAAAATAGGCTCTGATATTCTGGATGAATTAGGCGTTAAAAATAGAGTTGGAAAAGCTCTTGGCGGCTTTGCCCTAGACGTAGCTCTTGACCCTCTTTCTTATGTAGGAATAGGAGTTGCTAGGAATGTTGGTACTGCGGCTACAAGAGGGTTAGCAAGACAAGCCTTAGGTAAATCTGGAGAAAAATTATCTAGAAAAGAATTAGATAAAATTATTGAAACAGCAGTAGGACCTTCCTCCAGAAAAAGTTTTACTACATCGGATACAAGAGTTCGTGATGTGGCACAGGCGTTTGGTAGACCTGTCGAAACTATAAAAGTAGGAGATAAAGCAACCAACGCATACCGTATAGCGGATGTCGCTCCAAACTTACCAAGACAATTTAGCTTAGAAGTTGGTTTACCTTTCACTGGAGTAAGGGGTAATATTGCAAACTTAAATCCATTTACTAACGCTATTTCTAGAACTCTGTCTAGGGTTCCTACTTCAAGAGTACCGGGACTAAGTCATTTAGGTAAGGCAGCTAAATCTGCAAGTGATTTTACAAAAATCGCTTTTCAAACTTTTGGAAAACTACCGGAGAATGTAGCTAACCTAGTTAGACAACGTTCCATGAATATAAATTTCGAGTCCAAAAAAGCGATCCAAACAGGGATGAGAGTATCTGACCTACTAGGTAAAACTTTTAAAGGTAATGAAGCTCTGCAAAGAGATTTTGCATATAGGCTTGAAAATCATATGAGTATGAAAGCCTTTATGGGTTCTTTAGATAAAAATATTCGAGACGATGTTAGAAAAGCTTACGAAATCGCTAGAAAAGAGTTAAAGAAAATCGCTGAAAATGAGGTTAAACACGGTATCTTGTCTCAAGACCGTGTTAGAGATTTCTATTTTCCACACCTGCTAACTGGGGATAGACAAGCTCTTGAACTAGCTAGGAGACAGTTACAAGGTGTTGAGGGCTCAAGGCTAAGAACCACTGGAACATACCAGCAAGAACGTACAATGGACTCTTTAGTCGAATTAGAAAATTTCGTTAAAAGATTTAACGAAGCTAACCCAAACTTGGGAGACATTGCAGTAGACTTTAACATTGGTAAAGTACTTGCTACTCGTAAAATTGCTTCGGAAACTCTGATTCAAAATAAAAAGTTGTTAGAAAACCTTACGAACATGGGACCAAATATTGTACGTAAACTGAAATCTGCAACTGATATACCCCCAGCGGGATTTGCCACCATAAGAGGAGTTGGTAAAGAACTAGATAACTACGCATTTGCTGATGAAGTAGCTAAATTTATAGTAGAGTGGAACAAAATATCCGTTCCGGGAGAAGAGCTTAACGCTTTTGTAAGAACTTATGACGCTTTTCTTAATACTTTTAAAACTCTAGCTACTGCAACACCGGGATTCCATATACGAAACCTTTTAGGTTCAGTATGGAATAACTGGATAATGGGTGTTAGAAACCCACTTGATTATACAAGAGCAGGAGAGCTAATTATCCGTGGGGGAATACGTAGGCTGGAGCCTAATATGGGGGTATTGAGGAACACTACAATTTCTCTTCCAAATGGTGGAACAATGGATGGTGTAGAGATTTTAAATCACGCTCAAAGATACGATATTTTAAACGCTGGTTGGATGGGAGACTTACGTTCAAAGACTCTGGAAGAGATAGGGAAGCAGTCAATGCGTAGAAAAGCTCTTAGACTGGGTCATGTAAGAGAGTTCGGTGAGACTACTGAGGACATTGCACGACTAGCAGGGTTTATGAATCAACTACAGAAACATGGAGACCCTTATGCAGCTGCACTAAATGTAAAGAAACATTTATTCGACTACTCTGAATTATCAAACATTGAAAAGACGTGGTTTAGACGAATTATTCCTTTCTATACTTGGAGTAGAAAAAACATTCCTTTACAACTAGAAGCTTTAATTACTCGCCCGGGGATGTTCACTGGACTAGCACATGCTCAGGAGGAGGGGGCTCGGTATTCAGGTATTGATATAGAAGAAATGCCTGAATGGATTGCAAATTCCGCTATGGTTCCTTTTGGAGAGAATAGGGAAGGCTATGTGAACTACCTTAACCAATACGCTTTACCTGCTAACGATCTATTTGAGATTTTAAGGGCAACTAATAGAGGTCCTCAAGGAGTATTCAGATATGTTGGTCAGCAAACTGCTCCTTTCGTAAAAGGTATTCCAGAGTTAGCTATGAACAGACAGATATTTTCTGAGAGACCGATTGATGAGTTAGCTGAAATGTCCGGTGAAGGCATAGGTAGAAGGGATATACTAAATTATTTATTCCAGCAATCTGGACTACCATATAATGTATACAGATCTGCAACTGGAGAAACTGAATTGCTCAGATATCCAACACAAGAACCTCGTCCAGATGACGCATTTACAGCTAGAAACTTGCCTCCATTTAGAGGCGCAGGTATGTTAGGAATGTTAGGAGAATATAACCCAGAATTCTGGTTAGAAGAGTCACATCCATACAGATACGGACAGCAGTTACAAGCAGAAACAAGGCGACAGACTAGAGAAGGTCAAGATATTTACACGAAACAAGAAATTGACCAAGCAGAAGCTATCGGAATTTCTGTTGAACAGGTCAGAATCATCAGAAATCTGCTCGATGACCTTGGAGAAAGGAAAACTAGAGAAAATATCGAGCGATATTACTATAATTACCAGTAAATGTAAAAACAGACCTCAAAATCCTTCGATTAAGAGGTCTGTTTTTCGTTATGAATAGTATTAGTCTCGCATTAGCTGTTCTTCCTCTTGAGCTTAATTATACCCTTTTCTTCATTTATGCTAGAAATCTTCCATGTTTTAGGACTAAAATAGACAGTTTGCTCTGTGGGATAAACTAGACCGTTATCTACTAGCATTTTATCTCTTATAGACTCAGTAGTAATAGTTCCAACGGTTATTTTGTCAGCTTTAAGGTCTGATAATAAAGATTCCTTATTCAATCTACTTTGTCTCCTTCTGTTTAATTGGAAGTGGAAAATCTCCCCGATGTACCATAAGACCAAGTATAGCGTACCCAGCTATATCTCGTAAGGTATCTTCAAGGGACTCATCAACTTCTGGATCTTTCTTTAGTTCAGATAAATTAATAAGCCTTTCCACTTTATCATTGATACGAATGATAATTCCATCTAATCCAAAACGACTTATTGCGTTTGGTCCATAATCAATTTGTTTACGAATCAACGTATCTCCTAGTTCAGTAATTTCGTCCATAACAACATCTTGAAAAAACAACTCATTCTTCCTTCTTCTTCGGTTTCTCATCTAATTTTTCCTCCTCATTATTTTTAGAAGCCAATAGCTCCATTTTTGCAAACTCCAAAAGCCCAACTGCTTCCGCTAATGTAGCTTCACCTACTACATTAACTTGAAACTTCTGGGTTGCATGGTTCCAAGTAACAACCAAATGATTATCTTTGTCTCCAGTTCTTTGAGTTACTGGAGTAGTATTTCTTTGTTCCATTTTGATTCGCCTCCAATAAATAATATTTTCTCTATAGATAGTCTTTTAATATCTTTCACTCTTACAGCGTGTTGATGAGTTATAATCCAATCTTCTTTTACTAGATTGTTATATAAATCATTTATACGGAACTGCTTCTCTGTAATTGTATCAAATAGATCTGTGCCATCTTTTAAATGTATAACTAATCTATACTTCCTCAATCTTATTTCTCCTTCCCAAATCGAAGCCTGTATAGCCCATGCCTAATAGCGTCTCTTGCGTGATTATTTGGAACATATACGCCCATCTTCTTTAGTCTTTCATCTGGAAATGGTTGCTTGTTAGACGCTGGTTGCATAACTACTGGAATATCATTTTTCCATGCGAAGTGTTTAATAATGCCAATTACTTCTGTGGTAACAAAATCGCTCCAAAATTGGTTTTTCGCTTTCCACGGATACAACCTAAAAGACTCCATCACTATTTCATCTGGAGAGAATGGGACTACCTCATTAGCAATAATATCCTCTATAGTTTCGTGCTCATTTAGAAACCACCCCGCTAATCTTAAATCCTCTCCTTTAAAAAAGGCGAAACCGTTTGTTTTACCGGGGTCAAGAGAAAATAGCTTTTTACTCAATTTAGTCACTACCTTTTAATGTTTTAACGTATTGTGGATTTACTGGTCTAAGGGGTATTACAACTACCTTAGCAATTTCATCCCCCTTAAATATTGTTCTATCTCCTCTATAAGAAATTAATGATAGCTCAACTTCTTTTCTATCTCTTGCGTCAATTATTCCAACTCCATTAGACAATGCGATCCCTGTTTTACCTTGATTATCTGAAATAGATACTAACCCTGTATGCCCTACTGGAATCTCTAGATGTACTCCAGTTTTTACAACTACTACGGCTCCTTCCCGCAGCACAACATCTTCTTGTGCTCTTAAAATAAAAGTTTCGTTGTCTTTATGTTGCCTCTTAAAATTATCTGGCTCTGCTTTAACTCTTAATCTTCTACGTTTGTTACTCATTTTTCATCCTCCCGCCTTATTTATTTTTAATCTCAACGCCTCTTTCTTCCAGCGCTTTCACGCCTTTCTGTAAAATATCAAGTAGTTTTCTACATTGTTCTTCATCAAACATTCCAATATGGGCTTTTTCTGGGGGTAAGTCCATTACAATGCTTAACCACTCGTAAGCTTCGTCTCTCGTAACACACCCCATTCTCCAGAAAGGGTCAAAATAGTTGTGGCATTTTATCCTTAGCTTTCTCAGCTCCTCGTTCGCTAAAGTACCCATAGGTTTTGTACTAAATCTGTGAGTAGTAACATAGGCATTACAATTCTTACATAGATACACATTTGTCCCATAATCTCTTCCATAAAACTCTTTACTAGTAACTAGCTTAGGTCTAGTGCCACAATAACCACACCTAAGTCTGTGACCTTTTCCTCGTCTCCTCCCTTTTCTCTTCTTTTTCAACCTTTTACTCACCTCCTTTATTAACTAAACACTCTATCCTTCCAGCTATTTGGGAATCTGTTACGAACTTCCTCCAAAACATAAAACCCTATGGAGTAGTCGCAATTTAAACAAAGAGTATGAGCGGTGAAGTCTCCATCCTGTATTCCTAAATAATCATCTTTGGCTCCACAGTATGGGCAATATTTAAAATTTTCTACGTCTTTAAACTCAGAAACTAGTTTATAGCTCATCCACAAACACCTCTCCAGTGACCAATATATTGTCTATATAACTCTAAGATGGGCAAACTTAGGGTAATAGCCTTTTTGCCATACGCAATGTTGATATTCAATGGAGTCTGTCCTACCGTCAGAAGTAAAGGACATTCTCTTGTTATGCACAAAAGAATATTTCGGGAGCTGTTTGTCCCACATATCTTTTCTCCTCTTGCTTCCATAAAAATTTAATCTTAGTAACATAATTACAAATCCACCGTCTTTAACATCATCTAAAGCTTTTTCTATAATCTCCCTAGCGTCAGAGAAAGGAGGATTCGTAATAATCACATCTGGCTTTTGCTCTACGTTGTGTTTGAGGTAATCGTCTACTATCTCTGCTCTGGAATCTTCTCTAATATCTATCGTTCTTATTTGCTCATCTCTGATACCTAATTGCTGGAGAGCTATAGGGTAGCTCATCCCATTAGCTTCATCTCCTCCAGCAGTAGGGTCTAAGAACAATGTCTCGCTATTAAAAATTTGTGGTTCAAATTTCTTGAATTCCCTTAAAAAATGTACTATTTCATTTATAGGTGTTACGTAGTAGTCTGTTAGATGTCTTTTGTACCCTCTAGACGTACTGCTCAACTGTAAGACCTCCCTAGTACCCGGAATGTTGTCTGATTTTGTTTACATGATTTTTCTGGATATAAGCCTGTTCCAGCTCATCTAATGAAAACCCACAATCTGTTACTGTTCCTATGAATTCCTCAATAATAATTTCAAAAAGATCAACATCTTTTGTAGTAGCAAACTCAGAAACTACATTAGATAAATATAGGAAACTAGTTATTGGGTCCTTAATAACGGCGTCTGAATCTGGTAGACTCCGTTTGACAGGAAGGGATAAAATTCCTACATCATGTGCTATAGATAAAATGAAGTGTAAACAATCTGCTAATTCTTCCAACAAGGAATCTTTTCTAATGCCCCTATCCTCACTCCAATATTTAAAAACCCTGCATTCATTAATTGCTTCTCCTACTTCTGCAATTAAAGCTAGTAATTTATAATTTAGTAAATCTTCTCCCCTTAAATTTTTATTCTCCTCAATCATTTCATCTAGCTGTATCTGCTTTTCTAACAAACCGCCTAAATCTATGGAACTCATTAAACTGTTCCCCTTTCTTTTACTTCTTTCAATTCGTCTGGTGTTAAAACGTGACGCCTCTGCACCACTCTACCATAATGACTAGTCACTATATAAACTTCTAATAAATCATTTTCAAGTTCTTTTACTACTTTTATAGATAAAATTTCTTCCTCATGCACTTAGTACCTCACCTATTTCGTATTTCTTTGTCTCATCCCATGATGTTTCAGAATATTCAACGCCAACTGTAAAAGGAATCTTAAACTCTGGGAAGTATTCCATCGCTTCTTTTAATTTTGGTATTAAATATTGCTCATCTTTATGAATCTCAAATATTAATTCATCGTGAACCATTAAAACAATTCTACTTCTAGTTCCCTCAAGTATTCTCTCACAGCGGTCAATCGCAATTTTAGCCATATCAGCTCCAGTGCCTTGAATTAGGTAGTTAGCTAGTCGATATTCCTTACCTTCTACTCCCCAGTAAACTCTACCAAACTTATTAATCACGAAAGTTCCGGGACGTGATTGTGCGACTGCTTGAACAGCGTTCATGTACTGAAGGACTCCCGGGTAGTTAGCAAAGAAATTATCTACATATTTCCTAGCTTGTGCGTAATCAATTTTCAAGTTTCTAGATAATGTCCTTGCTCCCATACCGTAGAAAATACCAAAAGTAGTTGCCTTAGCGTGGTCTCGTATCGTTTTGAATTCATCAGTCTGATCGTCTTTAGTCTTGCTGGGGTCGTAAATTTCTTTTGCTCTAGGGTCAATCGCTAAAGCTGTTAGTGTGTGTAAATCATCGTTATTTAGGATTGCTTGTGTTAGGGCTTTATCTCCGCTGTACTCAGCCATTATCCGTACTTCCATTTGTGAATAATCCATAAACACAAACATAGTATCCTTACTAGGAATGAAAGCTTTTTTAACATTTAGCTTATCTCCTAAATCGTAGTTTGGAATGTTTTGCAAGTTAGGGTCTGAGCTAGAGAATCTCCCTGTAACGGGTCCTGCAACATTGAAATTAGCATGAATTACTCCTCCAGTTTTCCTTGCTCTCTCATAAATTGGTTTAAAATACGTGCCTAAAATTTTTGAGTATTTACGATACTCTACAATCTTAGTAGCAAGTACCTCTCCTTCCTCAGCTAACATTTCCATTGTTTCTTCATTAGAACTTGTGATTAACCTTCCTCTACTATTGAATACCTCAATAACTTGTTTAGGTGAGTTAATGTTTAAGTTTGTTCCAACTAATTCGTGTATTTCTTTTTGGAGCTCACTCATTACTTTTTCGCCATAAACAATTCCTGCTCTTAGATATGGGAGGTTCACAGTGATTCCTTCTCTCTCCCAATTAAAGACGTAATGGATGGTTCTGAGGTCTCTTTTATATGTTTCAGTTAGTCTATTCCGTTGAACTAGTGGACTAAATTTTTTATATAAAGCAAGAGTATATTTAACGTCACCTGTAGCATATTTTGCCATAATGTCTTTAGGAACATGCGAATAGTTTACGTCTAAGTCTACTCTACTCTCGGCTTCTAAAAAGAGATTTACTAACTCATCATTTTCTGCTAAGCCTGTTTTCTTCCAATGGTCATAAGCCTTTCTCGTTGAGCCAAGCTCTCTTATTACTTCTGTTAGTTCCTTACTTCGGACTCTTTTCTCAGATTTCATCCAGTCTTTCATAATCTTTTCAGCTTCATTAACGTTCTTATCAATCAATTTAGAAGTTAGGTCGTTCAGTCCAATAGACTCATCTCCATTGAGTAACAGTCTTGCCATTGCCATAGTATCGTGAATTGTCCCACGCACTGTAATACCTAAATTACGAAGGAAATGTAGGTCAAATTTACAGTTATGGAATATCTTTAACGAATGAGGGTCTAAAAAAATTGGTTCAATTAGTGATACGTATTCGGAGGGGATAGCATAATTGTCATCCCATCCCCAACCAACTTGGACTAAAAAAGCTTCATCTAGATCCCACAAAAACCCAGTAGTTTCTGTATCTATTGCTACATATCTGGGGGAATCCTCTTTGTATTTTCGTAAAATTTCAATTACTTCGGACTCATTATGTGCGTAGCTTTTCATTTATTAAGTCACACTCCTTAGCAGTAATCGTAAACTGCTCTTTCTTCCCCCTAACATTCGGTTCATAGTAAGTAGCAACGGGGTCTCTTTTCCCGATAAGTCTAAAGAGTGCTTGTTTTTGCTTGTAGTTTTTAGTAATTACTCCATACGTATTACGGTGTACTCGAAATACTTCCATTTTGTTCCCACTCCCTTAGCTTAGGTTCAAGTTCCATATAAAATGCCTTTGTGAATTTGAAAACTCTAGCGTCTTGTGTGAACACATAGCCATTATTGTATAGCCAACTAATCACATTACGATTATCAATTTTTCGTTCAATAGTGGCGTCATAAGTTCCCTTATCTAACATATCTCTAAACAACCTGTCAGAGTTTAATGTTTTATAAACTTGTTCTGAAATAATAGTCTCTGAATGAGCTACTTTACTATCTTTTTCTTCTACTACATCTGCTGCCACTTTATTCCGAACTTTTACGGATTGAATGTAGTTCTCGAACTCCATCTTTTCGTACTGCTTCTCAAGAAATTCTTTGACAAACTGAATGTGCTCTTCTGTTACAAAAAGATGTTCTCCATCTGCTGTCGAATACGTCCTAGCAGCTGAAGCTGTTGCAAGTCTTACAATCCTTTCAGTTGTTCTCTCTCCAGAATTGATAAGCTCTATGTCACTGTTAGAGTGCCAAAACTTACGCCTTAGATAGTCGGAGACTCTACGTAGTTCTTTTACAGCCTCTTTAGTAAACTTTATTTGGTCTGGTCTCCTAGTCCAAGCCCATAATACAAGCGACCTGCAAAGGTCTTTTGTGTATACTGAGTCTTCCTCATCTGCTGGAGGAATTTTGAATTCTGGCTTATCGTCCTCTTGTAAAATTACAACAGAAAAATCCAGTCTATCCTGAGAACCCCTGTCTGGAAACAAATCTGGGACCATGCTTATAGGAAAATCCCCAGCGTCTCTTCCAGTATTGATTCTTTGTCCGTCTTTTGGGTTAGTTATCCAAACCAACCTAACCCTAGCGTCCTTCTCATACGTTCCCGCCGAAGATGACGCCGTAATCGTTCCAGATGATCTAGAGGTGTTAAGACGTCCCATATCTTCAGCATGTAGTTTGTTAAACTCATCAATAAACACCAGCCTTCTGTCGTTTAGTGGTAATAGTCCGTCTCTAAATATCCACTTACCGCCTATCTGAACAGTTGTTACCGTTAAACCTCCGGGAGTTGCAGTTGCGGCGTCTTGAATTGCTCCTAAGTCATAATACTTTTGCATTTCAATTGCCATTTGAGATTTACCTTCCCCGGGGTCTCCAATAACTAATAGCTCTGCCCACCCTTTTATTGTACGGTTAGGGGCATTAGGGTTAGGAATACCAATAACAGAATGATAAACAAGATCATACGCAATAGATAAATCCTCTCTACCTCGAATTCTAAACATACTTTCATTAAGTCTACTTGCTATCTCAGGTATTTTCTCCATCGGGTTTCCTTGAAACACTTTAAGTTTCTCATGTAGTTCTGGAGAAATTTTAAATGTATCTAAATCGTCTTGCAACGGCTCTACCTCCTCAGCAATGAACATCAACTGTCCACTATCTCTAGTTTCTTGAACTGGGGTAAGCCAAAAATTAGCTTTTCTACCACTTTTAATCTTAGATGAAGCTTGTTCAGTTGTTACGTAACCCGCTAATTCCCTTTTGGACTCTGGAGTGTCATCCTCAGAGCTTTCAATAAACACTGGGACAGCTATTTCTTTCTTTGATTTCTCGTTTAATTCCCAGAAGTTACATCTTCTTGTGTTGGTTATAAAGGGAATATGTCCCATAGCTGCTATGAAGTTTCTTTGTTTAACAGGTGTCTGTTCTACTAATTCCATTACTCTAGGGTCATTTGGCTCAATAACAACCGTCTTTTTTCTGTTATTGTTCAAGGGACATTCTTGACAAATTTCAAGGTCATATCCTTTACACTCCAATATGTTATAATGGCTCCACAAATATTTACTTGTCCCAGCTTCTCCCATAACTCTTGCTTCGACCATAAACTCTTTATTTATATGTTCGGCTCCTATATCGCTCATAGGTAAAGTTGGAGGGACATATCGCTCCACCTTAACCGCATTTTCCATTACTTCCTCAAAACTTTCTTTATCCATTCGATACTTAACAAAATAATCTGTAACATCTTCTCCATCAGCTAACCCTAAGTCCATAATGTAGACTTCTGTTTCTGGAAGGTTAGCTAGAACTTTTGCAGACTTTTTAGCTCCTTCTTTTCCAGCATTATCACAGTCATAACATAGGTAAATTTTCTTGCCTACGAAATATTCTGCAAATTCCCTAAAATCTGCTCCAGATCCTCCAGTGGTAGTAATCGCAGGAATTCCTTTATCGTTTAGAATTAAAGCGTCAAATTCACCCTCAGTTACAACGATAGTTTTGTTTTTAATCGTTTCTATAGGGTATAAAGATATAGGTGAGCTACGCCATGCAAACTTAATTTTTGCTTCATTTTCTTCACGATACTTAGGTAACAAATACCTTCTTCCAGCCACTAAATTTTTTTGCTCACCGTAAATTGGTATTAAAATCTCTTTCTTTTCGTTTAATTCTCCTGTTAAACTATCTTTATCGTAAAACTGCCTAAAAGCTAAGCCGTATTTAACAGATGTATCGTGAGATATTCCACGCTCTTCTTCTAAAAACTTCTTTACCTCTGAGTCTTTGTCTAAATCTTTACCTTTTTCTAGATTTTGTTTAAATTCATCAATGAATTCTTTGTGATAAAGCCTGTTCTCTAACTGCCTTATACCTTTTCCAGCCTCACCGCACTCTGGATTCTTACATACCCAGAGCCCAGTATCAAAATCAACAGCCAAAGTTTTAGACCTATTATGGATATGGAAAGGACAGTTGGTTAAATAATTGTTATTACCAGAATTCTCCCAATCCTGTCCCGTAAAATAATCTCTGAATTCTGCTTCGTACATAAGGTCACTCCCCTAGCTAAAATTAGGACTTGCAAATTCTCCAAATAGTTCTCTTGCTTTTTCGTCATACGCTAGAGCTGCCTCTACTTCATCCCAAAAGTAGCCAATATGAATCTGCCTACCGTTTTTTCTAATCTGCGCTGACCATTTTCGCTCTCCTTTACTCTTGTAAACGCCTTTATACTTTGAGCGAAGTTCAGAGCTTTTTCTGGAGAGTGTGTTGCGCATATTCATATTATTTTGCGCTCTTGTACAAATCCTTAAATTGTCTCTAGTATTTTTAAGTTTATTTCCGTCAATATGGTCTACTACAAAACCTTTTGGGGGGCGCATAATAAATCTGTGCATATATAAAGTGATTCTTTTACCCCCAATTCTTTCGGTTCTAGCGGCATACCCTTTATGGTAGTACCACTTACATTGATTAAGCTCATCGAACAACTCCTTATCAACTATTACTTCTTTTCCTTGAGTTAAAGGGATTGCTCTCACCTGTCTCCTCCTTTTAATAGTAAAATAGTTTAGGCTGGGAACTTATGTCCCCAGCCCCATCCTACTATACTGACTAGTCAGTATCTATCAGAAAGGGATGTCGTCATCACTAATAGTCAGCGCTCCGTCACGTTCTGACAAAGCTTCTCCTAGTGATTGACTAGGCGCTGACTCGCCATCCACATACTCAACATCTAGTACTACGTTTCGGTCTTCCGTCTTTCCTTGATACGTTTGTTCCTCAACGCCTAACGTAAGTAATACTCTCTTACCTACAAAGCTAGGCAAAGTGCTTGTATCAATATTAACCTCTCCAGATAACCCTGTTACTGCTTTATAGAATTGCCCTAACTTCCACATAGCTGCTTCTGATAAAACGATATTATCAAAAATTTTGCGCTTTTGGTATGCAGGATGGGCAATGTTGTAAGTTACCGAAAACCCTTTACTTCCTGTTCTGAATGTTCTTGGCTCAACCTCAAAAACAAACGCTTCATACTTCCCTGCTGGGATTGGTGCAAAACCTGTATTAATTTCATCTAAATTCATCTTAATTTCAGTTGCTGTACTCATAATTAATCAATCTCCTTTACTCTTCTTTTATTTTTTAACCATTCTTCTATTTCACTCTTATCAAACCGTAAACCTTGACCTATTTGATAGCTCGGGATTTCCCCATTCTTTGACCAATTATAGATAGTCTTTTTCGCTACATTTAACTTTTTAGCTACTTCTGCTACTGTCATCATATTGATTGAATTACTCATGCTGAGATTTCCTCCTTGTCATTAGATAAGCTAACTAACTCTGGAAACACCTCCTCTAACTTTTCCCAAGAAGGTTGTTCCATTCCCTTTGGCAATCGGTTTGTTCTGTCTTTCGCTAACCACTTACCCTCTAAGTCGAAACCTATTTTTCTATCACCTCCGCTAGAGAACATGTATCCAACTATGTCAACTGCTCCCGGTAAATCATCTTGTAGCTGTCCTACTATGTCTGGACGGGTTCTTTCCTCTCCAGTCATTTCATTTTTAGTATGTCGATCTCTTGCAATATAGATTATATTGGAATCTAACGCTCTAAAGTTTCTAAGCATACGTCTCATTCTCTCAACAAGTACGCCATAGTCTTGCTGAGCCGGAGTCTCTGGACTTACTCGGTTTCTATCTTGTGTCTCAAGAATACGCTCTTTACACAGCTCTTGAATCTCCGTAACTGAATCTAAGATAATTGTATTGAAACTAAGTTTTCCTTGCTGAATCAGTTGGAAAATTCCTTGTAAATCCTCCCATGACCTTAGTTGAAATATTTTAGTTCCATTCTCAGCCATTTCTTTCTTTTTCTGTAGAGATGATGTACCTTCTTCTACGTCAAGTATTAAAGCATTTTTTACTCCATCATATAGAGAAGTCTTACCTACTCCAGATGGACCATAAATCAATATTTTTAATTTCTCAGCATACGCTATCGGCTCTTCAATCCTGTCCAATATGCTTTGTAAATCTGACATATAATTCATTCCTCCTATTTTAATATTTTTTAATTTATATAAACCCCATATTTATTTTTTAAAAAGATTTACAGCCCCTTATGGGGGAACGTTTGGGGCTGTAACAATTAAAAGGAGATGTAAAACGCTCGGCATAAGACGATTAACCTTATGCACATACTATATTACCACATACCATATTGACTAGTCAAGTATATACCTATACTTATCTATAAACAAATGTTCTGTATCACTCCCTTCCATATCAAGCAAACATAGTTCCGCAAACGGGCAGTCCCAAGAACAGTCCCTTGTAATGTTTCGTGGAAATACATTCGCCTTTAGTAAAGCATGTTTTAAATCTTCTGTTTGCAAAATATCTAATTCAGTATTTTCAATAGCTGTTTCTGTTCTAGTTGTATACTCCCTACTAAAGAATGGATTCTCTAATCCCTTTAAATGTTCCAGTATATCCTCATAATCTTCTTCATCCATTCCGTTTTCATGAATAGCTTCTAGGTATGTCTCATAAGTTACGTTTTGATTCCTTGCTTTAGATAGTGTACCGTTTTTCAACAATCTAGGTTTCTCTGGAACAGCTTTTCTTAAAGTATTGTATATAACTCCTTCAAGCGGTATGCCTTTCTTTCTAGCCGCCCAGATATAAGAACTTACTTGACTATCTCTCTCAATATGCTCAGTTTGTATTCTATTAGCTGTTTTATGCTCCATTACCCATATCTTATCGTTAATTTGGACAACCATATCGAAGAAACCTCTAAACAGTCTACCACTACCAAGATCAACGTCGAACTCAACTTCTGTACCTAGTACAATAAAATCGTCATTCTTAGCTGACCAATCGTGGTAATTCTCTATTACTTTTTCAGCAAGTATTGCTTGTTCATTCGCTTCATCTGTATCTGGAAAGTTATTTTGTATATAATCACGGAATGCTTTTTTACCTATAGCGTAGCTATGGGTTCTGTTAAATGATTTTGCACTCAAGCTAACAGCGTTCACCATACTTCCATAATAAGCGTCTAAAAATTCATGTACAGCACTCCCAAATAAAAACTTATCTTCGTCAATAATGCGTCTAATGTTCTTTACATAGTTATATTCAAATCTTTTTGGACAACGGAGCAAAGTCCGTTGTCTCGAATAACTAGTAAGTAAATCCTTATCAGCTTTTGCTTCAATCATACTCAATATCATATCCTTCCTTATTAGCTTTAATTTGATGAACACCTTCACCAGATATAGTGTTTCCTACCGCAATCCACATCTCTGGAGGCTGTTTCCTTAATACGTCAATGACTTTGTGAAGTACTCCAGAATACTCCTCTCCGATTGCCTCATAAAGACTTATTCCTGTTGTAATCGCTGTCTTTTCCATGATGTACTATACCTCCTAGTAGATTTTGAAAACATTTATTCCTAAGTTTATTCATATTTAAACGTAAGTCAAAGTTTTTGCTACTTCTATTTCCTCAGCTAACACCTTTCTAGCTGTATCTGCTTTAAGCATTGCTCTGTCTAGAATCTTGTAATCTAAAGTATCTTTTGCAAATATTCTAACAATCTGAGCATTCCCCTTTTGCGTTGCTCGGTGTATTCTATCTTCCGCTTGTTTGTTATCTGTATCATTCCATGATATGTCTGTAAAAATTATCATATCAGAAGCTGTTAAATCCACACCTAGTCCAGCCGCCTTAATAGTACAAAGGACTACATCAGCCTCTCCGTTTTGAAATTTCTGTTGACTCTCTCTTTGCTCTACATGGCTCTCACCTCCTGTAATTCTCGCTGTTTTAATTTTTTGTTTGCTTAATGCCTTTTCAACTATATCAATCCACTGTTTAAATTCAGACATTACAACAGTCTGTTTTCCAGCTAATTTTCTTGTTTCAATTAACTCTAGTAGTACGGGTAGTTTAGCTGAAGATTCATTTGAAAAACCTGCTAGTTTAGGCATTAGAGCAATCTGTCTAAGCCTCATCAGCATTGATATAATATTAGGCACTTCCACAACTTCCTGTTCCAGCTCTGAAATCATATATTCTTTCATTTCATCATACGCCTTACGCTGTTGAGTAGTCAAGTCAACATGTATAGTAGTATAAGTTTTTTCTGGTAAGTCTGGAAGTATATCTCTCTTTTTACGTCTAACTGAAAATTGTTGTATCTTACTAGTTAGTTCCGGTAGTCGGTCCCTTCTAATCCCCGTAATCTCGTTTCCCCAGCCGTTGTTACGTATAATTCCATAGCGATTAACAAATCGCCAGTAACTCCCGAACTGTTTAGGAAACAATAACCTTAAATAGCTCCACATATCGTCAAACTCTGCGATAATTGGTGTGCCAGTAATTAAGTGTATATACTCAGTCTTTAACTTATACGAACATTTTGTAACTTGTGCTTTACGATTTTTTAATTTATGAGCCTCGTCAAACACAGTCATTTTATATTTAAACTTACCAAAATACTCATCAAAATCTTGTCTAAACAATTCATAGTTTACAATTAGAATATCAGGTTGTTTAATTTGTAATCTTTTAGTAGGCGTCCCTTGATACTGAATAATGTTAGGCGTAGTACCTGTCCAAAATTTTCCTATCTCCTCTTCCCAATGATACCTTACTGCATTAGGGCAAACTATTAAACAAGGTAGCCCTTCTAACTCTTCAATTAACCTAACTCCAACAGGCGTTTTTCCAACACCGGGCTCAGAAAAATTAGCTGACCTTCCCCATCCAGAGAAAAATTTTAAATCCTCTTGTTGGTATGGAAATAGTTCGTATTTAGTCAAATAACGTACCTCCTTGATCCTTTTACCCTATCCTCATTATAAGTAATTAGTAGCTCCCATAAACGGTCAAGAGATATTTCAAGAACTTCAGCAACTCTTTTTGCCTCTGTTAAGCTAAACTCATATTGACCTGTCTCTTTATTCAAGTAAGACTCAGTAGTTAGTCCTATCCGCTCAGCTATTTCTTTCTGTGTGTAGCCTAGTTTTCTTCTAAAATAATATAGCTCATTTCGTAACATGAATTATCTCCTCCTATCAATTTTGTCTATGTCAGTAACCATCTACATTCCTTTGCCATCTACTCGTACTGCGAATTAATTTCTCGGCTCATTCTCGGCTCAAAACTAATCGAACTGTGTAATAATTATTTGTCTACTACTACTCAACAATAATTTCTTCGGCTAAACCAAATTCTTTTAGTATTTCAACTGTTTCTAACGATAGAGGTTCTTTTAATACATGCTCCCCGTCAATTATTAATACAGCGTCTCCCTCATATACAAGTCTCCCGAAATAGTCCTCATACAAAGGTCTTGGACTATTAGGAGGTTCTCCAGTCAACATCATTGTCTCAACCATTGGATGGTTTTTTATCATCCTATCACCTCCTATTTCGTTATTGAATATTATACTGACTAGTCAACCACTTGTCAATTCTTTTCCAATAAGCAGTAAAGCAGTCACTACTTTATACTTAGCTACTCCAAGTTTCTTAGCCATACCTACAAGTATATCATCTACCTCTGGAGCTACTCGAACTGTTGAGAGCTTTTTTCCGTCAATATTATTCGTGTAGTGTTTAATTTCTCTGAGGTCTGCCTTCATAATTGCAGACTCTAAAGCCTCCCTTTTGTCTCCAGTATAATTATCAATCCTTGAGTAGTTCACACTTATAGTAGAATTATTAGGCTTAGAAACACGTTTTTTCGCTGATATAGGGCTTATTTTGTTTCTTGATACTAAACTAGCTAAATGTAACGTATCGTTTCGTACCCTTACATTTTCAGAGAATTGGATAAGGATTCTTTCTATACTTCTATTACTGCTTATCCACGGTTGCTTACCAATTTTGATAAATTCTTCTGGAGCATGAATATATTGAGTAGCTCTTACATTCCCATAATCTCCATAGTAAACAGGACTTTCTAGGGCAAAATTATCGGTTTGTATTCTTTTAAAAACCTCAGTACCTACGTACTCTAATCTCTCTGGAAATTGCCCTGTTCCATTCTCTAATTCATATGCAATTAATTTAATATATATGGTAGTAGGCAGGTTCACTATATAGGGCTTATATCCCCTAGTATTACATATTTCTGCCTTTGGGTACGTCTTATTAATAGCACTCTTTAAACTTTGTATATTCATCAATAAATTAAAACTATCGTAGTTTTTTAACATACCTGTGAGATCAGTGGGGAAATCATATGTAAGTTTTCCATACTTATGGTAAAAATCAATGATTGGTTGCATATTATTTTTAAGCATGTTTTTCTCACATATCTCCCACTCTTCTTCCGTATGGGCTATAAAATTTACATATGGATATAATTGTCTATAACCACCACTAAGTACTTCTCCATTACATAGCTTACAAACGCTCATTAAAATTTCACCCTTTCATTAACTGTATTAATAATACACTAAAATCCTCATTAATACACCATTAATACAGGAATTAATACACCCCTAACCCGCATGAAATAAGGATTAATACACTTTCGGGGGCGGGGGTACACTAAGAAAAATAAAAAACCGTCAGAAAAATTTATTTTTTATTGTTTAAATTTTCTGACAATTTACTTATATTAATAAAACTATAATATTATATCATAGTAGGAGAGGCGTAAGCACACTTATCCACCTTAATAGTATCACCCTAATATTACCCAGTCAAACAAACATCGAATATTTTACAAATCTGCTCTTTTTTTTTTTTTTTTTTTTTTTTTTTTAGAATATTCATAATTGTCTGACTATTATTAGGTTCTAATTTAAAAAACTAAAGTGTATCCGTATTTCTATTCTCCAGTTGCCCCCTCCCCCAAAAGTGTATTAATGGCTCAACCACGCCGTTTGTAGCGTATTAATTGGTGTATTAATGCTGTATTATAATACAGTTGTTCACTATTTCACAAACTAATCATAGAAGCCCCATTTATCGACTCTTCTCTTTAACTCAGCTTCCCTCTCTTTTTTAGCTTTTTCTTCCTCCTCCCACTGTTTAAACCACTGTTCAAACTCTTCATCTCCTTCATAACTAACGTTAGGGTCATACTTTATCCTCTTACTAGAGCTGATATTGTCCAGCAATTTTCCAGCTTTTAAAACTAGCCATCCAACTAATAGCCAAAACCCACTAGCAAGAACTCCCATAACTATGCCATTCCATGTAATTGTCACGCTATCGAATAAGCCTGTACCTTGTTCAACTACTCCAGAATCAAAATACACGCCACCCATAGTTTCTATACACCTCCTTCTTTTCCAGTATTGTAGCATAAAAAGGAAGCTGCTTCTAGTCGGCTCTTAAAACAATAGCTTCTCTATCTTCTCCAGTATCTCAGTCTCTACGTCTTTCAACTTGTCTGTCTCTTCTTTTGCTCTTCTATTTAGATAATCTTCTAAATCATCATCACTCATATCTAACTGATCTTTTACTATATCCTTTAGTAACATGTTCTCTATTGCTACCATTCCATGTGAAGTTACTAAAGTATCCGCAGTATCTAAACTAACTCCGACTCGTTTGCCTTCCTTTTCGCTTTTCTCAATTTTTTCGTTTATGGCTATTGAAATCATAGCTAACTCCTCCATAGTAAAAATCATGCTCTAACCTCCTCCTCTAAAAATGTAAGTAAATCATCAATCCACTCAGATAAATTTATATAAATATGCTCAGCTACCATTCGATGTAACTGAGCAAACGCTTCTTCTGATAATTCAATACCTTTTTCTTCCAGATAATCTTCAATATATTCTTCGCAACCTACATATATATGGTCAATCACCCCATAATCTCCTCCAGCTCCTGCTCCAAAGCATTTTTCATATTTTGAAGCTCGTTCTTAAAATAATCTACCATTGTATTATTCATCTCACTTCTTAAATTTTCTGCTAAACTTTCAGTTGAAGCCGTATCTTCATCAGTATAAAAGCTTAGAAAAGTAATTTCTTTATCTGATTCAAAAATTTCTAAGTTTCTATTTATTGTCTCCAAACTTTCAATAATTCCTTGTGCTTGTTCTATTTTTTCCTTTATAATTTCGTAACTCATGTTACTACCTCCTTAATTTATTCTCAATAGTATCTAGCAGGGCGTATATAGCTATCCCTGCAACTATTCCTAAGATAGTTGATACTCCTATTATAAGCATAATAGCCTGACTACTCAATATATATTTCCCCCTTCTCTTCCTGCTTTCTAATTTCTTCTTGTTTCTTCAAAGCTCCTAATAAGTCTTGCAATATTTGACCATGACCTAAAGGATAACGTTTATCGCTACCCGGTAAATCCATCTCACCTTTAAAAGTTTCTTCATACTTATACCTTTCCTCATAATAATTTCTAACTATTTCCTCCATAGCTTCAACTTGAGTCATTTTCAATTTGTTCACCTCCCTACTCTTCGTCTCCAGTATTATTTTAATAATCTTCGGGTAGTAAGATAGTTGTTACTGTCCTATCCCACTCCGTTATTATCCAGAATTTTTTATCCTCTTTGTCTTTATAAGAGGACAAGATTCTCCCTCCATTGTTCAAGGCTTCATCATTAGCTTTCCAGTCATCCTTCTCTAAATCTCCCCAATCTCCTTTTGAATGTCTTTCTAAAGCGGTCAAAACAGAGATTTTATTGAGCTGTCTTTGTGCATTAGCGGTTATCGTTATTTTTCCTAACTCTAACACCAGCTCTCCACCTCCCGTCTTTTAGATAATTCCCCTCTACGTATTGATCCATGAAGGTATCTTCGTTTGCAATGTATACATAAGCAAGTATGCCTTCCTCTATACCTTCTGCAAATACTTTTACTTTTTCTCTGTTATACATATTTTCATTCTTTGGCATATTTTCTGAATATCCTTCTATGCTATCTAGTACAGGGATATAATCTTTATCTACATACATTAAAGTTCCATATACGCGGTCTTTATCTTCTCCAGTATATTTCGTTATTGGAAAGCCGTAATCGGTATTATAAACTTTGTAACCTTTTATATAGTTTTTCTTATAGGGAACATCACTAGGTTGTAATGTTCCATAAAAGAAAAATAACTCTTGCGTACCTATTTTCAATTTACTTTGCATTCCCTTCATATTTGTCTGCTATATCTTGTAAATCATCATCCCAAAAGTTGTAATCATCTTCATACTGATAATTTCCCCAGCCATAAGCTGTTCTCTGATATGAATATCCAGCCCACACATCAAACTCAGTCTTTTCTATGCTTACTCTACGCTTAGTAGCTCTGAAATAAACTCCATCGCCTTCATGTAGTTTTACTACGTCCCTCTCAGTTGACTTGTATGTTTTCCCTTTGTTTTTCCCATATTTATACGTTTTCTTTACAGTCTTTTCCGGTATTCCTAACGTTTCTGGAAACAAGTCACTTGTGGAAGCGTACCATATTTCACCTTCTTTTCTGTTGTTCCAGTAACATAATGGATTTTCTTGTCTCATCATGAATAGCATATTCGGTTTTTTCTGACTTACTGCTGTTATTGCATACGTTCCCCATAAGTCGTCTATCGTGTACTGTACTTGCTTTGGTCTTAGCGTATTACTAAATGCGCTCAAAGAAGCGAATATTGCTTCACTGTCTACAACACTATAGGGTTTCATATTTAGTCTTGCTAAATCATCCCATATGTGCATATCCTCCACTTGTCCATTGTGACATCCTATAATTGGTTCATGTGTGAAAGGATGTAAATTTTCATGGTATTTACTATCACCTCCAGTACTTAATCGTGAGTGCATTTGTACTATAACTGCTCCATCAATCAAGTTTTGTCTAATTTCTTCAAACTTACCAAAAAGTCTATTCACTTTCCTATGGTCTTTTATAATTCGATACTCCCCATTTGGATAGTGAAAACTCAAACCGTTCCCATCACCTCCTAGTGCGTCCTCCATTTTAACTAACAATCCTAGTAAGTCCTCCGTAATTTGTGTGTACTTATCTAATGTTCTAGGTCTTTGAGTTAGTACTACACCGCCTAATCTACACATATAATCCTCTCCTTTTAATTGTTTTTATTTAAGTGCTTTGTGTAGTAAAACACTTATTGGAACAGGCTATACAGTGCTTCCACGTATACCCTGCTCTATAAATGTTCCACTGACTTATTAGATATACCCCAGCTCTTTTAATGATTTGAACCCTTCTCCTATAATTAAATGGTCTAATAGCTCAATCCCTAAAATCTTCCCTGCTTCTACTAACCTTCTTGTGACGTGAATATCCTCTTGTGACGGTTGCGATTCCCCGCTTGGATGGTTATGAGCTACTGCTATTGAAGCAGCGTTATCCAATAGTGCTAATTGATAAACATCTCTAGGGTGCACAATACTAGCATTTAATGAGCCTACGTGTATTAAATGGGCTCCCTCTACATATTTCTTTGTATTCAAACTGAACATTACAAAATGTTCTCTTGTCATTGATTTGAGATTAAAAATTTCCTCAAACATTTCATATAAATCTTCAGGGCTTTTTGCTACTTTTGTGTACTCTTCGTACTCCTCCCTAACAACTCTCTTTAAGTCGTACTTTTTTAATACTGTTTTCATTTATATACAATCCCCCATTTTCATTATTCTACTGACTACTCAGTATATTTTTTAAATTAATTCCCTTTCTACTAAATATTGATTTAGTTCTTTACAATCTTTGTAATATATAGCGTTTACTATTCGATCCCATGAAGCTTTCATAAGCTTTTCTAAGCTGTTATGTAGAGTAAGCTCTACTAGCATATTACACATCTGAATAGTTGCTTTTATGGTATTGACTTTTAGCGTACCTCTGAATAATCTAAGCTCTACTGTTTTCCTATTTCTTAAATTTACTGCATAGTATCTCCCCGACTCTTTGGCTTGTTCCAGCAATTCTTTAGTGCAAAAATGTTCTCTATTTGGTCTCCTATATTCGTTTTGTTCCTGTAGGTAACTTCTTGCCCATTCTTGTAACTGTCCTTCAGTTCTACGTGCGAATATTCTAAACTTATCCCAATGTTTTTCTATTAACATTAATAATTTCTCTATATTGTCGTCCTGCACATCCCTATATTTTCCAAAAGCTTCTCTGCTTATATGCACATGGAGCCCACAAGTTCCAGCGTCATGTGACGTATAGCCGTTATCTATAGCTATCTCAGCTAATCTCTCCCAGTTTAGCTCTTTCATATGGTACTCTAGCGTACACGGATGAGTAACTATCTCAAACCCATTATTTAGACTTCCGTCCTCTTTAAAGTATATCGCTTCATGTTCCATATTTTCAGCGGTTATTTCGTTGTTATCTCCGTTATCTATTTCTAGTTCTACTCCAAAATATCTTTCTTTTACCGATGTTCCAAAAAATTCTGTGTAAGGTTTATAGTCCCATGCTTGTATTAAACCCTCTGGTTTACAATAGTTATTATCACAATAGAATTCATCATATCTCTCACTGTAGTACATATAATCTCTGTCGCCTATGTCTCCGCAACTTTGACATGTTTCATAGTAATTGTCATAACACGGTTGACATACTCCTTGAATCAATTCTGATGTAAACTCTAATTCATCACATGAACGGCATAATCTAGCTCCTTCATGCACACAATTCTCACAAACCAACGTATCCCGTATTACTTCCATGTAATCCGAATAGTCCACATTTTCACATCCAGCTACTTCACATTTGGTTATGTCATATTCGTTTATGTCCTCATTCGGTATTACATCCCCACATAGTAATTCTACTTCATTCATGTATACATTCATCTCCTTATAAATTATTTAAGTAGTCAGCTATCATAACAACTGACTACTCATTATTTAACGTTTAGTTCCTCTATAATCAATGTAATTTTTACTTACCCTCATATTGTCCCTCCCTTATGCTATCCACTTGGACGGTGTTGTATTTGATACATAGTATCTGTCCTTACTGTAGTACGGTTTTGTATTACATATATTTACATATTTCATGTCTGCTCTGTCTTTCAGCTTGTCATATACTTTTCTAGCTACTTCATAGCTATAACATTCAACTACAATTTTATTAATCTTGTCTTTGCTTTTCCCCCATCCACTCAAGAATGAATCTGTCGCAGTTACATAGTATTTTTTATTCATTTGTTTTTCTCCTCCATAGTCATATTTTAAATAATGCCAAAGTAACAATATTCACAACTTCCATGATTCTGAACAAAGCTACTGTCATCATCTTCACAACTGCATAAATCCTCATAGTTTGCGAATATGTCATCCATCTGCTACACCTCCCTAATTTCAAATTCATAATCTTTGTTGTTTTCATTCATGTATGTAACATAATCTTCCAGCTCTTCCCTTTGTTCTACGCTGTATAAAGTCATGTATACCCTGTTATTTACCAGCGCTCCGTTTGTAGAATCAAATGGCTTGAAGCGTGAATCTGTCTTTCTTCTTCCATATATCGCTAACATTTTTACACCTCCATATAAGCTCTTTTTCAGTGCATAATTGACTAGTCAGTATATTGTCTTTAGATATGAGTATCTAATATCTTCACTAACTTATTAAATGTTTTTTGCTTTTCAGCTCTTTCAGTGATTAGCATAGACTTACTTATTTTTATTTGTTCCAGCTTATTGTCTAAATCTGTTATGCTTATGTTATCATTTTCTATCAATGTTTTTACTTCATTTCTAAGTGTATCTATATTCTTTCCACACTCTTCTATACCTTCATTTAATTCTTTAATATAGTCTAATAATTCCCTAACCATTTGTATCAATCCCTTTCATATTTTATGTAAGTGACTGACTAGTCAACTATACACTGAAAATAAGTGTATAGTTAGGATTAGAATGTATTTATTATTGTATCTACTAGTACATACCCTTATCGTGTTTAACACGTCCAACCAGCCCGGTTTAACTGCATACCTTGCCTTACTTGGCGGGATTGTAAGCATTTCATGGTTTAATACGATACCAGCGGTACATTACTTACTTACTGCATACCATGTTATACGCTAACATATTACTGTCACCTATGTTTCACGGCATATTACAGAGGGTATTCCCTTTTTGGTATTGATATGGCGTTTAATCGCTTGACTTACTTGTTACTTGTCATATGGTATGGTATGACTTGCAAGTCTGCTATATTCGATTGTTTCATGTTAGTTGAATTGCTTTTCATGATGTTATGGATTTGTTGCTAGTAAAAATTTGTTTTTACGCTTTGGAGAAATTTTTTTTTTAAATTTTACTTATATAACCATTCCTTTCCGTTGCCTTGGGTAGTCGACTGACTACTTGTGCGGCGCTTTGTTGATTCTTATACTACCGACTACTCAACTATATAGCAACTCTCAAATAACGCCAAATAACGCTAAAAAAGACCAAATATCGTGAATTTTACATTTTATAAAAAAAATAAAAAACACGCTTAAACCATTGGTATGACTGGCTTTAAGCGTATCTAGCTAAAAATGACAATCTAATATTTCCATTGTTTTACTCTCTTTTGCTCATGTTTTCATTTTTAGTCATGCTATAAACGTTGATGTGACAAGGTTTATAGCATTTTAAAATTTTTTAAAACTTTTTTTATTTTAATTTTATAAAAACGGCTTGAACCATTGATATGACAAGGTTTATAGCTATTTTAAAATTTTTAAAGTTTTTTAAAATATTCTAGTGTTTAGTACATTTTTCTATGTTTTTCGGCTTATTCACTGAGTATTATACAGACTCAACCGCCACTATGTGGGATCAATTTAATTATGAAGTTTTTTACAATAGAACAATTATTTCCTTGTAAGTGAAATGTAAAAATATGTAATTAGAACGTGTGTTCTGCTTATTTTATAATAATGAAGGAATTATTTTACAGAAAATGGAAGCTGGATTATTTCGTAGTAAAATGATAGGAATTAAATGAAATGTACCAAAAAATGGGTATACCATAAAATGGAAGTAATCATAGTAACTTGATATGAATAATATTGTATGAATTTTTATTTATGGTACTACATATAGTATGAGCTCACCTGTTCCCTACTACATATAGTGGTGGGGGACTCGAAAAGGAATCCTAGAATTTCGATGTAATTGGTAATTTACTAGCAACCACACTCATTTCTCCAGAAACTTTTTTTTTTAAAAGTAACCCTACCCTCCCCCGCCAGGAGGAAAATGGGTCCCTTATTTATAGGAACCCTATTGTTCCTCACGTTTCTAACCAAAGTGCTATATCATTATTTGTAGTATCCTCATCCACTTCTAGCATAAAGTTCTCCATCTCCGGTACAGCCACTATTAAAGTAGGCTTTAAATCATAATCTTCTATAGTTTTAGTAGTGATTTTCTTTTGCAAGTCTTTTATTAACTCAAACCTACTTTGGTCAATCCTAGGGCGAATATGCTCTATAATATACATTTTCAAAGCTTTGCTGCGCTTTTTATCGCTCCAGACAATACAAACAGCTCCATGATCTTTCCATCCTGTCTGCCACTCTAAATAATAGTTCTCTCTCAGCTCCCTACAAAGTACCGTAAACACTCTGTTTACAGCATAGTATTCGATTAAATCCTTCTGCCCTATCTCATTTTCTTCGTAAGGAATACCCAGATAATCGTAACCAAGATTACCTAGAGAATACATATAACCGAAACTATGACCCAAAGTAAATTTCTCCAGATAATCTTTAGCGACTAAATCTCTCAAGGTTTTATTAGCCATATCAACAGTAGATTTATCTAAACGTGTTTCATCCCTATATACAGCTTCTGCTAAGTTGTCCCTTAACAATACTTTGAAATGGTACGCCATGTGTAGAGCCTCAGCTCCTCCGAAAGAGATATAGGGAAAACCGGGTAATGCTTGAGCTCTGTCTGTCCTCTTCGCCATTACTTCATTGTATGACTTAGTTAAATACATAGTTATCTCCTCCTCCTTTTTGTTGTTTTTCGTTTAACTACTTCCTTAACTAATGTTGCTTCATTTAACCCTGTGTATAAATCTTCGATATCCCATGTAACATAACGCCTTGTCATTTCCAGTGTTGCGTGACCTAAAATCTTTTGTAAACGAAATAGATCGCCTCCACCACGTAAATAATTAATTGCAAACGTATGTCTAAATGCGTATGGATAAATAACGCCCTCATCAATACCTGCCTTGTTCGCTAATCTCCTAAGAGCTAGACCAAATGCGTGAGTAGTCATGACCTCACCCTCATTATTGGGAAAAAGAAGCTCTCCTCCCCAGTCTCCCTTAATGGTAAGGTATCTATACATTTCTGGCTCCAAATCATCTGGAAGGGGTAAAATACGCATTTTTCTACTTTTTGCTACTTCTGTTCTTACTATAATGTGCGAATCCTTCCAGTCCTGCTCTTCTAAATAAATCAGTTCCGAAGGGCGTATTCCCGTACCCAACATAGTAAGAATCATAACATAGTTTCTTCTTCCTGTAAAACTGCTAACGTCTACTGCTCTTAAAAACTTATTTAATACTCTAAAAGGAATCTCTCTATTGTATGAATCCTGTTCCCTAAATATTTTTACAGTCTTTAAAGGGCTCTCAAATTCGCTAGAGAGAAGATTGTCCTCTATCAAAGAGTTAAAATAAGCTCTTAGATACCTAATTCTGATATTGACGGTAGTTTCAGAAAGACCTCTTTCAAATAGATGTTCAATAAATTCCATGATGTCTTGTTTAACTATTTCTTCTACCTCTATATCCCCTAGAAAAACCATGAATTCTTTTAGGACGACATTGTAATCTCTAATCGTCCATTTTGACGCTTTTTCTGACTTCTTAGTCAGGATGATATACTTTAAACCTTCTGAAATTTTCATCACAAAAACCTCCTTTTGGGAACATAGGATTCGACGTTCTACGTTCTTAATAAGGAGGGTTAAACCCTTACTGTATCAATATTTAACATTTTTTAGGTAACACAAGGATTTTCAGTCCTTTGCTCTACCGACTGAGCTATCGAGCCGAAAAAATTCAAAAGGAAAAATGGCGATCCGGACGGGACTCGAACCCGCGACCTCCAGCGTGACAGGCTGGCATTCTAAC
>Ga0209487_1000556_pt1 | contig 33739 bp, 33 predicted proteins | sample Poulit2012_FD_187524 | JGI IMG/M metagenome (GOLD analysis project Ga0209487, IMG submission 187524) | Agricultural soil microbial communities from Georgia to study Nitrogen management - Poultry litter 2012 (SPAdes) (version 2) | ecosystem: Environmental > Terrestrial > Soil > Agricultural land...
CCTGGGGCGAGCTCGGTAACCCGAAGACCATTGTCAGTAACCTCAAATACACCAAGGTCAGTGACGATAATGTCAACCACCCCTACACCGGTTAAGGGTAAGGTGCACTCGGGTAGTAGTTTGAGCTCGAAACCGCCGTCTTTTTTCTTGACGACGTGGTCCATCAGCACGACAACGCGCTCGACACCAGCGACGAGATCCATCGCACCGCCCATGCCTTTGACCATCTTGCCAGGAATCATCCAGTTGGCTAAATCACCTTTTTCAGAGACCTGCATGGCCCCTAATATTGCTAGGTTGATTTTGCCGCCACGGATCATGGCAAATGAATCAGCCGAAGAAAAGAAAGAAGAACCAGGTAATGTAGTCACGGTTTGCTTGCCAGCGTTGATAAGATCGGCATCGATCTCGTCCTCGGTGGGAAAGGGCCCAATGCCCAACAAACCGTTTTCAGATTGTAGCCAAACCGTCATGCCCTCGGGCACATGGTTAGCAACTAAGGTGGGCATACCAATGCCCAAATTAACGTAAAAGCCGTCTTGCAGCTCTTGGGCTGCGCGTGCGGCCATTTGATCACGTGTCCAAGCCATTATAAACCTCCTATGTACGTGTCGTGCGGTGTTCGATGTATTTCTCGGGAGTTTCGTTGAGCACGATACGGTCAACAAATACCCCGGGCAAATGCACATGCTCAGGGTCAAGCTCGCCAATTTCGACGATTTTCTCTACCTCGACGATGGTAATTTGACCCGCCATCGCAACATTTGGATTAAAGTTGCGTGCTGTTTTGCGAAAGATTAGATTACCGCTTTTATCAGCAATATACGCCTTGACTAAAGAGACATCAGGCACAATGGCGCGCTCGAGGATGTACTCGCGACCGTCGAACTCGCGTGACTCTTTGCCCTCGGCCACTATCGTGCCAGCGCCCGTCGCGGTAAAGAACGCGGGGATACCGGCCCCACCAGCACGTAGGCGTTCGGCGAGTGTGCCTTGCGGCGTAAACTCGATCTCGATATCGCCTGCTAGGTATTGTTTTTCGAATTCTTTGTTTTCGCCCACATATGACGAAATCATTTTGCTGATTTGGCGTGTATCAAGTAGCTGACCCAGCCCTTTACCATCGACCCCAGCGTTGTTACTCACCCCGGTGATATTTTTAACCCCCGAGTCGCGTAACGCAGTAATTAATGCCTCGGGAATACCACATAAACCAAAACCACCAACAGCGATGGTTTGACCATCTGCGACAACTCCGTCCAGGGCAGCCTCTGCACTGGGATAAATTTTGCTCATTGATGTGCTCCTATAGGTGTAGATTTTATCGTTTGAGGGTGTGCTCCATCTACTATGTTAACGCCTGTAGCCTTTGTATGCTAGGTGATCTTGGCAAAAAAGCCTAAAATCAGTTATTAAGGCAAAAAGGCCCATAAAACAAAGGCTTGCTGCATAGGTGCCCACATAACGGTCAAAGCCACCAACAAAGCGCTTAAAACTGCCGTCTTAACTAGGCAGAGTGCCCAAGCAGCGGTATAGTGTTAGGTTCGCTAATGCCCACATGCCAAGCGATACCCTGCGCACAAACAGGGCTAAAAACAAAACAGGGTGTTTGTTTTAGGTTGTTATTTTTTTGATATATTCGGAGTTTCAACTATGTCAGAACGCGAGTCAATGGAATATGACGTTGTTATTGTGGGCGCGGGGCCAGCCGGTCTGGCCACAGCAATACGCCTCAAACAACTAGCCAATCAGGCTGACAAAGAGATCAGCGTCTGTGTCCTCGAAAAAGGCCCAGAGGTTGGTGCACATATTTTATCAGGCGCGGTAATAGACCCGCACGCCCTTACCGAGCTGATACCCGACTGCAAAGAAAAGGGCGCGCCACTCAATGTACCTGTCACCGAAGACCGCTTTCTTTTTTTAAGTGCCGAAAAAGCCCGACGCACCCCTGATTGGTTGCTCCCCAGTGTATTTAAAAACAAGGGTAACTATATTGTCCGCTTGGGCGAGGTTACTCAATGGTTAGGCCAACAGGCCGAGGAGCTCGAGGTCGATATCTTTCCGGGTTTTGCCGCCGCCGATGTGCTTTATAGCGATGAGGGGGCTGTACGTGGGGTGGTCACTGGCGATATGGGCCTCGAGCCTGATGGCAGCCAGGGCCCCAACTACGAGCCTGGCATGGCACTGCTGGCCAAATACACCATTTTTGCCGAGGGCTCGCGTGGGCACCTTGGCCGACGTCTGATCGAGCGCTATCAGCTCGATGTCGATCGCAATGCGCAAAGCTATGGCATTGGCCTCAAAGAGCTCTGGGAGGTCGACCCCAGTCAATCGCACCCAGGCCTAGTTGTGCATACCGCAGGCTGGCCGCTTGATGCCGATACCTATGGTGGCTCGTTTTTATACCACCTAGATAACAACCTTGTTGCCGTGGGTTTAGTGGTCGGGCTAGATTATGCCAACCCATGGCTCTCACCATTTGACGAGTTTCAACGCTATAAAACCCACCCAGCCATCCGCCCCACCTTCGAGGGGGGCAAGCGCATTGCTTATGGTGCACGCTCGCTCACAGCAGGGGGGCTAATGTCCTTGCCCAAACTTGTGTTCCCAGGTGGGGCACTAGTAGGTTGCGAGGCAGGCTTTTTAAATGCCGCACGCATCAAGGGCAGCCATGCTGCCATCAAGACTGGCTCGTTGGCGGCCGAGGCTGTGTTTACAGCCCTAGAGCAGGGCCGTTCGCATGATGAGCTCACAGCCTACGAGCAGGCATTTGAGCAGTCGTGGCTACATGACGAGCTGCATCAATCGCGCAACTTTAAACAATGGTTTAAAAAGGGCCGAACAACTGGCACCATCATGACTGGGGTCGAGCATTGGCTCTTGCGGGGCAAATTCCCCTGGTCACTGAAAAACACTAGGCCGGACAACAGCTACCTACAACCAGCTGATCAGTGCGCGCCCATTGAGTACCCCAAGCCCGATGGCGTGATCACCTTTGATCGGCTCAGCTCGGTATTTTTAACTAATACCAACCACGAGGAAAACCAGCCCGTACACCTTACGCTTAAAAATGACAGCATCCCCGTTGAGGTCAACCTCAGGCGTTATGCAGGGCCAGAAAGCCGCTACTGCCCCGCCGGGGTGTACGAGTTTATCCAAGATGACGAGGGTCGCGACAAGCTACAAATCAATGCCGAAAACTGCATACATTGCAAGACCTGTGACATCAAAGACCCCGAGCAAAACATTGTTTGGGTCACCCCTCAAGGTGGCGAAGGGCCGGTATATAGTGGCATGTAAATAACCACCATTGGCAGTCTTCGTTACTGCCAATGCCCACTTGTGGGCGGGCGGCCATGTAGGCGAGCCGCCTTGTGAACGGGCTGTCTAGGCGGACTGCCTTGGGCTTAATACAGCCTAGGGCAGCACTGGCGCCCTGAGCCGCAACTCTGCCCAACAAGGGTGAACCCTGCTTTACCTCGGCTATAGTCTTGGGTAAAATCCCTTTGCGAATGGTTTTCCGATCAAATCCTACCCCAATCAAAAACACCAACACTATTCATTATGCGCGCACCCAAGGCCCTTTTATCACCCCTACTGACCCGTCTTAACCCCTTCAAGAGCCCTTTAGGCACTGCCGTACTTAGCGTCTTGCTACTTGCCGGCTGTGCTAGCCAGGGCCCCAACCAGTCAGCCGAGCTCAATGAGCTACTTAGCGATCTACGCTCTGACTACGCCTACCGTACCCAGTCTGACCCCTTAGGGGCCTATCTTGCCAATCGTGGCCTGACCGACCGCACCTTTTCGTACGCGCGTGACGAGCTAGGCCGCGGTACCCACTCGATGGCGGGCGAGGCTTTAAACTTGTTAGGGGTTAAATATACCTTTGGGGGCGAGGACCCTAGCAGCGGCTTTGATTGTAGTGGCTTAGTCGGCTATGTGGCCGAGCAGTCATTGGGCCTCAAGCTACCCCGTAGCTCGGCCGAGTTGGCATCTATGGGTAGTAGTGTTGCCCGCGACGAGCTCAAACAGGGTGATTTGGTCTTTTTTAATACTCGTGGGGCGCGGTTTTCGCATGTAGGTATATATATAGGTGACAACAAATTTGTGCACGCCCCCCGCACCGGGGCAGTGGTACGCATCGAAGATATGCGCATTGGCTACTGGCAGCAGCGCTTTAATGGCGCCCGCCGATTAGATGTTGATAGCACACACATCGCCCGCCGTTAACTACAACAGCAGCGCCCCATCACAACAAGCAACAACGCCATAAACGCTACAACTGCACCGCCACACCATAACAGCACAGCATCCGCACTACAACGGTATAGCACCACGCTATAACAACACAGCACCTGGGCCACAACAGTGGCTCAGGTGCCTAAAGTCTATGTGTGCATATAACAAACAGCCTACTGCCTGAGCCAAAGCCTATGCATGCATTTAACCAACTGCCTGCTGCCTGAACCAAAATCTATATGTACATATGACAGCAGCCTGCAGCCTTAGCCAAACATGGCCTCATCGACCTTTTCACGGGTTAGCTCGGCCGAGAGCATTTCTAAAAACAAATACAAATAATCACGCAAAAAGCTGCCCTCACGCAGGGCCACCCGCGTAATATGCGTGCCAAATAAGTGCCCGGCCGGCAAGCCTACTAGGCCTTTATCACGACGTGGGTCAAAGGCCATGCCCGCAATAATGCCAATACCCAAACCTACATCAACATAGGTTTTGATAACATCAGCGTCGATGGCCTCAAGCACGATATTAGGCTTGATACCGGCCTTGGAAAACTCATCATCAATGATTGGGCGCCCAGAAAACTTGCGGTCATAGGTCACAATTGGATATTGGGCAATACGCTCTAGGGTTAGCTCAGAGGCTTTGTTGGCCGGCAGATCGGCCAACGGATGATCAGGTGATACCACCACAGTATGCTGCCAGGGGTACACCGGCAAGGCAACCAAACCTGGGGTTTCTGCTAGGGTCTCGGTGGCAATGGCAATATCAGCACGCTCGTGCAAAACCATCTGGGCTAAATGCGGTGGGCTCCCCTCGGAAAGTATCAAATGCACCTTGGGAAAACGCTCTCTAAAACTTGGGATCACCTTGGGCAACAAATAGCGTGCTTGCGCATGCGTACAGGCAATGGTCAAAGTACCCGAGTCATGGCGAGCGTAGTCCGCGCTAACCTTTTTGAGGTTTTCGACCTCGCTCATGATACGGTCAATCACTTCTGATACGTCTTGGCCGGGCTGGGTTAAGCCTCGTATACGTTTACCATGACGCTCGAATATCTTGATGCCTAGCTCGTCTTCGAGTTCGATAATTGCCTTGGATACACCGGGTTGCGATGTATGCAAGGCACGAGCAGCGTCAGTGAGATTAAAATTACGACGGATCGCCTCGCGGACAAAGCGAAACTGCTGTAGATTCATAGCTTTTCTCCTTTAAGCCGCCATTATAGGTAATAAAGGAATGCTTTTTTATTCTTTTTAGCTATAAGTATAGGATTTTTTTGTTCTACAAACCTTTGCTATCTATGTGGGTTAAAGATTAATTGTTGTCTGTCATCGGATACGCCTGCCCACCTTGAGGCGCCTTAGGTTTTTTAATGCGCAAACGTTGCCAAAATAAATAACCCAACAATGCAGCAAACAACAGGTGTACTAACCACAACCCAACCCCAAACGGTAAAACACCCTTGTTGATCCAACCACGGGATAGGTTGATCAAGTTCATATATAACAGGGCAATTAGCCCCGCTATTAACAAGTCACCGCTGCGCCCCAACCTTGGGTTAACCACCCCTAGGGGGATGGCTAATAAAGCCAAGTTTAAGGCTGCTAGCGGCATCGCAATGCGCCACATAATATGTGCTTGCGCACCGGGATCGAATTGCTCGAGCAAAGTGCCCGTGCGGCGTGCCTTGAGTTGGCGCTCGGCCTGTGCCCGTATATTGTCTGGGTGGGTATCGTCATCACGGTTTTCCATACGCACCCCATAACGCTCAAAATTAAATAAGCGCATATCCCCTAGGCCAGGCATCAAATCATAACGATGACCATCACGCAAAACCAAAAAGCGATCACCGTTTTCGGCAATCTCGGTGTAGGCACTATTGGCCGTAATTAAATGATGCCAATCTTCTCCTAGCACCCGAATCACCACTTGGCCGAGCTCATCATCGTCCTCGATAGGGTCCTCACTAAAAAAGACACGTTGCCCTCTTTCTGTCTCGACAAACTCGCCCGTGCTCACCTTGCTGAGGTCAGAGCGCAGCTCGTAACGCTGATGGTACTCGGCAATTTGCCTATAGGCCCATGGTGCACCATATAATGTCAGCGAGGCAATAATCAAAGCCACTGGGACAGCACAATACAAAACTGGGCGCATCCAGTTGGCCAACGACAAGCCGCTAGAAAACCACACCACCATCTCGGCCTCGCGAAAACTACGGGTAATGGTAGTCAACACTGCAATAAATAAAGAAACCGCTAAAATAACAGGCAGTGCGGTAATGCTTGAAAATACCGCTAGGCCCAAGACAACCTCGGCGCCAATCTGCCCGCTGGCCGCATCACCAAGCAGGCGTACAATCAAAACGCTCAGCCAAACAATGATAAGGGTAGACAAGACTACCCCACCATGGCTTAATATTTCTGCTATTACACTTCGTCTAAACAAGGACATAGACTACACTCATACACAAAACCAAAAACACAATACCGTACGACTCATCTGCAAAAAGGAATTTATATGCAACTCAAAACGATTACATCCCCTACTTTGGCACAGATCGAAACAGCCGCCTTGGCGGTAGGGGTGTTTAGCGAAAAAGAACTTAGTGCTGCAGCACAAGAGTTAGATAAGGCCAGTGATGGCGCCCTTGCTGCGGTTTTAGAAAGCGAGTTTAAAGCCAAAGCCAAAACTCATATCGTGCTGCGCCAACTACCTGGGGTCAAAGCCCAACGTGTGGTTTTGGTTGGTTTGGGTAAACAGGCAAAATATAACACCAAAACCCACTTTGAGGCAGAGCAACAATTTGCCCAATACTGCATCGATGCGAGTTTAGACAGTACCGTATCGACCTTGGCGAGCATTGATTGCTCGGGCTCATCATTACGCACCCGCAGTCGCGCTGCTGCCCAAGCAGCGGTTGGCAGCACCTATCGCTATGATCGTACCTTAAGCAAAAAGCCTGATGCCATCACCCTCAAAGACTTTTCACTGTGGGTGGCCAAAACCCAAAATGCCGAGGCAGAAGCTGGTCTCAAAGAGGGTCAAGCCCTTGGCGAGGGGCAAAACCTTGCGCGCCTACTCGGTGATCTACCCCCCAATATTTGCACCCCAACCTATCTGGGTGAGCAGGCCAAAGAGCTCGCTCAAACCTTTCCCCAAATCAGTGCCGAGGTTTTAGAAAGAAAGCAAATCGAGGCATTACAAATGGGTGCTTTTCTTGCTGTCGCCAAAGGCTCCGCCCAACCACCAGTATTTATAGAGCTCAAATACACCCCCGAAAATGCGAGCGACGAGGCCCCTATCGTGCTCGTGGGCAAAGGCCTGACCTTTGACTCGGGCGGTATTTCTATCAAACCAGCCAATAACATGGACGAGATGAAATACGATATGTGTGGGGCAGCCAGCGTATTGGGGCTATTTCATGCATTGGGGCGTATTGGCAGCAAACGCCAGGTTATTGGCCTGATCGCCGCCTGTGAAAACCTACCAAGCAGCACCTCTACCAAGCCAGGCGATATTGTTACGGCTAAATCGGGTACTACTATCGAGGTACTCAATACCGACGCCGAAGGTCGTTTGGTGCTTTGCGATGCCCTGACCTATGCCGAGCGTTTTGAGCCCGCAGCAGTTATCAATATGGCCACCCTAACAGGTGCCTGTGTCGTCGCCCTAGGCCATCATAATAGTGGCCTATTTAGTAACAACGAGCGCCTGAAAAACGAACTTTTAGAGGCCGCCCGCGAGGCCAATGACCCCGCCTGGCCCCTGCCCATTGACGACACCTACCAAGAGCAGCTCAAGTCTAATTTTGCCGATGTCGCCAACATTGGTACCCCCGGCGCTGGTGCCATTACAGCCGCCTGCTTTTTGGCCCGTTTTACCGAAAAGTACCCTTGGGCACATTTAGACATTGCTGGTACCGCCTGGAGCAGTGGCACCAAAAAAGGCGCGACTGGGCGCCCCGTGCCTTTGTTGTTTAGCTACCTATTAGACCAAGACGACGAGTAAGGCATGCGCGTTGATTTTGCTTTTGGTGCCCAAAACCGATTTAGAGACAGCTGTTTTATTGTGCAAAAACAATATCTGGCTGATCGACATCTGCTTGTTTACCTAAGTGATCAACGCGCCCTAGCCCATTTTGATCGCTTGCTCTGGGGCTTTCAGCCCACCGCATTTGTGCCCCATGCACTTGCTGATGCACACAATGCCGAGCAAGCGCCTATTGTCTTGTGCGCACAACCACAGCAGCTTGAACAAGCCCAACAGTGGCTTAATCAACCCTGGGTGCTCAACCTTGATGCCGATATTGTGCCATTAGAACCGAGCAGCGGCCGTATTCTTGAGGTGGTTTCTGCCCAGCAGCAATGCCGCACACAAGGCCGGCAACGCTGGCGCCGCTATCAATCACTGGGCTACACGCTTCGAGCCCACGAGCTTAAGCCCAATCATGGGGGTAATCACGGTTGATTGCCCACTTGGTCTTCGGTTAAACTATAATGATGACAACGATTCAAGCTATTAAGGATACACATCATGAGTGAATACCGTTCTAATATCTCTGCGAGCCCAACAACACAAACACAGGTTGCTCGCAATCGGGTATTACGCAACACCTATTGGCTGCTCACCCTATCGATGATCCCCACTATTATTGGGGCCTTTTTGGGGCTTAGCCTCAACATAGGCGCTGCCATGTCTACTAGTCCCGGGATGTCGCTCATTGTCTTTTTCGCGGGCGCTTTCGGGCTTATGTTTTTAGTCGAGAAAAACAAAAACAGCAGCCTTGGCGTAGTCTTTCTACTGGCCTTTACCTTCTTTATGGGGGTTATGCTCTCACGCATACTAGGCTTTGTGCTGGGCTTTCAAAATGGTGCGCAGCTAATTATGTTTGCCTTTGGCGGTACGGGTGCGGTGTTTTTCACCATGGCCTCTATCGCTAGCACGACCAAGCGCGACTTTAGCAATATGCAGCGCTTTCTCTTGACTGGTTTAGTCATACTGATTGTGGCCCTCGTTGCTAATGTATTTTTGCAGATACCAGCATTGATGCTCACTATTTCGGTATTGGCTATTGCTATCTTTTCTGCCTTTTTACTTGTTGATTTACAGCGCATCATTAATGGCGGCGAGACAAACTACATCAGCGCCACCTTAGCTCTGTACCTCAGCCTCTATAATATCTTTAGCAATCTATTGGCACTTTTAGGTATTTTTGGCGGTCAAGACTAATACCAAGCCGTTCATCTCAACGATGTCTTAGGCTCTAGGCCGCTAGCAACCTGCCTTAGTTTGGTTTGCCTGCATAGGCAACAACTATATGCTGTTGCTCTTAGTTAACAATAGCGGCCCACCACAGCCCAACAGGCTGTGGTCATCAATGCCTAGTCTACATTTGTACGCACCGCGCCCTTAGGTTTTGGGCGCGGTTTTTTTATGGGCCGCAGCAGTGCGTGACTGCGCTACCCACTTGTAGCCCCCCTCAAACACCAGCAACCCAACGGCTATCCAAATAGGGATGTAAGTCCACCATTCGTCTGCTGCGATGGGCTCACCAAGCAACAAAAAGGCCACCCAAAATAACAGCACCGGCTCGACATAGCCTAGCAAGCCAAATAGGCCTAGGGGGAGCTTGCGGCTAGCGGCGATATAACTTAGCAATGCAACCGCGCTAAGCACACCAAAAAAGGGCACCTGCCAGAAAAACCGCGGCTGACTAATAAAAAGCCCCAAGCTATTTGCACCATCAGCCCCCGTGCTAATCAGCACGACATAAACACTAGGTATTAATAGCAAGCAAAAATCAAACCATAAAGACACCAAGGTGCCTACACGTAGATAGCGCCGCAGGACAAAATAAGGCGGGTAACCCAGGGCCACCAAAGCCGTTGCCCAAGAAAAACTATGGGTGCGCCATAATTCGTGCAAAACCCCTGTAGCAGCAAAAGCCACCGCACACCACTGCCAAAAACTCAACCGCTCTTTATATAAAAACTGCCCGACCAACACCATACTTAAGGGCAGCAAAAAATAACCCATCGATACATCTAAGGCTTTCTGATTAAGTGGGGCCCACACAAATAGCCACAATTGAATGCCAAACAGGGTCGCACTGACTATAGTGAGCAGCAAAAAGCGCCACTCTTTAAATAACCGCTGCCCAACGGCGATGATCTCTGCCCACCGCCCGGTTTGATGAATGATCAGCCCCAAGGCGGGCAAACCCAAAAATATACGCCAAGCAAATAAATCACCACCTTGTAAGGGGTACAACAGTGCCGAAGCATAATAGACCAATGCAAACAACACCGAAGCAATGACGGATAAAACAACACCCTGATTCATAACACTCTTTTTATAGTTGAAGTAGTTCGCGTAAGATCTGTCGCGTACGTAACGGACGGGCAATCAGCTGATCAATGCGGCTGCGCAATTGCTCGCGTATGGCGGTGTCATGACGCAGCTGACTCAGGCTCGGTACTGGCCCCTCTAGACCGTAGCCAGTTTCTTGTAATAACAGCCACTCAAAACGACGCAATATCGGCGCCAACTGATTGGGCGCCTGCTGTAAGGCCGATAAGGTCTCTTGGTAAACACTGAATAACTGGGGGTGCGGGTCTTCTTTGGGGAGCATAAGCAGCAATAGCTCATTGAGGTACCAGGCAGAAAGCAAGGCCGGCCCAGGCAAAGGGTGTAGATGCAACAGCTCGGCGCTAGTTAGGGTTTTGACCTCGCCCGCGCCCGACCACCCCACCTCTATAGCCTGAAAAGACAACAGCACAGCCTTGAGCCTTGAGTAAGGGCGTTTGGCCCCCTTGGCCACCACAGGCAAGCGCCCATGGCTTTGGCTAAACAGCTGCACAATCAAAGAAGTCTCGCGCCAGTCTATGGTATGCAACACATAGGCCTGCGCGCCGTGCACCCGCTTCCGTCTGCTCGACATTAGTCGTAACCTAATTCACGTAGTTGGGCCTCGCTATCGAGCCAACCTTGGCGCACCTTGACAAAAACCTCAAGAAATACAGGCTTATCGAGCATGCGCTTGATGTCTTGGCGGGCCTCGGTGGCAATACGCTTCATATGCAAGCCGCCCTTGCCCAGCAAAATAGGCCGATGGGATTCGCGCTCAACCAATACACAAGCTGCTATTTGTACGCCGCTGTCGTCCTCATCCCAGCGCTCGATGAAAACAGTGCAGCCATAGGGGAGCTCATCGCCCACAAGACGAAATATTTTTTCCCGTAATAGCTCTGCCGCAATAAAACGCATGGGCCTATCGGTGAGGGTTTCCTCATCAAAAAATGGCGGCGAGACAGGTAGATACTTGCTTATTTGTTCTAATAACACATCAAGCTGTATGTTGCGCTCGGCACTGACAGGGATGATCTCAGCATAATTAAAACGCTGCTGTAATTCAGCAATATAGGGGAGCAAAGTGCTCTTGTCCTTAATGCGGTCAATCTTATTGAGCACTGCTATAACCTTGGTGTTGGTTGGCAGCAGCTCAAGTACCTGCTCGTCCTCATCTGTCCAGTGGTTAGCCTCTAGTACGTGCAAAACCACATCAACATCTTTCAAGGTTTGGGTCACAACCCTATTCATCATGCGGTTCATGGTGCCCGCATGACGGGTTTGAAAGCCTGGTGTATCGATAAAAACAAACTGCTCGTGCTCGCGGGTGAGCACACTGTGAATACGATGGCGGGTAGTTTGTGCCTTGCGGGACACTATAGACACCTTGGCCCCAACCAAAGCATTGGTAAGGGTTGACTTGCCCACATTAGGTCGGCCAACCACGGCAATAAAACCGCATTTAAATGGGGTATTTGTCATATCAACCTTTAATATTAATCTTTAGATTGTGCTGTACTGATCAAGAGCACCCTTGTTTAGCGTTTTGAGGCCTTGTTTAGTGCCTCAATTGCCAAAGCTGCAGCAGCCTGCTCAGCTGCACGTCGGCTGCGCCCCTTGGCTTGGGTGCGAATGCCCAATTCGGCTAGGGCACAATCCACAGTAAACACCTGGTCGTGGGCCGCCCCTTGGGTGGCCACAACGGTATAAACAGGCAGCTCAAGACGCCGGCCCTGCACCATCTCTTGTAATAGGGTTTTGGCATCTTTGCCCAGTGTTTTAGGGTCGCAATCCTGTATGAGCGGTTGATACAGGCGCTCGATAACATGATAGGCGGGCGTAAAGCCACCGTCTAAATAGATCGCCCCAAATACAGCCTCTAGTGCATCAGCCAGTATTGAGGGCCGATTAAAGCCCCCACTTTTAAGCTCGCCCTCGCCCAAACGTAATAGATCTGATAAATCGAGCTGTTGGGCCAACTGCGCCAAGGTATCTTGTTTGACAAGGCTTGCCCGCACACGCGACAAATCACCCTCGTCAATACGCTGAAACTGCTCGAATAACAGGGCCGCCACGATAAAATTAAGAACCCCATCGCCCAAAAACTCGAGACGCTCGTTGTGTCGGGCCCCATAGCTACGGTGCGTAAGGGCCTGCTGCAACAGATCGGGCTGCTGAAATTGGTAGTGTAAAGCTTTTTCTAAAGTATGCAGAGCCGTCATCAGTGCAAACGCCCTATTCGTCCAAAATCGTTGAAATTCATCCAAATAAAGAAGGCTCGCCCGACAATATTTTCCTCGGGAACAAAGCCCCAAAAGCGGCTATCGAGACTGTTGTCGCGGTTGTCTCCCATCACATAATAATGCCCCTCGGGCACCTCGCAGCGCACACTGCTATGACGGTACTGACATTGCTCAAAATACGGAAAACGTACAATAGGGGCAATATTAAACTGTGCCTTAGGGTTAACTAAGATCTCGTTAGTTTGCTCGCCAAGATACTCTTCGTATTGGTTGGTGTACTGCATGCGATCGGGTTCGAAGTAATCCCCATCGCGTATTTGCTTAATCTCGGTACCATTCAAATACAAACGCTGGTTTTTGTACTCGACCACATCACCGGGCGTGCCCACTATGCGCTTGATATAGTCTATGTCGGTATTTAAGGGGTATTTAAATACGAGTACATCGCCCACCTTGGGCTCATTGACCGAGATGATTTTTTTGTTGATTACGGGCAGTCGAATACCAAAGTCATACTTGTTGACCAAAATAAAGTCACCATTTTGCAAGGTGGGCAACATGGAACCTGATGGAATCCTAAACGGCTCAACGACAAAAGAGCGCAAGACAAAGACAAATAAAATCACAGGGAAAAAGCTCGCCCCGTACTCAATCCACCAAGGCACTCGCGCAGCACGCTCGTAGGTGGCCTTTTCTAGGGCAGCACGCTCGTCGGGTGGCATAGTGCCCACATTAGGCAAAGCCGCCACCGCTTGCTCGCCCCTAAGGCGCCGTTTTTTGGCATGCGAAAATCTATCGTAAAACCAAACAATGCCCGTCAAAACGAGCAGTACGAATAAAATTAAGGCAAAATCCCAGTGCATGCCCCACCTTTAGTTTATTAATCTTCTACTTGTAAAATGGCTAAAAACGCCTCTTGGGGAATCTCTACATTGCCCACCTGCTTCATGCGTTTTTTACCTGCCCGTTGTTTTTCTAGCAGCTTGCGCTTGCGCGAAATATCACCACCATAACACTTGGCCAAAACGTTTTTACGCAAGGCGCGTACATTTTCACGGGCGATAACATCGTTGCCAATAGCGGCTTGGATGGCAATCTCGAACATCTGGCGGGGGATGATCTCACGCATTTTACTGGCCACCTCGCGGCCCCGTGCGCGTGCATTTTGTCGATGCACAATCATAGACAAGGCATCAACCCTATCGCCATTGATAAGCAAATCGACCTTGACCACATCAGAAGAGCGATACTCAAGAAACTCGTAATCCATCGATGCATAACCGCGCGAAACTGATTTGAGGCGGTCAAAAAAGTCGAGCACTATTTCGGCCAACGGAATCTCGAAAACCAAACTCACCTGCTTGCCCAAATAGGTCATGTTTTTTTGTATGCCTCGCCGTGCATTACAAAGGGTCATAACTGGGCCGACATAGTCTTGGGGCATGAGCAAACTGACCTCGACAATGGGCTCGCGTATATCTTCGATATCACTCACCTCTGGCATTTGTGAGGGGCTATCTACATAAAGGAGCTCGCCATCTGTGCGCAACACCTCGTAAATAACCGACGGGGCTGTGGTGATGATGTCCATATCAAACTCGCGCTCTAAGCGCTCTTGGACAATCTCCATATGCAATAGGCCCAAAAACCCGCAACGGAAACCAAAACCCAGTGCCTGCGACACCTCGGGCTCGAACATTAACGACGCATCGTTGAGCTTGAGCTTTTCTAAGGAATCACGTAGTTGATCGTATTCACTGCTCTCGACCGGATAAAGACCAGCAAACACCTGCGGCTTGACCTCTTGGAAACCGGGTAAAGGCTTGGTTGCAGCACGTTGGCCAGTATGGGTAATGGTGTCACCCACCTGCGCCTGCTCGAGCTCTTTGATGCCCGTCACCACAAAACCCACCTCGCCTGCAGCCAACTGCTTGACCTCGGTGGCCTTGGGCGTAAATATACCGATCTGATCGCAATTATGCTCGGCCTGGTTAGACATCAGCTGTATGCTGTCTTTTACTTTGAGCACACCATTAACGATGCGCACCAACATAATGACGCCCACATAGTTATCAAACCATGAGTCGATAATCAAAGCCTGCAAGGCCGCATCACGATCGCCTTGGGGAGCAGGCACCCGTTGCACGATAGACTCGAGGATCTCTTCGATACCTTGCCCTGTTTTGGCACTGGCCTGAATGGCATCGGTGGCATCAATACCGATGACCTCCTCGATCTCTTCGCTGGCCGAATACGGGTCAGCAGAGGGCAAATCGATTTTGTTTAATACTGGAATAACCTCGAGATCTTGATCAATGGCGGTATAGCAAGTCGCCACGGTTTGTGCCTCGACCCCTTGTGAGGCGTCTACCACGAGTAGTGCCCCCTCACAAGCTGATAACGAGCGACTGACCTCGTAAGAAAAGTCTACGTGCCCAGGAGTATCGATAAGATTTAACCTATAGGTGTTGCCATCTTTGGCGGTGTAATCTAAGGCAGCAGTCTGCGCCTTGATGGTGATTCCGCGTTCGCGCTCGAGATCCATAGAATCTAAAACCTGAGTGGACATCTCGCGATCATCGAGCCCCCCACAGTGTTGAATCAGCCTATCGGCCAATGTTGATTTGCCGTGGTCAATGTGGGCAATGATCGAAAAGTTGCGGATAAACTCCATAGCAGTGGTTGTCATGTAACTAGAAAAAATAGTGATCAAATATTTGCATCGCGCCCCTAATAAAATCATGGGGTTAGCAAAAAAAAGGAGGCGCTTAAGGGCGCCCCCTTTGGCTCGCTTTATTTTAGCTTACTTTGAGGGATTATTCAGAAGGAGTCACTAACACCCACTGTGCATTGCCCCCACGCATGACAAGTAAAGCAGCAGCCTTATCTGCGGCCAGGCCTTTAACAACCTTGGCGTAATCTTTGGGGCTGTCTATATCCTCGTCGTTAATGCGCAAAATAATGTCACCTTGGGCCAGACCAGCACGGGCGGCAGGGCCTGAAGCGGACTCGACCAACACACCCTCGTCAATGCCGAGTTGCTTTTTGTCCTCGGCCTTTAAAGCCTCAACGCTAAGACCCAAGCGGTCAGCGGCTAGCTCTTTGGGCTGGTCAGGAGTTGGCATACGGCTATCAGCGGTTTTTAACTCGTCAACCTTGACGGTAAGCGTCTCGCGCTTGCCTTTGCGCCATACTTGCATCTTGGCCTTGGTCCCAGGCTGGGTAGCGCCAACAATACGGGGCAAATCGCTCATTTGCTTGACCTCTTTGCCGTCGAAATCAAGGATAACGTCACCACTGCGTACACCAGCCTTAGCGGCGGGGCCGTCCTCCTCGACATGGCTAACTAGCGCACCTTGACGCCCATCTAAGCCTATTGCCTTGGCAACCTCGTCATCAACATTGGTAATTTGGACCCCAATACGACCACGTGTGACCTTGCCATGCTCTTTGAGCTGCTCGACCACCTGCATGGCCTCGTCAATGGGTATGGCCAGAGAAATCCCCATAAAGCCACCACTACGAGAAACGATTTGGGCGTTGACACCCACAACCTCGCCCCGCGTATTAAGCAACGGCCCACCTGAGTTACCAGGGTTGACGGCCACATCAGTTTGAATAAAAGGTAAGTAATCACCCGTCTCGCGATTGATGGCGCTAACCACCCCAACCGTGACAGTAGCATCTAAACCAAATGGTGAGCCTATAGCTAATACCCACTCACCTTTTTTGAGATCTTTGGAATTGCCGATTTTCAGGGCCTCGAGGTCATCGGCCTCGACCTTGATAAGGGCCACATCGGTACGCTCATCGGTACCAACAATTGTGGCGCTGTACTCCTGCCCATCGACAAAGGTAACAAAAATGTCTTTGGCATCGGCCACAACGTGGTTGTTAGTCAAGATATAGCCATCTTTAGAGATGACAAAACCCGAGCCAACCCCACGCGGGACCACGTGCTCCTCGCGCTCTTGAGGCGGCTGTTGATGGGGCCTATCGGGCGCGGCATCGGGCCCAAAGAACCAACGGAAAAAGTCATAAGGGTCATCACCAAAACCATGCCCCGAGCGAACTGGTACCGTCTCGGTAGTACGGATATTGACCACTGCGTTTTCGGTTTGCTCGACAATCTGCGTAAAGTCAGGAAGGTTTTCTAAACGGCCCTTGGCTGACGCACTGACCGTAAAAAGCAGGCTAAAAGCCAAAACAGCCAAAGCCCACAACTGCACCCATGAGCGTTGGGTTTTATGTTGAATATAACGCACGGTATGTTGCATAAAAGCACTCCTATGATGCGGATTAATTATGATTGGTTAAGGGCACAAACTGTGTATGCTGCCCTAAATACTGCAAGGTTTCTAGGGGCACCTCGCCGGTAAGGGTCAGCCAATTTTCGCCGATTTGAACACGGTGCAAATAGATGCCCCCCTTTCTTTTGCCCGCCTCGGCTTGCAGGCGTTGGCCTTCACCACGCACCGGCTCGATAAAAATAGAGATAGCAGCCAAGCCATCTGACAACACGAGCTGCGCTACCTCGCGCGAATGCGGCATTGAGCGCACCACCTGCTTGATAGGGCTAAAGCCAGCAGGATAAGGAATACGCCAACCCTGCTGTTCGAGGTCAACGGGGCGCATATCAGCACTAATGGTACGCCACTGTTGATAGTCCCAAGGCGAGCTTAAACGCGTTGAGTCAACCTCGGCCCCTATGTCCACACTAGCAAAAGCCACCTGCAAAACAAGTTGCTCTTGCTCGTCTAAGGTTTGCATTTGCAACAGTAATGAGGTCTCTTTGTCTACGCACAGACGGTAGGTAAAACGTAGCTCATCAAAGGGCTCAAGTCGATACAACTGGCACTCGCGCCCGGCTACACGAGCAGGCTCATCAAGCTGGTACATTTGGTAGGACTGCGTCACCACAGTGCTGTCACCAAGCAACAAACCTGGAAAACGATCACCACGCGAAGGCTCTAAGATGACAATTTCCTCATTGGGTAACAAACACTGAGTGGTCTCGTTTTCACGCAAAAACTCGCGCTCTATACCATCTAAGAGCACCAAACGCTCGTGCTGCCCTTTGCCATCGACCATATGAATGAGATACATCGACTGCGTCTCTTTGCCATTATTATGCATAATGATGCCGGCGTAGTCTTGCTGTTGGGCGGCATCCTGAACAGTTCTTAAACGTTCGACCATCTCATTGGGTGAAAGCTGTTGCTGCGCATGCACAACGCCTAAGCTAAACAAGCAAAATATAGCCAGCAGCAATAGCCTTGTAGTACCCCGTATACCAAATAGAAAGGACCCTACTGTCATTGTCTATTAACCTATTTATCAGCGCCAGTATAAGAAACATAGCGCGCCGGTGCTGCACCCGCTAATGATAGATGTGCATCAATATAATCGCTCCAGGGCAGCTCATCACCAGCCTGCACCAATATTGGTGCCTGAACACTTTCTGACCCTTGTTGGGTGCCCACCCCCACCCACACGCCAACAGCTAAAATCATAGCAGCGGCAATAGCAGCGCGCCGCCAATGTCGACGAGCAGGGTGGCTGAGCATACGCGGCGCCAACACTGTGGGCTCCTCGTCTATGGCCTTGGACACACGGGCGTAAAATCGCTCAGAGGGGGTAATAGCCAGCTCTTGGCTACGCATCACGTCACCAATGAGGTGGTAGGAATCCCAAAGCTGCCGCCCATACGGGCTATCGAGCTCATCGGGGCGAATAGGCGCCTCGCCATCGACCCATGCAGAGACGCTTTGCTCCCAAGTGTCGGCTATGTTTTGGTCTGTACTTTGCGCATTATTGTGCATTAGAGACTCCTGAATAGGGTTTGGGTGGGCGCTGATGCCCATCTAGCCAAATAGATAGGGGCAATAAAAACCGAGGCAGAAAAACCCGAGCAAATATATTGATATATTGGCCTACCATAACTAAAGCTGCCCCCCTTCGCGCAACGCGCGCAGTGCATTTGTCACCGCCTCGCGGGCACGAAATATACGCGAACGTACGGTACCAATGGGGCAACCCATCGCTTGAGCAATCTCGGCGTAGCTCAGCCCCTCGACCTCGCGTAGCTCGAGCGCAGTACGCAGCTCGGTTGGTAAGGTGCGCAAAGTTTCACGTATGGTTTGCGCCACCTGTTTGCTAAAAAGCACTGAATCGGGGGTGCTTATGTCTGTTAGGTTCTCGAGATGGTCGAAAGTTTCACCATCCTCGTTTTCATAAGGGCTGACAATCTGTGGCCGACGATATTGCCGCGCTTGCCAGTTGCGCCCCGTATTGATGGCAATACGATACAACCAAGTATAAAAAGCGCTATCACCGCGAAACTGATTAATTGCCCGATAAGCCTTGATAAAGGTTTCTTGGGCGAGATCCTCGATTTCGTCGACATCACGCACCATACGAGCAAGTAAACGCATAATACGACGCTGATATTTTAAAACTAACAGGTCAAATGCACGTTTGTCACCCTTTTGGACCCGCGCGACCAAATCGGCATCAACATCTTTTTTTTTCATGTAGCGTCCCTCATTGATTGCGCGTTGCCCCCCCTAATTGAACAACCCTTAAGGACTGTAATAACTGGCGCCACTGCGCATTGCTGAGCCGATAACGCCAACATACCACAACCTTGTGTCGCGACTCGCGGCCAATAAACATACTAAACTGACTCAGAAATGAGTGGGTACGCGACTGAGATGTTTGGGTGTACTCCTCAAGCCACAGTGTACAAAAAAATGGACTATGCCACAGATGCCTAAGCTTATAGTGCTGTTTGGAGCCCGAAAAAGACCAGCCTAATTGGGGCTGATAATGCAGGGTATGATATTGCCGCCGACGGGCTTGCCTTGAACAAAGCAACAGCCACCAAAGGCCCAAGCACAAAACTACTAAGCCCAGCAAAGCATGCGCAGCCTTGGCCTCGGTTGCTTGCAGCCAGGCAAGGCCCCACATAGATAAAAAGCCAACCAAAAAACAGGCCAAGAAAAAACCCAACCAGCTGGCTTGCCCTAAGGGCTGAACCGGCCATTGTTGGGTTTGGGCTGACATAATAAGACGATAATTAGTTGCTGTGATTTAAACTATTTGACCCGCCCTATTGCCAAGGTGCCATTAGTGCCGCCAAAACCAAAGGAATTGGTTAGCGCATAATTAATGGTCATGGGGCGTGCCTCGTTGGCACAAAAATCAAGATCGCACTCGGGGTCTTGGTTAAAAATATTGATGGTTGGCGGGGCAATTTGATCATAGACCGCTAGGGTAGTAAATACTGCCTCGACCCCACCTGCTGCCCCCAACAAATGCCCAGTCATAGACTTGGTTGAGCTAACCACCATATCATGAGCATGCTCGCCAAAGGCTAGCTTGATTGATTTGGTCTCGTTGATATCACCTAGCGGGGTAGAGGTACCGTGCGCGTTGATGTAATCAATCTGATCAGGGTTGAGCTGAGCATCACGCAAAGTGTTGACCATCCCGCGGCGGGGGCCATCGCTATCGGGCATCGTAATATGATGCGCATCAGAGCTCATGCCAAAACCGATGATCTCGCCATATATGCGTGCGCCACGCTTTTTGGCATGCTCGTACTCCTCGAGCACAAGCACACCTGCACCCTCGCCCTGTACAAAGCCATCGCGATCGACATCCCAGGGCCGCGAAGCGGTTTCTGGGTCGTCATTGCGGGTAGATAGTGCGCGCATCGCAGCAAAGCCACCTATACCCAATGGCGATACGGTCGCCTCGGCACCCCCGGCAATCATGACATCGGCATCGCCATACTCGATTAGCCGAGCGGCATCGCCAATTGAGTGTAAACCAGTTGTGCATGCCGACACCACAGCATAACTCGGGCCTTTGAGACCTAGGTGAATAGAAAGCTGCCCTGAGACCAAATTAATAAGCGAGCCTGGGACAAAAAAGGGCGATATACGGCGCGGCCCTCTGTCAAGGTAATCAGTTTGGGCTAGCTCGATACGCGGCAAGCCACCAATACCTGAACCTACAATCACCCCAATGCGCTCGGCATTGTCGGCATTGACCTCAAGCCCAGAATCTTGCCAAGCCTGCATGCCGGCGGCCAAACCATAGTGGATGAAAGTATCTAACTGCTTGGCCTCTTTGGTACTGATATAGTCCGTAACGTCAAAGCCTTTAACCTCACCCGCTATGTGAACACTGAGTGCGGAGGGATCAAAGCGGGTAATCCTGCCAATACCAGAACGCCCATTGGTGATGTTATCCCAAGCGGTTTGGACATCGTTGCCCACAGGGGAAACAATACCTAAACCTGTAATCACGACACGTCGTTTCACGGATGACTCCTAATAACACAAAAAAAGCGGTTGCCCGAACGTGATGCACCTAGCATGAAAAAAAAGGGGGATAAACCACCACAGCCACAGTGAACCAGCGTGAGAAACCGCCACACGTAATCGGGGCGGTAAAAACTGCCCCGCTATGCGACTACTGTTTGCTATTTGCGTTGATGTAGTCGACAGCCTGCTGAACCGTCGTGATCTTTTCAGCCTCTTCGTCTGGTATTTCTGTTTCGAATTCGTCTTCGAGCGCCATCACGAGCTCGACCATGTCGAGCGAGTCGGCACCGAGGTCGTCAAGAAAAGAAGACTCATTTTTGATCTCGGCCTCGTTAACGCCAAGTTGCTCTGCGACAATCTTCTTGACGCGCTGTTCGATGCTTTCCATGCAAATTCTCCAAATTAGGGAACCGAATCCCAATTAGTCTTTAAAAAAACAAAGCTAAAAAACAATAAAACAAAAGACCAAACTGCCTAAGCTAAACTGTATCGATGCTATCAAAAAACAGCCTACTATTTAAATTAAGCAGTAGTGCCTTTTATAAATTTGAGGTAATTTTACCCTACCTGCGCATTAAACCAAACCCTACATGTACATACCACCATTGACATGTATAGTCGTACCTGTTATGTAGGCTGCGTTAGGCCCAGCCAGAAACGCCACTGCATGGGCGATATCATCAACTGCACCAAAGCGGCCTAGCGGTACCTGCTGCAACATGGCCTTGGCCTGCTCATCAGATAGGGCACGGGTCATATCGGTATCGATAAAGCCCGGTGCTACACAATTGACTGTGATGTTGCGCCGCCCTAGCTCGCGCGCAAGCGCACGAGTCAGGCCCGCCACCCCAGCCTTGGCCGCGGCATAGTTGCTTTGGCCTGCATTGCCACTATAGCCTACCACAGAGCTGATGTTGATTATACGACCAGCGCGGGCTTTCATCATAGGGCGAATCACACCACGGCTAAGACGAAATACGGCCCGTAAGTTAGTGGACAAAACTGCGTCAAAATCATCATCGCTAAGGCGCAAGGCTAGCCCATCACGTGTAATCCCGGCATTATTAACCAAAATATGGGGCCCGCCCTCTTTGGCGAGCTCGGCTAGCAGGGCGTCGGTTGCCTCATCATCAGTGACATCTAAACACACCCCACGCCCACCTAAAGGCTCGAGGTCGGCTTGTATTTGTGCCGCCCCCTCGTCTGAGGTTGCAGTACCTATAACGATTGCGCCTTGGGCCTGCAACTGCGCGGCAATGGCCTTGCCAATGCCACGGGTTGCACCCGTTACCAAAGCGATTTGATTTTCTAATTGCTTGGACATCTTATGCCTTTAACTTGTCTAGAACTGTATGCATCGTTTGGGGGTCATTAAATGAATGCACCGTCAAGTTGCGGTCGATGCGCCGTACTAAGCCACTGAGCACACGCCCTGGCCCACACTCGACAACATCAGTAACCCCTTGGTCACTAAACGCCTGAATGGTCTCGACCCAACGCACCGGATGCCAGGCCTGCCGTACCAATGCGTCTTGGATTGCCTGCACCTCAGAAGGGCTTTGTACGTCAACATTATTAATAACTGGGCATTGCGGGCTTTGCATGGCCAAATCAGCTAAAGCCTCCTGTAATTGCTGCGCGGCGGGCTTGAGTAAACGCGAATGAAAAGGTGCCGACACGGGCAATAGTAACGCCCTGCGTGCACCGAGCTCTTTGGCCTGCTCGCAGGCTTGCTCAACAGCAGCCTTGTGCCCAGCAATCACCACCTGACCGGGCGCATTAAAATTAACAGCCTCGACCACCTGGCCGTTTTGGGACTGTGTGGTGATAGCAGCACAAAGATCTTTTATTTGACTGTCGTCGAGGCCAATAATTGCTGCCATCGCCCCCTGACCTACGGGCACAGCATCTTGCATGGCCTGAGCACGTATACGCACCAAACGTAGTGCATCGGGCAAGCTTAATGCCCCAGCAGCAGCTAAAGCCGTATACTCGCCCAAACTGTGGCCCGCCATTAGGGCAGGCACCTGCCCGCCGGCCTGTAACCATTGCCTGTACATCACATAAGCTGCAAGTAGCATAGCAGGCTGGGTATTAACAGTGAGATTGAGCTGCTCGGCTGGCCCATTGGCGATGAGGCCAGACAAATCATCGTCGAGTGCCTCGTTGGCCTCTTGGAGCAGCGCTGCCACACCTTGCTCATTAACCCAAGGGTCGAGCATACCTACTGACTGTGAACCTTGGCCGGGAAATACAAAGGCTACCTTCATCTGTTCCTCATATAACTAAACCCGCGCAAGCACTGAGCCCCAAGTAAACCCACCACCAACTCCTTGGAGCATAACCAATTGATTGGGGCGTATGCGCCCATCGGCCATGGCGGCATGTAAAGCAAGGGGCACACTGGCTGCAGAGGTGTTGGCATGCTCGCCTACCGTAACCACAACCTTTTCTGCGGGCAAACGCAACTTGCGGGCGATAAAATTAATAATGCGCAAATTGGCCTGATGGGGGATCAACCAATCGACCTCGTCTAGCCCCACACCGGCCTTTTGGGCCACAGATAGTGCTGAGCGTGACAATGCGTTGACTGCAAACTTGAACACGGCTTGGCCATCCATGCGTAAAAAGGGATCGCCATGGACCTCGCCATAAGCCACCCCACCGCTGGCATGCAAAATACCCAATTGACTGCCGTCAGCGTGCAGCTCTGCTGCTAAGATACCCGCCTCATCGCTTGCCTCGAGCACTACGGCGCCAGCGCCATCACCAAATAGCACACAGGTGGAGCGATCGGACCAATCTAGAATGCTGGAAAACACCTCGGAGCCGATGACTAAGGCCCGCTTTGCCTGCCCCGCACGAATAAATGCATTGGCCGTACTCAGGGCATAAATAAAGCCGCTACAGACAGCCTGCACATCGAAGGCAGCAGCCTGAGCGGCATTGAGATTATTTTGTACTAAACACGCAGTGCTGGGAAAAATCATATCGGGCGTAGATGTAGCCACGATGATGAGATCGAGCGACTGTGCCGGCACGCCCGCACGCTCGAGCGCCTGCTGGGCAGCATGGGTGGCCAGTGTGCTACAACGCACCCCTTGATCAGCTAAGTGCCGTTGGCGAATACCTGTGCGCTCGACAATCCATTGGTCAGAGGTCTCGACCCCTTTTTCGGCAAGCTCGGCAGCCAACTGCTCGTTGGTCACCACATTGGGAGGTAAATACGCGCCGGTACCGATAATTTTGGCGAAAGGCATCATTGAACTTCCTAAAACACCCTAGCAGATTGCAAAAAAGCCATTAAGACGGGGTATCTGTCCCAGTGGCTAATGATATTTGCTGGGCGAGCTGCGCCTGCTGTAGGCTATCTTGGATGCGCTCGATGGCCCGTGTGGTGCCGTCAAGCAAACCGTTGTTAACCGCATCACGTGCACGCTGCAAGGCATAGCCAAAGGCTAATGTATCTGCTGAGCCGTGGCTTTTGATGACCACCCCACGCAAGCCAAGTAACGCCGCACCATTGTATTGGCGATTGTCTACACGCTCGCCCAAACGATTGAGCACTGGCTTGGCCACCACCCCAGCAACCATGCTAAGCATGTCGCGAGTGAACTCCTCGCGGAGCATTTTGGCTACCATTTTAGCCAACCCCTCGAGGGACTTTAACACGACATTGCCGACAAACCCATCACAAACCATGACATCAACCGTGCCACGGCAAAGGTCGTCACCCTCTACATTGCCATAAAAGTTAAGGCCGCTATTGCGTAACAGCTCGGCAGCCTGCTTGACGACCTCGTTGCCCTTGATGACCTCTTCGCCAATATTGAGCAAGCCCACAGAAGGCTGCTCGTGCCCATCGACAATAGAGGCCAGCGCAGACCCCAACATAGCGAACTGTAGCAAATGTTCGGCACTGCAGTCGACGTTGGCACCTAAATCGAGCATGATGGTAGCCCCACCATTTTGGTTGGGGATAGAGGTAGCAATCGCTGGGCGGCTGATCCCGTCGAGCGTTTTTAATACATAACGCGTGATGGCTACCCATGCCCCAGTGTTGCCTGCAGAAACACAGGCATCGGCTAAATCATCTTTGACGGCTTGGGCGGCAAGGCGCATTGACGAGCGGCGCTTGCGCCGCAAAGCGACCTCGACAGAATCGTCCATATCGACAACCTCGTCGGTATGGACGATTGTGTACCAATCGCGATCAAGCTGCGGTAAATGGCGCAGTTGCTCGGCGATCTGCTGCTGACAGCCCACCAACAAACAATGGGTGTCATGATGTTGTTGGGCAAATTTGACTGCAGCGGGCAGGGTCACGGGCAAACCGTGGTCACCGCCCATGCAATCAATGGCAATACGAATTGTTTTATCTGACATTAGTCACGTTAACGGAAAACGTTGGTAGCGCGCTTACTCGTCAAACTTTGTAGTTAAGACCTTACGGCCACGGTATACCCCGTTGGGGCTAATATGATGGCGCAAATGCACCTCGCCTGTTGTTGACTCGATAGCCAAGGCAGGCTTGCTTAAAGCGTCATGTGCGCGGCGCATACCACGACGTGACGGGCTAATTTTAGACTTTGGGACAGCCATGATGACTCCTTCCTTATAACAAGCAAGTGTGAGAACCCCACACCTACTATCAAACTAAAAAAATTGAAATGATGCAAAACACCCAACCACATGGTTGTTGTGCTTGCGGACTAAACTGTATGCGCTGCCATTAACAAAAAGCAGCGCGACAACAAACTATGGCAAAACCACTAGGCAGCCAAATGGTCGCCTAAGGGCCTTTAATCTTGATCTTTTTTTAACTGCTTGAGCACCTTGAAGGGGTTTTTCCTTTTGGGCGCAACCTCTTGAGCAGACTGTGTACCATCGTCTTGTAAGGCCTCGGGCAAATTGGGGCACTGCTCGTGACGCGGCACGTAGGGCAAGCTAAGTATAAGCTCGTCTTCGAGTAATTCAAAACCATCGAATCTAGAAGAGGCCAAAACACGCTCGATAGCATCGGGGTCGTCTTCGCCTATGGCTAGCTCGCTTTCGTTATCGACCACTAAAAAACTGTTTTCGGCCTGTACCGGATAAAGAAAAGTCTCGAGACAACGCTGACAAACCAAACGCACCGCACCGTCTAAATGCAAATGCAACAAGCGATGGCCAGCGGCGTCGGTCTCACCCTGTAGTTGCCAATTGATTAGTTGATCATCATCTTGGCTAGGGTGGCCAGCAATTGCCCGCTCAAACAGTGTAACAGAGCACTGCCCGGAAAGCTTTTCGGCCTGACTGGTAAATGCCAAAGTATCCAGAGAGCTAAGCTTAGATAGCATTATGGGCCCCCGACACTTCCATTGATAAAGAAAACATAAAATAATACCCTGTACTGAGTAAAGCAGTCAAATTATTCACGTGCACAAATAGACAGACATCTAAACGCCCACATAAATGGACACATGATAGCCTTTGATAATAGGTGAAATATGCAACTAATACTTGCCTCGGCCTCGCCCTATAGACGTATGTTACTTGAGCGACTAGGCCTACCCTTTAGTGTTTACGCGGCTGACATTAATGAAGACGCGCAGCCCAACGAAACCCCTGCAGCATTGGCACAACGCCTAGCCTTTGAAAAGGCAGAGCATGTCGCTAAAAAACACCCTAATGCAATAGTTATTGGCTCGGACCAAGTTGCTGCCTTGGGCGAACAACGTCTGGGGAAACCCGGCACGCACCAAGCGGCCACCGCACAACTACGCCTAATGAGCGGGCAAACGGTGCATTTTTATACCGCTATCAGCGTATGTCATCAAGGACAAAGCAAAAATAAAATGAACCTGACCACCTGCAAGTTTCGCACTTTGACTGAGGACGAAATACAATACTATCTGCAGCAAGAGCAACCCTATGATACCGCGGGCAGCGCAAAAGCCGAAGGACTGGGCATCGCCCTAATGCACAGCATACAGGCCGACGACCCCACAGCCATCATTGGTTTGCCTCTGATTAGTCTGTGTGCGCTGCTGCGCCAATTTGGCCTCGACCCCTTAAGCCCACGGCCCTAAGCTAAGCTTTTTAACCCGGCCAATGTCAGCACGGCCATTCATTGCCCGCGCTTGGCCACTGGGGCGTGACATGCCCTAACCCCATTAGCTACCGCAACCTTTTATAACTGACAAGCAAGCCCACACGCTTGCCAAAAAAAATAAAGACCATGAGCACGTCTACTACACTAGCCCCCGCTTTGCACCTCATACCGGTTGGCCTTGGTGCCGCCCCCACCCCTTTGTGGCTACCCGCTTCAGTACAAGATATGGCCCGCAAAATCGAGGTTTATATTGCCGAAAACGCAAAGTCTGCACGGGCCTTTTTACAACAAATCTCGCCTTTGTTGCCTATACAAGACATTACGATCTTTAGCCTAGATAAAAAAGAGCATTCTTTTGCGCAGATAAGCCAATGGCTCAGCCACCCTGCTGCCTCCCCCCATGGCGTCGGCCTGGTTTCTGAGGCAGGTTGCCCTGCTGTGGCCGACCCCGGTGCAGCCGTTGTGGCTGCAGCACATCGGTTACACATACCGGTGTACCCCTATGTAGGCCCCTCTTCTATTTTATTAGCGCTAATGGGCAGCGGCCTAAATGGGCAAAAATTTTACTTCCAAGGCTATCTACCCGTACGCGCAGCCGAGCGCCGTCAAGCCATACAACAACTTGAGCGCCAATCAGCCCTTGAGCAAAGCACCCAATTATTTATCGAGACCCCTTACCGTAATCAACGCCTCTTTGATGAGCTGTGCCAAAGCCTGCACCCCCAAACACAATTATGTGTGGCCCGCGCACTAACCACCGAGCAACAGTGGCTGCACACACAAAGCATCGAGCAATGGCGTCAACAGACCCCGCCGCAGCTCGATAAGCTGCCCACCCTATTTTTGTTTTTGGCCGCCCCCCAAGCCGCCCCCAACCATGCTGTGGCGCCACAAAAAAGGGGGCACAGCCCACAACGGCGCGGTGGGGCTCAAAACCGCAGCGATCAAAGACGCACTCGGCGCCAAGGTCGGCCCGCCCACACGCGGCGACGCTAACCCATGCGCTACTGCCGACCCTAGCCCGCGTGCTAGGTCAATGGTACGCTTGGTGGCATAATACTGTTGTCCTGGCACGCTTGTCCGCGCACGCTGTGCAGCCCGAACAACAGGCCCATCACCCTAGCTATTACTCACCTTGGCCCAACTACTGCCCCAACTATTGCCCCAACTATTGCCAACTATCATGCATAAAAAGACTTTGGTTTTGCCCACGCATAGGTTGATTTATCGTTTGTTTTGGTTGTTGATTTTGCCGCTAGTTTTGGCCGCCTGTGGCAGCGTGCCCACTACAGCACCGAGCCTACAAATTGACCATTCATTGACTGCTCAAGGTAAAAATAGCCGCGTACGCCATATTGTGCTGCATTACACCGTTGCCGATACCCCGCGTTCTATAAAAATACTAACCGAACAAAATGTCAGCAGCCACTATTTAATAACCGATGAGCAGCTCCCCACTATCTACCAACTCGTTGATGAATCAGAACGGGCTTGGCATGCTGGGGTCAGCCAATGGTATGAGCATACCGACCTCAACACCAGCTCAATTGGCATCGAGATCGTCAATGCCGGCCCCTTGGATGATGGCAGTTGGGCCCCCTACTCGAGAGAGCAAATAGAGCTTGTTAAACAACTCGTGCGTGATATTGCCGAGCGTCATCGAGTCACCCCAAGCAATATTGTGGGCCATAGCGATATTGCCCCCCAGCGTAAAATTGACCCCGGCCCGCACTTCCCGTGGCGTGAGCTTGCCCAAGAGGGACTCGGCCGTTGGTATGATGAGGCCCTTGCGCAGCACTATGCACAAGAGTTTCAGCAACGTGGCCTACCCTCGGTACTCACCATCCAAGACTGGCTGCAACGCGCAGGCTATGCTAGCCCTCAAAGTGGGCGAGTAGACGAGGAAACCAAAAATGTCTTGGCTGCCTTTCAGATGCACTACCGCCCTGGCCGCTATGATGGCCAAATCGATGCCCAAACGGCGGGCATACTCAAGGCCTTGTTGTACCCGAAACCAAGCCAAGATAGTTAAAACCCACTCATCAGGCATCAGGCGTGGCTAGCAACCCCCCAGCGGCCCAATGCGCGCCTCGTCTGCCTCGCCTATTTGGTGCTGTTGTCCACTAACGCAATCGGCGTGTAATCCAATCGTGCATTTGCGCAACATCGCTAACCAAACCCGTTGGCGTTGACTGTTTAAGGGTGAGCTTATCGTGCGCCCCATAGGTGACCGCCAAGCCATCCATATCAATTTTATGCGCCATATCGATATCGTGGGTGGTGTCCCCCACCATCAAGGCCTCGTCGGGCTGCAAATCGAGCTCCCATAATATTTCGTTTAGCATTTGTGGGTGGGGCTTACTACGGGTTTCATCGGCACAGCGAGTGGCATCAAAGACCGGCCCCAAAGCAGTGCTTTCGAGGGCCCGATCAAGGCCCACCCTGCTTTTACCAGTGGCCACACTCAACAAAACACCCTCTTTTTTGAGGGTATCTAATAACTCTTGAACCCCATCAAATAATTGCAGATCATTGTCACGCTGAAAATAATGATGCCTATAACGGGCCACAAACTCAGGCATGGTTTGCTCATCTAATTGGGGAAAAATTCGATACAACCCCGCCTCTAACGACAAACCGATGATCCAGCTAGCCTTTTCGCGACTGGGCACAGGCAGGTCTAAATCCTTGCTCGCCAACTGTATGGAATGGGTTATGGAATAGGTAGAGTCCATCACCGTGCCATCCCAATCAAAAATTATTGCTTTGTATTTGCGCATAGTGACTCCAATTGCTGCACCCCTGCTTAGTGCGTACAAGGGGCGCACTTTGAATGAAAAATAGGTATTTATTTTGTTTGTTGACGTATTAAATTATTTATCAACGCAATATAAAAACAAAAACCACACAAATGCCCAAGACTAAGGGTTTTGCGCCCGCAGCCGGTCAAGCAGGCTTTGGCAGCTTTCGGGCAAAGGTGCCTCGATAACCACCTCTTGCTCGGTAATAGGGTGCTTAAAACCTAATCGGGCCGCATGCAAAAACATGCCTTTGAAACCAAGGCCTTGTCGTACCTGTTGTAGCTGTGCATCATTGCTGTATTTATCGTCCCCCACTATAGGAAAGCCTTGGTGGGCCAAATGTACCCGTATTTGATGAGTGCGGCCAGTGTGCAGCTCGGCCTCGACCAAACTATAGTCACCCAATCGTTGCAGCAAATTAATAGTGGTATGGGCGTGGCGCCCCTGATCGTCGACCCGCACACGACGCTCGCCACTAGGGGTTACCCAACGTTGCAACGGCGCACGTAAATGCTGCCGCTCGTTGACCCAATCGCCCATAACCAAGGCCAAATAGCCCTTACTAATCGTGTCATGGCGAAACAGCTCATGCAAAGCCACCAACGCACGTCGGCGTCGGGCAATGAGCAACAAACCCGAGGTATCGCGGTCTAGCCGATGCACTAACTCTAAAAAGGGGGCATTGGGGCGGGCCGCACGTAGCTGCTCAATCACCCCAAATGACACCCCACTGCCCCCATGCACAGCAACACCTGCTGGCTTGTTGATGGCAAGGAAGTAGTCATCTTCGTAGACCACCTCAAAGTTAGCGGCTGGCACCCGCTGCGGACGGCGGTTATCGACCCCCCTCATAGGGGGGATACGCAGCTCATCACCGGCCTGCAAACGGTAGTCATTACGCACTCGGCCGCGGTTAACGCGTACCTGCCCGCTACGGATTGCACGGTAAATAAAACTCTTGGGAACCCCTTTGCATTCACGGAATAAAAAATTATCCAAACGCTGTCCCGCTCTTTCAGGTAGAATCTTAAGTAAACGTACTTGAGAAAACGATTTTTCAGTCATTAATTGTTTGCTCGTATGAAAAAGAGGCATATAATCGCCTCAGCCTATGGAAACTGTGGCACCGCTTGACGTCGAGATGCATTTGTTACGTCTCCGTCGGCTGGTAAAGGTATCTATTGTAATACCGACACACATTTTTTCGGGTCATAAGGTCTGCCCACGGCAAAGTTGTTTGTTAGCCCTATATGCGCTGGCAGTCTATTTTACTGCACGCCTAGCAAACACTACCCGCCACGCGCGGCACTGAGATACTGCAAAGTTGTCGCTTTAAAGATTTATTCGCAGGCGCGCCTTTTAGAATCGCGTCTGTTTATTGTTTTAGTTTTGTAAATGTCGCTAATACGGATGTGTTGCTTATGTATTCATCGTACAGGAATCCAGAGCCCTTTTCGCCCTACCCTGCTGGGTGGGCACGCATCTGTTGTACTTTTAAACAGTAATAGGTTGATTTCAACCCAATAAGCCACTGCAGCAACAGTGCTCAAAACCGAGTGACCCGTTGTCATGCCGCCTAGCGGCCTAAAGACTTCGGAGAAACCCACTCATGAAACGTATGTTGTTCAACGCAACGCATCAAGAAGAACTACGCGTTGCAATAGTAGATGGTCAAAAACTCATTGACCTCGATATCGAGACTGCCGGTCGCGAACAGCGCAAAGGCAATATTTACAAAGGGGTTATCACCCGCATCGAGCCCGGTCTTGAGGCTTGCTTTGTAGATTATGGCGAAGACCGCCACGGCTTCTTGCCCTTCAAAGAGGTCGAGCGCAGCTATTTTAAGCGCGGGGTTGATTACCGCCGTGCGCGTATTCAAGACGCCCTTACCGAGGGCCAAGAGCTCATCATACAGGTCGAAAAAGAGGAGCGCGGCAACAAAGGCGCGGCTCTGACCACCTTTATTTCACTGGCTGGGCGCTATCTGGTGCTCATGCCCAACAACCCCCGCGGTGGCGGGGTCTCGCGTCGCGTCGAGGGCGAGGAACGCCAAGAGCTTCGCGAGGCAATGTCTGAGCTCAATCTGCCCAATGGCATGAGTCTCATTGCCCGTACCGCCGGTATTGGCCGCAGTACCGAAGAGCTACAGTGGGATCTCAACTACCTTTTACAGCTTTGGACAGCTATTGATAACGCTGCCCAGGGCAACCCTGCACCGGTACTGATTTATCTCGAGTCTAGCCTTGTTATTCGCGCTATCCGCGATTATTTTTCACAAGAAATAGGCGAGATCCTGATCGACACTGATGACATCTACGAGCAGGCCACTGCCTTTATGAATGTGGTCATGCCCGATAATGCCCATCGGGTCAAGATGTATCGCGATGAGATCCCGCTTTTCTCGCGCTTTCAAATTGAAAACCAAATCGAGACGGCCTACGCGCGTATGGTGCAGCTGCCCTCAGGTGGCTCAATTGTGATCGACCATACCGAGGCCTTGGTTGCTATTGATGTCAACTCGGCGCGCGCGACCCGCGGGGCCGATATCGAGGAAACCGCCCTGCGCACTAACCTCGAGGCTGCCGAAGAGGCTGCTCGTCAATTACGGTTACGCGATTTAGGTGGGCTGATTGTTATCGACTTTATCGATATGGAAGACAATCGCAACCAGCGCTCTATCGAGCAGTGCTTACGTCGTGCCTTACGGGTTGATCGGGCTCGGGTACAAATGGGCCGTATTTCGCGCTTTGGCCTGATGGAGCTGTCGCGCCAAAGGCTACGCCCTGCGCTAAACGAGGGCACCCATATTACCTGCCCACGCTGTACTGGCACAGGCGTCATTCGGGACTCTGAGTCGAGTGCCTTACACGTTCTACGCCTACTACAAGAAGAGGCCATGAAAGAGGGCACTGCTGCAATTCATGCGCAGTTACCGGTTGATGTGTCGACCTTTTTACTTAATGAAAAACGTCACGATCTAACCAAAATCGAGTCGCAGTTCACCGTTAGCGTTACCCTCATTCCTAACAAAAACCTAGAAACCCCACACCATGTCATCGAGCGCTTGCGCCAAGATGATCCGCGCCTCGAAGAGCTGCAATCTAGTTATCAGCACATACAGCAAGAAGAAGAGCCCACCTCGTTGACTCCGCATCGTACGCACGAGATCAAAGCGCGCCCCGAGGCGGTGGTCAAAGGGATCACCCCCGAGCAACCTGCACCAGCTGCCCATAATGGTAGCCAAGAGGGGCTGTGGCAACGCATTATTGGTTGGTTTAAAGGCCCCGAGGGTGGCGATACCCCCACCACAACCGAGCGTGACAGTAAACGCGGCCGCCAACGCACACAAGATGATGCGGCGGCAAGCAAAAAGCGCGCATCCAGCCGTGGGCGCAAACGTGCTCAGAAAACTGCTGATGATGCCCAAACCGAGGCACAGAAATCATCGCGCAGCAGTGCCCGCCGTGCAGCAAAAAAGACCACAAGCAGTGCGGCCAAAAAGGCCACCAAAAGTGCTCGCAAGCGCGGTCAACAACAAGAGGACCAAAGACGTGGCGCACCAAGCTCACGCCGCCGCCGCGGGGGTCGTCGCCGTCGCCCACAAGGCGAGCAACGCCAGGCAACTGATACCCAACAAAGACAACAGCAGGGTAATCAGCAAGCACAGCAAGAGCA
>Ga0209487_1000557_pt1 | contig 33705 bp, 43 predicted proteins | sample Poulit2012_FD_187524 | JGI IMG/M metagenome (GOLD analysis project Ga0209487, IMG submission 187524) | Agricultural soil microbial communities from Georgia to study Nitrogen management - Poultry litter 2012 (SPAdes) (version 2) | ecosystem: Environmental > Terrestrial > Soil > Agricultural land...
AAAGAAAAATGGATAGTAACCCTTTGGCTTGTAAAGTTAATTCCTTTTCCCAAAGCATAGAGTTATTTATTTGCGTAAAATCTGTTTTTCTAACGTTTCTATATATTGTATTTGCGGACATTAAAAATACCTCCTAAACCCATTCATACATCGTCAACGTCTTGCGTTGGACGGTAAGGGGAATTAGAGGCATTAATGTTTACTTTTAATGTTTTTGTGATATAATAAACTTAGAAATTAAAAGAAAACTATATAAAGTATCTCCAAAACCCCTGTTTATAAAAAATTGTTTGGCGACAATTAACGATCTGAACAGGGTTTTTATTTGTTTAATAATTCCAGTATAGCTATTATGCTAAAAAAAGACAATGTTTTCTATAAACCTACTATTTTCTACATATGATGTTATTAACACGAGAATAGTTGATTTTAAACACTTGTACGCTTGAATGATTAGTAACTAGTATTTTTACATTGAGTTGTTAATATTATCCTTTGAATCACTCTAAAAATGATTCAAAGGCTTTTTATTTCTATTCATTCAAAGTCTTTACTAGAAAATGATGTATCACTTAAAGTAGATAGTTTTTTTCTCTTTTCTTGAGTGCTGCTAATTTTATCATCATTATTTTTTAAAGAGTTCTGAATATCGCTTGTAGCTGGAATCATGGTTTCTGTTTTATTTTTGTACATTTTGAGAACTTGTTTAATAAATCCTGCCCTTGTTGAACCGTTATTGTCGATAAAATCGATCATATCTTTATCATCAACAGCATCAAAACGTATTTCTATTCTTACTTTTTCATTGTTTTTCAATTTGATCACTCTCTATGGTTGCTAGACCGAATTTGTAGAAACCATTAACGTTAGCTGTTTCACTATCTTTAATGAAAATAGCTCGTACATATCTATTTAATACTTGTTTTTGATTAATTATATTTGCACCACCGCCAGTGAAGAAAAGCGTATCAATATGAGAGGTGCCTTTTAACGTTGAATCAACGATGTTTAATAAGTTATTTGTATATTTTTTAATTCCTTTATTGACTATCTTCGTAATTTCATAAGATTCATTTTTATTTGGTTTAAAGAAATATTTATCTTCTTGCTCTCTTAATATCTTTTCAATATCGTTTTTAGTTAACGATATTTCATTTTTACTACATTCTGCAATAATAGAATCATATAAAGAGTGCGCCCCCTCTTCCTCTTGTGTACGACCAGTTTCAGCTAAGTTCATATTGTTTAGTGTATCTATTAATATAGTTCCACCCCCACAATCAACGACAGACACAGTTTCGTTTTCATATTCTTCATGTTCTATATATCCCTCTGAATCTAAAAACTCGTTATAAACCGTACCTACTGGTTGAGGTAAAACCTTAACCTCGTTTACTCTTATAACCATAGGAATACTATCTATTGTAATGTTGTGATCGCCCTTCAAAACTTTCATAATTGACATTACGGATCTCTCATTAAATTCATCTGTTGGAACACCAGTTACAATATTAACGTTCAAAATATTATCTTTAGCTTCAGGAAAGTCTTTAGCTAATTCCCCAATTGCAAAATTTGCAAGTAGTTTAAAATTAGGTGTCGAATAACGATTTTCAAAAGCTATTGTATCTGTAAATCTTTTAACCTTTGCTTTATTAATATCTGATCCCCAAGCATAAGTAAAATCATCATCAAAGTTTACCTTATATTCTTTAATGTCTAAATTAGATTTACTAATAGATGTACTTTGATTTCCTAGATCTTCATAGTATGCAAATTTACTCGGGAGTACCTTTTCTAACTTACTAGATTTAATTTTTGTTTGAATGTTTCCTAAGTCCAAAGCGAATAATTCCATTTTCACCACTCCTCTTTTGTTTTACCGGCATTTTACCGATCACCTACTATCTATTATACCGGTATTTTACCGATTGTCAATACTAAATACCGGTATTTTACCGACTTTCATGACAAAAGCACAAGTTAATACCGTTAAAATACCGGTATTTTTCCAAATAAAAAATCCCTCGTATGATTTAGGCATATAAATGAGGGATTAAATTTAATGTTTATTTTTTTATCTAGTAATTTCGACTTCTTTTTCAATTGATTTAGTACTTTTTTCTGTGTTTTCTTGTTCTTTGTTTTGTTCGTTATCCTGTTCATGTTCGGATGTTTTATTTTTTAATTTCTGTATTGTTTGTTCTGGATTATGAGCTTGCTCAAGATCATTGAGTTTATTTTCTATACCATTAATATGAGAACCAAGTTGCTGTTTCATGTCATTAATCTTATATTGTTCCATTGGATTATCTTTATTAATCTGATTTAATTGCGTTAAACGTTCTTTGCTGTCATTTAAATGATTACGCATAGAATTTATTTGAGTTGCAGCTAAAGTTGCTTTCAGCAAATCAGGGTCATTCCTTAATGTTTGTTCGATTTTTTGCTCATACGTTAGTGTATTTGATTTAGTTTCTTCACTAACTTCTTTTTCTTTATTTACATCTTTGTTATCGTCTTTTTCTATTTGTTTTGGATTGAACTTTTTATCAATTTCTTCAGACATATTTTTAATTTTAGCGTTCATTTTATTTATAAAGGTGTTTATTTTATTCATGGCAAATTCTTTTGTACCATGTTTAGCTTTACCCATATTTTGTTTTATTGCTTTAATTGGTGATCGTTTCGGTGAGACCTTTTTTTCAAAATCTTTCGCCAAACCTTGCAGCTTGGTTCTAAAATCATCCATATTGATTGAATCAATATTTTTCTCATCTAGTAAAGCTTCTATTTTTTTAAATTCATGATTAAGTAAGGGCTCTATATCTTCTTTTGTAAGACCATTTTCTTCATTTGTTTCTTCATGATTAGAAATATTCTCATGTTGTTTTAGTACATCGTCTTCTTTTTTTTCCTCTTCATTAGAAGAAATAGATTTATCAACAACTTGACCTTTTTCAGATTCTACTTCTTCTTCATTTATAATAACGTTTTTATTAATTGAGTCATTAATTTTATCTTCATATTCTTCTTTCATCATTTTTTTCATTTCTTCTGATTTGCTTTTAAGTTCTTCTTGTCGATCACGCTGTTTTTTAGTTTGTTCCAGTATCTTCGCAACAGCATCAGCAGCTACTTCTGATATTTTATCTACTTCGCTCATTACAATCACTTCTCCTTTTTAAAGATATCCGGTTTATTGTTGTTAACATATCCGGAAAACACCTTTAATAATTCTTCTGTTTCTTCAATATTCAAGTGATCTGATTCAAAATATTTTTCTAGCAAAGCACCTTTTTGAATTAACCTATTTGCTCTTTTTTTTCTTTCATTCTGCATAAATTGATACCACTTTCTTTTTTCTCTTTCCAGCTTTTGCTTTTCTTTTTTTAAAGTAATTAAATAATCATTTGTGTTATTTACATATCGGACTTTCCCATATCATTTTCTTTTTCTTGTAATAAACCTTTAGCATCTTCTTTCAATGCTGTTATAACATCAAAAATCATTTCACTGTCATAATCATCTTGAATATCCCATTCTTTAATAATATATTTACCTAACTCTATTTGTGCTTTTTCTTCTAACTCTTTAATTTTATCCTCCATTTCCTTCATTTTTTCCTGCATTTTAACTTTTCTTTTCAGTGCATTTTTTGCTTGAGTAGACATTAGACATCCTTCTCCATTCGTTTAATAATTATTACTCATAATGATACACAATAATATTGAAAAAAACAACACATATGGTATAATAATAATCACAAGTCAAAGACGAGTGCCCATTTATACGCAGTGATTTTATTTCGCTATCGCTTCATAAAATAACTTCGTAATTTAATGGGTTTCCCGCGGGGGCTTTTGTATAGTGGAAAAGTAGATTTCATCTACTTGCTATTTTAAATAAAAGGGAGGTGTATTATCATGGCGAATGGATATTACCTATTCAATTGTAAAGTAGTAAATCGAGGTAGCCAATCTGCTGTTGCAATGTCAGCTTATAGATCTGGTGAAGAAATTTACTCATTACGTGATGGTGAAACAAAAAAATACAAAGAAAGATTTGTTGATCCTGATTCATTTATTTTGAAGCCTGATAATGCACCTGAATGGACTTTAGAAAGAGAGAAATTATGGAACGAGGTAGAGCGATATGAGAACAGAGATAACGCTCAACTAGCTAGAAGTATTCTGGTTGCTTTACCTAACAATATGACAGATGAACAACAATTAGAGTTGACTAAAGAGTATGTAAAAGAAAACTTTGTAGATGAAGGAATGGTTGCAGATACATCAATTCACAGAGACGATTTAAATAATCCTCATGCTCATATTATGTTGACAGTAAGACCATTCGATGAACACGGTAAGTGGGAAAAAAGAAAATCAAAAAGAGTTCCGGTTTTAGATGATAAGGGTAATCAAATTTACAATGAAAAAGGATGGAAAGTAACCCGTTCTGTAAAAGTAAATGATTGGGATAAACGAGATACACTAAATAAGTGGCGAAAGAGCTGGTCTGAAAAATTAAATGAAAAGTCACGTGAATTTGGATTAGATAAGACGTACAGCCATAAATCATTTGAGGAACAAGGTAAATTTAAGAAAGCAGAATTACGTTTAACTAGAAGTGAATACCAATATGAAAAACGAGTTAAAAATGAAGCCGAAAAAAATGGAAAAGAATATAAACCGACAACATATTACGCAAAAAAGAATGAAGAAATTAAACGCTATAATGATAATTTTAAAGATGTTATTCACCTAGAAGACTATAAACAAAAGAAAGATTATAAAGATCAATTAAATGATTTAAGAAACAAAATGCATGTTAAAGATTATAACGTACATGCAACTCAATTATTGACTAATAGGGTAAAAGGTTATGTTGATTACCAGGTGGCAAAAAATCTGTATAACGATTTTACAAATGAACGTAATAAATGGAAGTTGAAATTAGAAAGAGATACAACATTAAATGAATCAGAAAAAGATTTATACTCAAGGCTTATTAAACAGTATGAAAATAATCCATCCATCGTAGAAAAATATGGTTATTCTATTGAAGATTTCAAAAGTGAAATGAAAGATGATTTATTATCCGTTAAAGAATCTGAACAAAAAGTTAGTGATGAATATGAAAAGTTTAATGAATTAAAACAAGCTACAATAACAAGTCTCGATTATCAAAAAGATTTATTAGATATGGAATTTTCATCTGTTTATGAAGATGTAAGTAATAAAGATTATTCTTATGACGAAAAATACTTTGCAATGAAGTTATTAAAAGATCACAACATATTATTACCAGATGAAATAATAAAAGACGAATTTAAAAAACAAGGAAAAAGTGAAGATTATAATAAGCAATATATTCCGGTATGGAAGCAAGCTAAAGATACAATGACTTCCATTGATATTTATAACCGTACCGTTAATAAATTAAAACGAGTTAATGTAAATGAAGCTGCACCTGAAAAATTAAAAGATACTCTTATTAAAATAAATAGTTTCAATGAATTGAAAAATGATTATGAAAAATATTTAAAAGATGTTTCACCGATTATAGATAATGAACTACAAAATATATCCGATAATGCCGAATTAAATAATGCTAACTTAACAATAAAGGTTGCTGTTTTAGAAGCGTATTCTAATTTAGATGAAACTGAAAAAGATAACTTTAACATCCAAGAATTTATTGAAGATTTACAGCGAGAACAAGAACAACAAGCAGAACAATTTGTTTCACAAGATCAAGATGAGAATAAAAAAGAAATATATAAGGAAAATGCAGAGAAATCGAAAGAAATTGCGAGTGGTTTATTTGCTGTATTAAATTCACTTGCACAAGATAAAAATTCCTTGAATGACAGGAGGAAAAAAGATCGTACTAGGGTGTTTAGAAAACGTGGAGCAGACGGAAGAGAATTATAACCGTATATATTATTAATAACAAAAGGGTGATAACACATGAGTAAAACAGTGATTTTTTCAGAGAAACCGAGCCAAGCAAGAGCATATGCCCAAGCATTTAAGGTGAAAAGCAAGGATAAAACCTCAATTGAATTAGAGCCTTGCAGTACGTTCCCTGATGGTGCAACGATAACTTGGGGTATTGGTCATTTAGTTGGCTTGAAAATGCCAGGTGAATATAAAGAGGAATGGAAAAAGTGGAGTTTAAATAATTTACCAATCATTCCGGATGATTTCCAGCACAAGGTTACACCTAATGTTAAAGAGCAATACAAAGCCGTGAAAAGGCTGTTCGATGAAGCAACAACCATTATCAATGGTGCAGACCAGGACCGGGAAGGATCTAATATTCATTGGTCTACATTATCCATGACTGGGAACGAAAACATGAAAAAAACCGCAAAAAGATTATGGGTTAACTCATTAGAAGAAGATGAAATAAGAAAGGGTTTTAATAACCTAAGTGATGTTAAAAAAGATTTACTCATGTACGAAGAAGCGAAAGCACGTCAAAAAGCAGATTGGCTTGTCGGCATGAATGCAAGCCAACTGTATACCTTGCTCTTGCAAAAGAAGGGCTATAATGGCAGCCTATCAATTGGTAGAGTACAATCCCCAACCGTTTATTTGATTTACCAAAGACAAAAAGAAATAGAGAACTTTGTTTCTAAACCTTTTTATCAGATCGAAAGTGAATTTACTGCAAGTGCCGGAGTATATAAAAGCATGGCGGCTATAAAAGACGAATCAAAAGATGCTGTTCAAGCTTTGTTGGAAAAGCACAATATAATAGGAAATGAACAAGGTACTATTGAGTCGGTTGAAAAAAAAGAAAAACGTCAAAAACCACCTAAATTGCACTCTTTATCTACCTTACAAAGCACAGCCAATAAAAAATGGAAGTATAGCCCTAAATCTGTATTAGATACTGTTCAATCACTGTATGACAAAAAAATCCTATCTTATCCAAGAACCGATAGTAATTTTATTACTGAAAGTGAGTTTGAATATGTAAAGAATAACATTGATGCTTACAAGAGTATTATAAACGCGGAATTCAACGTTAAAACATTAGAGTCAAACAAGCGTTATGTTGATGGTTCAAAGGTAGAGGAACATTATGCAATTATACCGACCAAAACCATTCCTGGTGAAAGTTCCATCAAGGGGTTAAGTGAACAAGAAAAAAATATTTATCATGAAGTGATCGCCACAACGTTAGGTATGTTTCATGAAGATTATATTTATGAAGAAACAACTATTATGACCCATGTAAATGACCTTCCGTTTAAAACAACTGGAAAGGTTGAGAAGGATAAGGGATGGAAAAAATTATTCCCAAAGAAAGAGGAGAAAAAAGAAGAAAAAGAAGTATTGCCTGCTGTTGAACAGAATGAAAAGGTACAAAGTAAAATTGGCATCAAGGAAGGTTGGCAAAAAGCCCCTAAGCCATATACAGAGGGACAGCTCATAAACATGATGAAGACCTGTGGTAAACACGTTGAAAGTGATGAAGATGTAGAGATACTTAAAGCAGTCGAAGGGTTAGGGACAGAAGCAACCCGAAGTAACATTATAGAAAACATTAAACAAAGAGAATACATTGAGGTTAAGAAAAACATTGTATCAGTAACAGACAAAGGGAAGATTCTTTGTGAAGCTATTGAAGGTACATTGCTTGCCAGTCCCTCTATGACAGCTAAATGGGAGAGTTACCTTTCTAAAATTGGTAAAGGAGAAGGATCACAAAAAACATTCATTGAAAAGATCACTCAATTTATTAATAAAATGATTGAAGATGTACCTAATAAGTTAAATGCTCCTAGTGTTGATCAAAGTATTAAATCAAAGCAAGAAAGCGATAGCATAGCTCAATGTCCGTCTTGCGGTAACTCGATTATAGATAAAGGGAAATTTTATGGTTGCTCGGGGTATAAAGAAGGTTGTAAAGTAACTTTTCCTAAAAAGTGGGCTAAAAAAACATTAGGCAAAAAAATAATCCAATCACTTTGTGAAAACAAAAAGACAAATAAATTAAAGGGGTTTAAAAGTAAGGCTGGTAAAGACTTTGAAGCAAAATTAATACTTGATGAAAAATACAGCCTTAAATTTGACTTTAAATAATCAGGGGTGAGTAGGGAATGAATCCGAAATTTATACCAACAGAAAGACCGAACAACATCTTTTACGGAGATATTTTCAAGATTAATAACAAAGGGTGCTTAATTTTTGGTTATGGAAAAACTAAAGCGTGTGAAATAGCTTCTGATCATGATAGTTCAAATGATATCGCCCGAGATTTTGCCTGTTTAACAAAGGATGAAACTGATAATGTCTATGGACACTTTGAACTTACCGTAAGAGCAAAGGGCAAACCCGACCCTATTAAAGAAAGAGAAAAAATTCAATACTTTTTACGAATGTTGGACGAAGAAGAAACAAAAAAACTCAAAGCTGATAACAACATAAAAAATTTAGATACTCTTGTGAAAGTAGAGTATAAAGCTTTTGTTGTGGCATCTTCATTCAATATATGTTTCAATTCCGATAGTATTTTATCATCTAAACCAGAAGGAATTCCGGATACAGAAACAAACCCAAATAAAAGAATGAAATTATTTAAAGACTTGACGGAGCACTCCAACCCACATTGCTTTCTTGTGCCTTGGATGGAAGGCGTTAAGCAAAAGGGAAAAATGATTAAGGAAAATCTTATTCGCTTTGAAAACTCACACCGCCTTTAAAGGCGGTTTTTTCTTTTAGAATTAAATGCCTTTCTGATTCCTTTCTTAACGCTGCTCATCGAGCCACCCTTTAACGGATTCGGACATAGTAAATGCTGTCTCCTTCACTTCTTCCATAATCATACTTATCATTGCCCCAATACTAATTTCTTTTTGATAGGGGTTGTTTTTATTTATAAACTTAACAACTTCACGAAGCTGTTTCATCCGGTTTGGGTCTAACTTATTTCTTGCCTGTTTAGATATAAAGGCATTTACAATATCTGTATTTTTGACGGATATTTTTAACAACAATGCAACAGCAGATGATATAGTTAAATCTAAAGAATAAGCTAATCGTGCCAGCTTATCATGATCTGATTGTGTGAAACGCATTGTGATTCTTTGTTTTGGTATTCCCTTTTCAAATACATATGTTGATCGTTCTGAATCTCCGATAAACATTGTGTTATTACTCGCCCAATAATCACGTCTGAAATAGTTTGCTAGATGTTCAATTACTAAAGTGGAATATAAACCTCTTTTACAAATAATTACCCCAACATCTTTAATTGGCGTGTTGGTTATGTATGATAACCGGCTGATACATTCATATAGTTGAACTGGTATGGTTGGTTTAATGTCTCTCTTAGCATCCGACCTCTTTTTCCTCTCTCTTACCTCGTTCATTATGTTTTTCCCCCTCTACCTTTAGGACACTGTCCATGTGTCCTAAACTTATTATTAATCATATGCAGAGGGTAGAGGAGGTTATGTATCTTTAGGACACAAAAAATCAACGCTTAAAAAGGTTGATTAAGAAATTATTTTTTGTTTTTTAAAGGGAGACTGTATTTTTCGCTATGTTCAATAACTTTTTTAGCGATTTTTTCTGCTTTTTCTTTTGTAAGTTTATTAGCCACTTGCAACCAACTCCTTACAAAGAAGCATGTTCAAAAATATTAAACTATATACATGTGTTTTATAAGCCTTCAAATTTGCAACGAAATGGACTACCCCTCGCAAGAAAGTTTGGGACATCCTTAAAATCGCTTCTAGTACCATCACATAATTGAACAAAAGCGAGTTGCCACCTTTAAATAAAAAAAGACTGCCTTGAATGAGGCAATCTTAAAAGATTCAAAGCTTTTATGGATGGTAATTCTTGATGAAACCACTTAACGCCCAAGAGCCACCTGTTATAGGAGCAGACACAGCTCCAATTTCAAGCTTTTCAGCACGGTCTGAAAAGCTTGTTGAATTTGATAAACCACTAAAAGCAGTTACCATAAGCACCGTAATTAAGAACCCCGACGCTAGTAATTTTTTCATTTAATTCTCTCCTTAAAATATTGTAAATTTAGTATATGGCATAAAGTAGTAATTATCAATCTCTTAAACACAAAACTAGATATAAAGTGCTTTATGCGTATTATTCGGGAATCGACCCCTCATAAATACGCCTATTTCAAACAGATCATTGAAATAGTTCGCTTCAAAATGATAATGATGCGGCCAATAAAAACCAATTGGCAGCATCATTATTTTTTCGCTTTTCATCTTTTTATTTTCGGGTATCGAACCCGGAATAAAAAGAAACTGCTGTCTCTTATGCTTCTGAATGTGCTTTGCTCTTGTATCTTTCTTCTTTGTGTCTCCTAAGTTTAATGATTGGCTCAAACTCGGTGAAGGGCTTGCGAAAAGGCAATGGAAATCGGCAAAACCAAGTAGGTTAAGTGGCAATAACTCAACAAAAAACGTTTCGTAACTGCCACTAAATCATTGGGTTTCACTCGGTTTCCAACGTGCCTAATTTTTGGGGAAGGAAAGGCAAAATAACTGCTTGTCGGCACTATGCTTTTCTTGCGAGTTGGCAAAGTTCAGCCAACCCTTCCACTCTCGCATTTCGCCAACATTCTGTTGGAGACGACAAAAAAGAAAGTGAGGTGAATCTGAAATGATCATTGATTTAATAATTACATTCATTCTTATCATTGCCGGTTGCGTATTGTGCCTGCAATTGTATGATTACTTTGAAAGTGAAACAGTCCGCATGCTATTGATCGTAGCTTACGGACTGTTTACTGTATTCATGTTATTCAAATGGTTTGCTGATTACGTTGGTTATTTACTTGGCTAATCAGATGGGAGGGAGAAATCCTTCCCTTTTTTTATTATCTATATTTATTATATCAAAAATGGAGGAATTTATCATGGGAAAAAATCAATCAATTAATCTGCCGAAAGAAGAACAGCCGAAGGAGCGCTTATTAAAATTTGGAGAAACGCATTTGTCTAATCAAGAGTTGCTATCTCTGATACTTGGAACAGATGATGAAATTTCCAAGAAAGTGTTAGCGGAATTTGAAGGGCTTTCACTCTTAAAAGAAGCTACAATCGAGGAATTAACATCCTTAAAAGGAGTAGGAACAGCCAAAGCTGCATCGTTGATAGCATCTATTGAATTAGGAAAACGAATGAATCAATATAAATCGAATGATAAATTCATCATTCGCTCACCGAAAGATGCTGCTGATTATGTTATGGAAGAAATGAGGAATTTAAACCAAGAAAATTTAGTTGTTCTTTTTCTCAATACCAAAAATCACATTATCCATAAACAGACGATATTCGTTGGTAGCCTAGATTCTTCCATCGTCCATCCTAGAGAAATTTTCAGAGAGAGCGTTAAAAGGAGCGCGAATTCCCTGATAATTCTGCATAATCATCCATCAGGAGACCCTGCACCATCTCGGCAGGACATCGAAGTCACAAAACGTCTTAAAAATTGTGGCGACATGATGGGAACACCTATTCTTGATCATGTGATTATCGGCAACAGAAAATTCACATCGCTGAAAGAAAAAGGTTATCTATAAGCAATTAAGGGGATTCTTCCCCTTAATTTGTTTTTTTAATTAAAGTATATTTTTGCCTACTTGCGTTGTCAAAAATATAAAGAAGAAAAGATCGTAAATTTGTTTACAATGGTAACGATTGTTGTTACCATTGTAAACAAATGATGTTTAATGGAAAGGGTGATATTTTATGAAAAAAAGTACACAAGAAATTATTTCTTATTTCCCGTCTTTGAAAGATTACTTACAAGACAACGAAAATATTCTATTGACTGATGAAGCTTTATCCAAGTTAAATGATACGGAACAAGTTTTTCTCCGGCTGGCATGGTTTTTTGAAAATCCGGATAAGGAAAACTTCAATCTTGAAACGATCTATAAAAAATTAGATGGAGAATGGTTAAGCTTTGCGTTACAAGTCATTTTTGAGTTCTTTGAAAAAGATACTTATTTACTACAAGAAACCAAGTTCTCCGTAATAACAGAAGGCAGTGTGTATTATAATTTAGCTGATTTCGCACGTTATCTAACTAATAACGGATGTGAATTTTCCAGACAAAAACTAAATGTATACGTTAAGCGTGGAGTTACGCCAGACCCGGATATAATTGTAGCTGGTGTACGTTATTGGGCAGAGGGAACTGTAGAATCCTTCCTTCATTATCAGAAGGTAGCAAGTGAACAACAGCTTACTTACAATGATTATAGAGATAGAAACCTAAAAACTGTATGTAAATATTGTGGATCAAAAAAAGTTCGTTTAGAGTACAATTCTTACAGTCCTAAACAAGATAAAGTTAAATGTTTAGATTGCAACAGAGAGTATTATGTTAATTAATTTTTCTCTAAAATCAATTACATGAAGGAGAATGAAAATGCAAGCAAAATTTTTTGAGTTTCATATTACTGATTTTGAAGAGGTGTATGTAGTTATTGATAATGAAAGGCAACGATTGCATATATCTCCTGTGAATTACAGTTTCAACATTACATTAGATTTAACGAAGAATTTAAAAGAAGAAATTGCCCTGAATACGAAATTTGGAGAAATGAGTTTTAATGAAACCGTACGACGAGTCGCAAAAAAGGTCATTGAAAAATTGAATCTAGCGTAGTGGAAATTGTTATAGATAACATCGTTTCAATTCAAAAAATCTAAAGAAAAAGACTGGCTTAAGCCAACAATTACTCCTTTAGGTAAGAGTGTTATCACAATAATTAATACAAAAAACCACCGTATATGAGGGTGGTTTTTTGCATTGTATTTATAACGAAAAGGTTGCTTTTTTACCTTTAGAAATATCTTTTGCTTCTGCATCTTTCATCGGACCGATTTCTAATTCAAAAGATTTGTCTTTCCATATTTTATCATATTGCTCTTTATCCAAAATATAAACTTGCAATAACTCACCAGAATCACCGGAATCTATCACATCATCATTACGATAGCCAAGCAACATACCTTCATTCAACATATATTGTGAACCGTTATTTACAGTTAACTTTGATGTTATGGAATTATTACCTATCTCGGCTGAATTTTCATTTTCAATATTAAATTTAACTGTTAATAATACTATTCCATTCTCAAACGACTCAAACCGGGGTGCTTCCTCTTTGTTAGGTGTGAACTCGGTAAATTGGTACCCATCTAATGTGACATCAATATCGCCTAACTTTTCGCTTTTATCAATTCCATCTTTTTCATCTAACATTTCTTTTTCACCCATGTTGTCGGCAGTTGCTTTATCTTGGTAAAAAGACTTATCAGATTCGGATTTTTCCGATCCATCATCATTTATGCTTAAATTAAATTTTCCTTCCTTGCCAAAATTAGAGTTTACATCACCTTTTTCTGAATGCGGTGCTGGTACTTCTACTTCTAGTATTCCTGCATCTAATAAATCTTTTAGATGATCTTCTCCAAGTGGGTATGTATAGTAGCCTGTTGCCGATTCTCCAGATTTAATTAAATAATCGTCACTAGGAGAGAGCATTTCCGGTAATTGTTCATCTTCCGGTAATAAGTCTTTATAGTTGTTATAAGACTTCATTGCGCCTGTAAATGTCCCGTAAAGTGCTGGCATATAATAAGCATCATCATCTGTATCATTTTCTACTGTATACTTGGCTATTACGACAGCACCATCTGTTTGATCATTAAAAGGTATATCAAACATAGCATTGAAATCTTTTAATTCAACTAGTGTATAGCCATCTAATGAGACAGAAACACCTTCCATTTCATGTGTTTGTGGCTCGTCATTTTCATAAAGCACTTTTGCTGTACCCTCTGTTTCTTCTTCCATATAACTTATCATTTCTGCAAAATTACTTGATTCATTATTATTTTCTTCTTCTTTTAATTCTTCAGCTTTAGCTTCATCAATCTCTTCCTCTGATTCGTCTTCTTTTTCTGCATCAGCACTTGCTTCCTCTACAGACGTTTCTGATTCTTTTTTATCAGTTGTCTCTTTTTTGTCGTCACTTCCACAACCACTAATTATTATTGCTGTTAAGAGCATTGTAATAAGAAATAAGAGCGTTTTTTTCTTCATATTTATGACCCTCCATATTTTTAAAATCAGTATAATTTTACTACAAAAATATGGAGCTTAATAGAGTATAAAGGTCTATACACAAAGCATAAAAACACCTTGACTCGGGGTTTCCCGAAGGGGTCTACTACTAATTTGTAAGATAGCAAAGTACGCTATCAACAATTTAGTGTATCTCGCTGTGACCTAAAACAGTCGATAACGGTAATTTGTAAATGATGGCCAACAACAAAAACCGTTGTAGGCCAGTCATATAACAATTTACTCGTTCCTGACATGTTTCTTAACGCTCCCACGACAACATAAATCAAAAGATCAAAGAGGATAAAACGGGCTGATACCCGTTTTTTTATTGTCATTTTTTTCGTTTTGCCATCCGAATCGTACAACGAGCCAAATGTTCTAAACGCCTTGCCGTTAGGACACCCGAACCTTTCCGGCAATTCGTTAAGAACATTATAAAAGTGTCAATCAACTTTCGCGGCATATCCTCGTAATCGCTATGCACTACGGTATTCCACGACTGATTGACACTTTTATATGGCAGTTGTCCGTTCTACTTGCAAATCGGAAAAAATATTCCCCTTTGCGGGAACAACTGGCGCTTCGGAAGCCAAAAGAAAAACAATAAATTCAAGGGAGCGAATAAAATTGACTAAAAAAATATATGAAATGATCACAAATCAAATAATTGAAAAGCTTAAAGAGGGTACAGTTCCATGGAGAAAGCCATTTAAAAACGGACTTGCAGTAAACTGGAAAAATCAAAAGGCTTACAGAGGTATAAATACAATGCTTTTAGATGGTGGCGAATATGCCACGTTCAAACAAATTAAAGAAGCTAACGGAAAAGTGATCGCTGGTAGTAAAAGTCATTTAGTTGTTTTTTGGAAAATGCTAGAAGTGAAAGACGAGGAAGCCGAAGAAGGAAAGAAAAAAGTGCCTATGATGCGCTATTACCGAGTTTTTAAAATAGGAGAGCAAACCGAGGGAATCGAACCAAAACAAGAATTAGAAAAATTTGATCATGACCCGATAGAAGAAGCTGAAAAGATCAAAGAAAATTATTTTAATGCCCCATCATTTAGCTTTAATTCCGGTGGTGCATGGTACAAACCGTTTGAAGACCGTGTCAATGTACCCCCAAAAGGGGATTTCCCAGACATTAACGAATATTACAGCACACTTTTTCATGAAATGGTACACAGTACAGGGCATCAAGACCGATTAAACAGAGATGGCATAATAAAACATAATAGTTTTGGAAGTAAGCTATACAGTAAAGAGGAATTAGTTGCAGAGCTTGGAGCTTCCATGCTATGCGGTGTGACAGGCATAGACAACGAAACAATAGATAACAGCGCATCATATATCCAATCCTGGTTAAACGCTTTAAGAAACGATCATACATTAATTGTTTCTGCATCCCAGCAAGCGCAGAAAGCAAGTGATCATATACAGGGAATCACATTCAAAAAATAAAAATCGCCATGCAGTCGACCAATCGACTGCATGGCGTAAATGGAGGAATTTTAAATGATTAAATTGCACACTTATACCGATAGTTTGAGCGTATCAAAAGAATGGCTAACTCAAAATATTGACGTATCTATTGATGAGTTTTTGGCTACTTATACCTGGGATGACACAGAATGGTTGTCCATTTTGCTAGAGATTGAACAAGATGAAAAAGACATAGCAAAGGTTTTAGAACTACTAAAAGAAGGTGTCACAACGTTCTCTAAAGGCAATCAAGAAGGGTTGTTGCATCCATGTACCAACGAAGAATATAAATATCAATTTACTTATTTTGATGAATTTGGTGCTGTTGGTGACTTTCAAAGAAACACATTAAATGAAATGGCTGTAAGTATTCATGAATATGGGTTCAGTCCACAAAAAGAACTTAGGATTATTTCATAATTATTCAGTCTACCAGTTTACTGGTAGACTGAATAATGGTATAATAGTTAGTAAGATAAAAGAAAGGTAATGGAATAGATGTTTTCCTGAAATGGAAGCTAAACGATAACGGTTGTTATGAAAGTGCGCATATAGATGATCCGTATATTTAACATAATAAGGGGGGATTATTTTGATTAAAACAATGCTAAAATGGTCACTTTTAATATATATGGCAGGTTGGGTTCTTGGTCAATTTATGTTTTTTCCATTCATCTTTCAAGTTATTTCGATATTACTTTTTAACTTAATATATATTTTATACAAGATTTCCAAACAAGTTATAAAAGCTTTATCCTGGGTAACAAAAAGCAGTTAAAAATAAGGAGGAATTGAATGAATACGTGCGGATATTGCGGTTCAAATCTGCAAGATAGATACTGTTCTTTTTGCGAAATGGAACTTACAAATCGTTACATTTTAGAAGATGGAAAACGTTTAGATACATCTATTGATTTTTTTCCGGAGAAACAGGATATTTTTAAAAGCACAAAGGAATTATTAGAACTAGAAACAATTGAATTACTTTGCTTGCTACGACACGCTCGGGATTATCGTTCAGAGGTCTATAAACTACGTCTTTTAACTCATCAAGCAGAATCGGCCGGTGGTGATGTGCAAGAGATTGACGCTAAATCATATAAAGATTACGAGGAAGCCACACGTAAAGTATGGGTGTTAGAAAATATTATTACTGATCGTATTGGTTATTATCCTCAAAAGGTAACAGAGAATTTTTTGGCCATGTATTTAGAACGAATCGAGAAATCACAAAAGAAAAAAATGACAATGAAAAAGGCGGTTAAATTATGAATGAAGTGAAAATAAAGCAAATGAAAATAAAGCACCAAATAGCAGATTTAATGAATGATGTGCAATTTGCTTGTATGAGTGATAAAAACGTATTTGATGATGGTTATATTTATGATGTGAATTGTAGAATTGGAGAAATCGACAAATCAATAGAGGCTTTAAAACACGAGTTAACTAAACATAATTTAAATGATTGGTAAAAGGAGTTTTTAAGATGGCGGTTAAAATAACAAAAATAGAAATGCCTGAAACCCGGTTTGATTGGGGAATCGTTCAAATCAATAATTTTTCTAACACGTTTTATCGCTTTGAAATAATAAATGGTAAACCGAAATTAGATACAACTTATTTTGCAGATCAAATCAAAGAACCTCAAAAAAAGCATAGAAATTTTAATGCGGACAGTCAAATGTATAAAGATATTGAACTGGCTTTAATTAACTATTTTAATGAAGGGGGAGAACAGTAATGATGAACGCCTTTGCAAGAGATATATCACACGTTTTTGATAACGAAACAGAAGCAACGTTGTATATGATAGCAGATACGGAAACTGTTGAAGATTACTATGTATTTTCATTGCCAATTCATTCATTTACATTAGTAGTAAAAAATGAAAATGAAATAGAATTATTTTTAAAGTATGAAAAGGGGTTTTTAAACAATCCAGCGATCAAAGAAAAAATGATCTTAGAAATGAAGGATATGTTGCGCAGTCATTTGAATGGAGATTATTTATTGAAAAACGGAGGATATCATGACAGGTAATAACAAGCCAGATAAGCAAGTTAAGATTTCATATGATAAACACAGGGAACTTAAAAAGCTGGCAGTAAAAGAAGATAAAGAAATGAGACATATCATTGAAGAAGCTTTTGATTTATATGTGGAAAAATACTATAAGAAAGGAAATCAAACATGATTGCAGAGCAATTTAATTTATACGAATTCATTTCAAAAGAAAAAGACCCTTTGTATATTTCTATTGAACAGCTGGAACAAAGGGAAAGTGTTTTTCTTGGTCAATATGAAGTTTATTTAAATGACTTTGGATTGTACGAAGTATTAAATGATACTATACATGAAGCACTCAATACACCAGAAGCATGTTATGATTTTGTTTTAAAAGAACAAGATATTTTAGGGTTTAGTGATTGAAAGGATGTTCGTTGAAATGGTTGGTAATAAAAATAATCTTAAGCATAAATTTGAAAAGTTGAACAATCAGTACTATCAAGAAATTGCTTGCTATAAAGAAATTATCGCTTCAAGCCTTTGTCAAACTCTAGTTGATAACTTAAGACGAAACGAAGTAATACTAATAGACCAATTAAAAAAGTTAGCAGCTATGGATAAACATATTGTTAAAATGAGAATAAGCCCTAATTATCATGCAGGAGAAAAACTTAGTTTCGTTAATAACTACTTTATCTTTGATATAAACGATTGTATTAAACAATATATGTATAAGTTCCCTGCCTATAAATGGTTTCAAAAAAGACATAAAGATATTAATTTCAAAAACCTCATTAAAGAGGTGGGTAAGAAAGTTAATTATGATTATCGTAAAACTAATATAATGGAAGATATTTTAAACGAAAACCCGAAGATTAAACAAGACCTTATTAATTATTTCAATGATCTAGGGCTACAGATAAAGTTTAATAAAAACAAAGAAATTATTGATTTGGATATACTTTTTTAAATTTAACTTATTAATATAATTTAATGCATCAAAGTCTTTGTATGTTATACAGAAAGCGTTCAATTGGAGTACACTAATGTCGAACAATGATAAAAGGCTGCCGTTCTTGCATTTCAGTTGTTCATTTGGGGTGTTCAGTTGTGATACAATAAAGTAAGCGAAATTAGGAGGGGAAAACATGAAACATATAGAGTTGGCCATTAATGTTCTGAAAAAAGAAGTTCGAAGTTTAGAAGATGACTTAAAATATGGTCGTTTTCTTCCGCAAGAGGTAGGAAAAATAATTGATGAATTACAGAAGCTTAATCGTGCAATATATGATATTAAAAAATCACTAGGAGAGACAACCAATCTATAGTTTATGAAGATTTTGATGGCTCTATTAAATACTACGATTATCCGCAATAGAAATCCAAAAGGAGGATATGAGCGATATGGTATTACCAGTTATAGCTTTAATTGTAGCAATGATTAGTTTGTTTTTTGCTATCAAAGAAAGACGTATAATAAAAAGGACAATAGAGAGCGATAAAGACTTCATGGAATGGAGAAAAGAACAGAGAAAAGTGAGGAAAGGGTGGAAGAAATGAGTAAAGATGAAAAAAGAAAACTATACTTAGATGAGTTCCATAATATAAAAGGGATGGACACTGAAACTTACAGAAAGATGGGTAGCACTTATAAAATAAAAAAATTAGACCTAAGTAAAGATACAGAGAAATTTAACGCGTTTGATACGGATAGTCTAATGCTTAAAAACAACGTAATAAAAACAATCATTCATGATTTTTATAAAAAGGAATATAAGTATTTTGTTTCCGTTGGGGTAGATGAATTATTATCAGATGAGTCTACTGCTGATGAAGGATATAGATTTATTATGTACCAATTGGAACAACACCTTGCACAAAAAGACGAGTTTAAAGGTTTAAGTTTCTCCGAAAACGATTTATTTTATATACTATTAAAAAATTCATCGGAACAACATGAATATGTGTATTCAGACAAATTAGTTAATGAATTTAAAAATGTGCTGAAAGGAATGAAATAGATATGATTAAGTATGCCATTAGACTATATAACAATGAAAAGGACGCTCATTTAATTTTCCATTCTACCCCCGATCAAACTCATTATATTTGGCAATGGTATATAACTGATGATAAAGACAGCATTGGCAAAGTAATTGAAGGCGAAGATATGCAAAGCTTCATAACAACAACAGATTTAATTAAAGAAAATAACTATGATGGTTTATTTTTATATTGTTCTTATAGAAATAGAAATACACAGGAACAATTTAAAACAGAACTAATCCCTTTATATGCTGATGTAAATAAGATTATAGAATCAGGTACTGTTTTTGACGATATATCAACTTATGACAAAACAGGAGAAATAATCTAATGATTATAGGTTATGCAAGGGTAAGTTCCAAAAGCCAAAATCTTGCTAGGCAAATTAAAGAGCTACAAGATTTTGGCTGCGAGAAAATTTTTCAAGAAAAACAATCCGGGAAAAACTTTTTAGAACGAACCATATATAAAGAATTGCGATCAAAATTACGATTTGGTGATGTACTGGTTGTTCATGATCTTAGTCGGTTTGGTAGGAATAAAGAGGAAATACGCAATGAATGGCAAGCATTGATTGAGGAAGAAATTGATATTGTTGTACTAAATATGCCGATCTTAGATACTCGTAAATATAAAGATTTGGCTGGCGTAGGGCAGTTAGTTTCTGATTTAGTGCTGACACTACTTTCTTGGATGGTTGAAGAAGAAAGAGAAAGAATACGGACAGCGCAACGTGAGGGAATAGAAATAGCCAAAAAAGAAGGCAAATTCAAGGGTAGGGCTTTAATTTACAGGCCAGATAGTAAAAACCCAGAATATCGAAGAATTTACCATTTAGTTATTCGTATGCTACAAGAAAAAAAGCCGATTTTACAAATAGCTAATGAGGTAGGAATTAGCAGAAATACAGTCTATAGAATTAAAAAGGATACAAATAAAGAGGAGTAATACTATGAAAAAAGAAGATAAATATCAAGACGGGTTATTGATTGCGAAAAAGAAAGTTGAAAATGTGGTTGCTGAACTTGAAAAAATTCCGGCAAGCAACTTTGAATCTATTCAAAGTTTCGAAGAATATAAAGAACTTATGTTAAATTTACAGTCTGTTATTAAGAATAGCAATAAAAATAGTGAGCAATAAGCATTATCCAAGTCTTTATATGCAATGAATTAAGTAAAAGGCTTATAAAAAAGCACTCAAATTCGCAATTAGAAATCACTTTGCCTACAACTGTCCACCTAAATGCAAATGTGAACCTTTATATAAAACGTTTTTTATTAAGGAAGTGATAAAAATAGTGGAATCTTTTTTCTACGAGATAACAAATTCAAGTTTTTTAACTAATTTATTAGAAATTATATATACCTTTGGGGCTTGGTTATTTTTAATTTTTCTTGTTATCTTTATTATCAAAAGGACCTATAAATTAACTAAAGAAAAATTAATGTTAAAAAAGCTAGCAAAATCAGGTATTAAGGATATTGACCGTATGGATGGATTACAATTTGAAGTTTATTTAAAGGCGCTGCTAAAAGAAATAGGTTATAAATCAGAAGTAACAACCGGTTCACATGATTTTGGTGCAGATTTAATTATGAAAAAGGATGGTAAAAAGATAGTAATTCAAGCAAAACGATATGGTTTTAAGAACAAGGTAAGCCTTGATGCTGTCCAACAAATTTACGCTGCTAAACCTTATTATAATGCAAATGAATGTTGTGTTTTCACAAATAGTTTTTATACCAAATCAGCACTAAAATTAGCAAAGGCATGTGATGTAAAACTGTATGATCGTTTTCAACTTATTGAGTTCATTAATAAAATAAACCCTTCTACAAGTGCAAACGAAGTAACAAATAACATTGACCCTTTACCAAGAAAATGCCCGGCATGTTCAGGAGAATTAATAAAACGTACCAGCCAATCCGGCAATAACTTTATGGGGTGCTCAAATTTCCCCAATTGCAAACATACCGAACCAATTGCTAAATAATTTAATTGCCTTAAGGCAATATTTGTTTTAAAACAAAGGCTTTTATGGATTAAAAAATCAAATTAAAAAGATGGGCTACAAGCAGTAGCCCATCTTTTCCTTCCTTATGTGTTTAACACAAAAGGATGATAACAAATGTAATTGTACCATATTTAATCTGCGTTTTTAATACTTTCATCTAATTTCTTAATATCTTCTGTTTTTCGGTCAATATTTTTCTTTAAATCTTTAATGTCACTTTTAAGTGACTTCTTCTTATCTTTATCCTTTTCCTTTGATTCTTCATCTTCCTTTTCCTTTAATTCAGCTTTTAATTCTTCAAGTTTATCATTGAGCTCTTTTTTCTCGGAATATTTATCTACATATTGATCGTAATGTTCTTGGAGAATTTCATAGCTAACTTCATCTTCTTGATATTCATCAATTAAATTATCCAATTCATCAATTTGGTTTGTTAGTACATATGCTTTTACAACATTTTGTGCTCTTTTCTCATTATATTTTACCAATTTGCTGTTTTCAACCATCCCTTGGTAATTTTCATCCAAACTAGCAATATCAAACTTTATGACCTTACTGTCAGGAAATGATGTTTCAAGTGTTTCTAAATCTGTTTTTGCAGATTCCTTATCTTCTTCACCGGTAGAAATAACACCTGAAATTTGATAAGCACTTTCTGGTTCAATTGTGATAGCTTTTGTATATTGTTCCTGCTGAATATACCAATCAATTAAAGTGGATTTATCTTTTTTTGGTAAGCTATCATATCCTATTGAATCCAGTTTAGCATAAGCCTGTTCTTTCTGATCTGCATCTCCGGAAATATATAATCTGTATGCTTCAAGAATTTCATCTTTTTGGGAAAGCTGTTTTTGTATTTCATCTTCTTTTGTCGTTGCACCAGAAGAGAGGTCTGTCACAGTAAACAGAATACCAAATACCAACAATACACCTAAGATACTTAACATTGAAACAGGCGTTGTTAACTTATCTAATAAGTTTCCAGAACCCTTGTCTTTTTTATCTTTAGTACTCATTTCTTCTTGCAACTTTTCCTTTAATTCTTCGTCAGGATTTTTTTCTTTTTTATTTGGCTTTATTTTCTCTTTTAACGCAAATATTTTACTGTTTTCCTTTTTTTCTTCCTTTTCTTTTTCGGCTTTTAACTGTTGATATTCAATTTCTCTATCATAAGCTTGTATGACAGACTCTATTTCATCAATTGTGTTTGAAGCTACAATATCATCACTAAATTGGAATACTTCATTAGTTTTTTCTATAAAGTCAGCACGTTTTGGTTTAGCGATAATATTATTGTTTTTCGTTAAAGCTAGTAGTATTAATTCTTTTAAGCCATCTACGCTATTATCTTTTTTGTAAATTTTAAAACCATTAAATTCAAATACTAATGCTTTTACCCTTTGTTCTGTCATATCAATAATCATATTACTTTTTTGCCATAATATATTTACATCTTGTCTTGCTAGATCAATCATCGAATAAAGGTATGGCAGCATATCCTTTAATTTATATTTGTGTATATTGTGAAAATCAACACACCCATCTAAATCAAAGGAAATTTGAACGCGATCACGAATTGAACTGAAATGATTAGCATAAATAAAAGTATCGGGATAATCTATTTCTTTTATCTTGTTTCGGTAGTTTTCTTCCAGTAATTCTACTTCCTCAATCTCTAAACGATTAAAAGGCATTGTTACAAGAGCTTCATTTTTATCATAATATATTTCGCCAAATCTATTAATAATTTTCATGTGTTATCATCCTTTTTATTATTAATATCCTAATTCATTTAATAAATCATCAACATTATTATTTTTAAGCTTTTCACCTTTTTCCATTTCTTCATTGATTGTTTTTTCTATGTCATTGACATTATCAGGTATTTCTTTTTGTCTTTTAACAGATATTTCATTATTTATTTTTTGTCTATCCTCTTCTGTTAAATTAGCTTGTTGAATCAGTTTTTGGAATGTTTTTTCTGTATTATTTTCACTAGTTTTTTTCGTTTTGTTTTTTTGATAATCGGATAGTTTTTGTTCCTCAACTACCTCATGAATTTCATCATCCATAACCGGAGAAGTAAAACCTAATTCATTCCGTTTATTAACGTAATTCGCAACAAAATTATTACCTTCTTTTTTAGATATTAAATCTTGATAAATGTCAGATTGATAAGCTTTATTTAAAAATAAGGGGTTCTGCCCTGCAATAATCACAATGGATTGATCTTTTTCAAGTGATCCTATCTCGGATTGGGTCATTAAGGGTCTTTCTACATGTTCTTTATTAGTCGATACTGTTTTACCTTGCCTAGATACAGAAACTGATTCTTTACTGACTTCTTTAGTTGTTTGACCAAGAGCATCACTTATCCATTTGGTTGTTTCTGTGTCCTCTTGTTTTGCTCTAAGTAGTATCGTGGTATCGTGGTTTCCTAATATATCGTTTGTTTCTTCCCTACCATACATGTTTTTCTTCTCTAATTGTGACTTATTTTGTATGATTGTGTGCATGGATAAACCAAGTGAACGGCAGGTTGCCAGCGTTCTTGAATAATTATCTATTTTACCTATATTTGCAAATTCGTCTAACATAAAAACGATTTTACGATTCAATTTTTGATCTGGACTTTGAGATGCAACATCATAATAAATATTTATCATTTGGCTAAAAAACACACTCGTTAATGGCGAAAAAGTATCATCTTCCATTGAGAGCTTCACATATAATATTGCTTTCTCATCGACGAAATCTTTAAAGTGAAAATCACTTTCTCTAGTCATTCTTTTAACCTGTGGCAATTTAAATATGTTAAATCCATTATTCAGCGTTGATGTAACAGAACCTCTTGTATTTCCTGTTAAATCAATGATTGAGTTAAGCATTTCTCTGGCTGGGTGATCTTCCGGAATCGTTTTTATCCATTCATTGAATGTTTCTTCATCTTGAACGTGTTTTGTATATACATTTACGACTTGCTCCATATTCGCTTCTTCCTCTGGAAACTCTGCTTTTACATATATAATTAATGCTGAAAGCATATTTGTTGCCGAGTTTTTAAAGAATACGTTATCGCCACCGCCATCACCCTCAAAGTTAGTAATAATAGTATTTGCCACTTTTTGAGCTTGCAATGTTGTTTCAACATAGCTAAGTGGATTGTATTTTGACTGCATAAACGATATAAAATCAACTTGATAAATTTTATATCCTTGATCTTTTTTAAGTTGAGCAGTTAAATTGTACAACTCACCTTTAGGATCGGTAACAATAATTGATTTATCTCTAATATTAACTAAATTCGGTATTACATATGATTGTGTCTTGGAAGAACCACTTGAACCAATAACTGCTATATTCTGATTACTAACATCTGCACCTTCATGCATGATTAATAACTTTTTGCTGTTTGGTACTTTACCTAAAACATATCCATTTTTTAATTCATTGAGATTATATTTTAAATCCCCTTTATAGGTGCTTTCTTTATGGGCAGCAAGAATTTCACCATCCCTTATTTTTTCTGGATTTTCCCACTGGGCTGTACCATATAAACCATATTTATGAGCATCGCTGTATTCTTGGTTAAATAAATTTTTCCTTAACATATATAAAAATATCGACAAAACAATTATAGGTATGAACGGAATAATAATTTTTAAATTATCATCGTTGATTATATATGTGTAAACATTCATTGGTTGCTTTAGTGCTTCTAAAATTTGTATATCATTTCCAAGGGATATTTTGTACAAGTATGAAGTCACTACATAAGATACAATCAGTGAAATTGTGATACCAATGATGACCAAATTCAGCCATCCGTCTTTCAATTTACTCATTTCGTTATCACCCTTTACCTTCTTGTGATTACTCTTGTTGCAGACTGTGTCGCACTTATAGCACCCCTACCAGAACCACTTGAGTTTCCAAATTCTTTAAGCAACGATGGCAGCGAAATTCCAACAACAAGAAACGCTAATGCTATGATTTTTTGAAAAGCACTTTGCACAGGATCACCTGAAAATATCCAATCCATTTTACTCGCATAACTGAACGATAGCATAACCGTTAATCCTTGCATTGCTAAGGTTAAAAATCGAGCAATAATTGTTTTAAGCCACATGCTGAACATATTATAATCATCGTTTACCATTGTTACAATAGCAACTGGCCCGACCGTATAAAACAATCCAATTAAAGCAAATGTGTAAGCCATTTGGAAAAAGAGAATAGCCAACAATATAGCAAAAATAATTATCATTATCACAAAGACTACACCATTGGGAGTTACAAGAAAATTTAACATTAAATCAGACGTGATTTGATTACTATTAGAAACGTAACTAAATATCCCATAGTTAACTCGATACTGAATTGATAAAAGCAGTTTAAAAAACAATTCATAAGAAAAAAGAAACACACTTGCTATAACCACTTTTATTATTTTCTCATTCATAACTCCTATTGTGTCAGCATGGTTTGTCATTCTAAACGCATAAATTTTCATGATTTGAAACAAGATAAAAACTGCAAGTAAAGAATAAGTAAACGACTTAAAATTGTTTTTAAACTTGTTAAATGTATCATCTTGCAATATTTTCTCTGGTTCAATAGCGAGCTTCGATATAGGAGCTAACAGAAAATTAATAATTGATGAGCCCCCCACAAAAACTACGTTTACTAGATGGCATAAAACATCAAACTTACCACAATCAAAATTACCTGCCTGGTAATCATACTTTTTTATTAACTTAACATAGGTTTTTCCTCCGGCAACCGATTCTTCCATTTCATCAAATTCATCTTTATAAGCATTATAAAATTTCTTTTTCCCTTCTTCTATCTCTTTCAGATCATGTGTATCTAGTTCTTCGGATTCTGTATCTATTTCATCTCTTATATCCTCGCCTGATTTTTCCACTTCAGAATCGCCGCGATTTAAAGAATCAGGTTCGATTTCTTCGGCAAGAGCTGTTAATGGTTGAATTGTAATGATAAAAAATATAGCAACAACCAATGTGTAGATCAGAGTTTTGCGATACAACAACTGTTATCATCCTTTCATGGTCACACCAATCTATATAACTGAAAACAACAGAGTAAACAGAATAACAAGCATTATAGTATAGACAGTAAATAAGTTGAATTTATATTTTTTTAGCTCATCATCATCCATTTCTCTTTTATACTTACGTTCAAAAATCTTTTGTCTTTTTTCAATTTTTTTTTCAAACAGATGATACACCATTTTTTCTTGTGTTTCGTTGATTTTTTTAACTATGTTTTGCATCATTAATCATCCACTTTTTCCATATGACAAGCTATTCCATCTTCAAAGTCATAGGTATCGCCATCTTCATAAACAATTCTAAGATTACCTTCTTCGATTTTAACTCTATATCTAGCTGTATCTTCATATCCACCACTTAAAACCGCATAATCATAATCATCATGATCTGTTTTTTCTATTTTATATTCTTTAAAACCTTCTATACCGACAATCATTCCATCCTTATTAAATGTGATTTTTTCATCCATATTCGTATCACAATCATCATCAACATCCAAGTTTTCCCATGTTCCGATAATCTCTTTTTCGATATTTTGGGAGCACCCTGTAGCAATAAATAAAATAAAAACTCCCATGAAGATTAAACTTCCTTTTTTCATCTATTTTCTACCTCCTTTAGCGTACTCTTCAAAGTTATCAATAAGCCAAGTATTCTCTTTTTTCGTCAAATCAACCTGAACAATTGTAAAAGCATTATCAGTTTTATCTTTGTGATCAAATGTTAAATTTAAAGTAACAATTGCCTTGTAATGTGATTCATCTTTATATTTTCCGTAGACTTCCAAATCGCTAATGTTACGGTCAATACTATGCACTTCCCCTTGATTTTCATCTGGTGGAAGATCATCTCCAAATAAACCAGTCAGTACATCATCTGTTGCAGAATCTTTAATTTCTTCATAGAGTTTTTTACGATTTTCAAGCGTATATATTTTTGTTACAAACCACTCAACATCTTTTTCGAAAGTGTTTTCTTCACTTTCATCACTAAGATTTTGTAAGTTTTCATTTTCTCTTTGTAATTGCTTAACTTTTTCCTTTTCATCAATCATGGTATTTTCTATTTCATTCTTTTTTATGACATTAAATGTTGTCGCAAAAACGAGAACGACTGTGAGCAACAACAGTATAATGTTGATGTTTCGCTTCATGTTCATTTCGTTATCATCCTTTAGTTATTGTTTTGCAGGAAAATCCAAGAAGTCTCTAGGGTTCATGTGACTTCCCCATTCTTCTGCCTTGGTTTCAAAATGAAGATGTGCACCATAGGAATCTCCAGTGTTACCACAAACACCTACTTTTTCACCTGAATTAACGTAATCACCTTTATCAGCATCTAGCATTGACATATGCGCATAATGCGTATAAAAGCCATCTTCATGTTCCAAAATAACTGTATTACCATAACCACCACTGTTAAATTCACTGTAAACAACTTGACCTGCACCTGCTGCATAAATCGGGGTAACTCCACCAATACATCCTAGATCAATCCCTGCGTGTTTATCAGTTTTTCCATTTAATATTCTAGTTCCGTAATTACTAGTGACAGTAACTTGTTGTAAAGGAAATGTTAAGTCACCTGAAAAGCTAACATTTGAATCACTTCCGCCTTCATTTGGTAAAAAAGAGATTATTGTAGGAACATATAAAATATCTCCGTAGCATGCGCCATGCTCTTTTGCTTCTTCACGAATGCACGTATAATTTTCGGGATCATCAACTTTTCCCATCATATGTTGACTAAATTCAATTGCAATTTCTCTTGACCATTCGTTGTTATGGTTTTTTTGTGTCCATTCAGCAAAACCATTTCCAAAATTATATGATGCAATAGCCACCTCTTTATTACCGTTTGCTTTACTTACAGTATTTTTAAAGTGTTTTACAGCCTGATCTATGGATTCTTGCGGGTCAGTGATGCAACCAATTGAACCACATTTAGATTCACTTGATTGAAAAATATCACCGTTTGTCGAAATCATATCACCGCCTGATTCTTGGTTAAGAATTGCAAGCAATATTGGTGCGTATTCAGGGTCAAGCCCATGTTCAACAACAGATTCATTTATATCTTCTTCCCATGCTAAAACTTGTTCTGGTAATTGTTTGTTACCGCCTTTTATGCCGCCACCTTCTCCCATATCACTCGATACAATAGCTGCAATAACAATAACTACAAACACCATTAATCCGGCAGCTATTAAAATCACAGGCCAAGAAACCTTTGTTAAAAGTGAACGAGCTATTATTCCACTTATCTTTTTAAAATTATCATTCATATTCAAAACCTCATATTTTGCTCAAGAGCGCTATAATCTTTATCAAACCATAATTTTTTTTCAAAGTCTGTTAACTCAACATCTATTTTGACTTTTCGGCTTCCGACAAATAGAAATCCTTTACCTGCTTTAGCTGATTTTTCAACTTCCTGGAATTCTAAAAAATCAATATCAGATTCAGAGAAATCATAGTGCATTTCATCGTTTACAACCATAACCTCTTTGCGTTGCATAGGGAGGATTAATTGCTGGACGGATAATGCGATCACGGCATCCCCATAATTCCTGTTTTCATCTTTTGCACTTAAAAAATCTTGAATTTGCTGTGTTGCAGAAGTGATTCCGCAGTTAAACGATCTGACTACTTTCATCATTTCGTACAAGTATTCCATTGCCACCGTCACTCTTGGGTCAGCTATAATGTGAGCTTCATCAATATAGAGTTGTGTTGGTTTTAAATCACCATTCATTATTTCATCCCTTAGAGAAGATAGCAGTAAAAAATATAATGGCTTTTGCAATCTTTTGTTGTTGTAAACAGAGAACAAGTCATATGAAATTAAGTCACTATTTATATCAACGTTTGTATAACCATTAAACACATTTGAATATGTTCCTTTTGCATAAGCTCTTAACGTTTGATGGAAGTTCTTCAATATTTCATATTGTTCTGTGTCATTTTCTTTCTTTTCTTCCAACAAATTATATAAATCTATCATTGTTGGAAAATCAGTTGCTTTTAATTCATTAATATCTGTTTCAATTGTTATATTTTTTCTTTCATATAATTGAAGGATAACCTCTGATAAAACATCTACCTCCAAATCATTCATACCTGCATACATTAGTTGAAACATTGTAATGAGAGTTGAAATTTTATCGTATAAAGGATTTTTTGCTTTTAAATCTCCACTTTGTTCATCATAAGCATAAGCTGGTAAATCAAAAGGATTAATAATCGAACCACCTTCAAGAGAAAACTTAACCCACTCACCGCCTAGTTTTTCATATACTTTACCAAATTCACCTTTGGGGTCAATTGTTATAATTCGATTTCCAAACATATATTTCCGCATCATGTTTGCGAACATAGCTGTTGATTTACCACTTCCGGTAGTACCTATATAGACGGCATGTTTATTGAGGTATTCTTCATCGTTTACGATGATTATATTATTTGTCTCAATGTTTTTCCCTTGAATAATTCCTTTATCATTAAAAATCTCGTTTTCATGAAAGGGGAAGAAAAAGCTTACTGCCTCGCTATTCATAGGTCGGTATGTGAGATCATAAACCTTGTTATTATTCAAAGGTAAAAACGAATCAAACGCATCTTTTGCTCTAGTAACCGGAAAAATTAATTTTCCAATAGGAGCAAAAAAGTTCTTAACAACGTTAGTAACACGTTCTAATTCATCTTTTGAGGGGGCAACAACATGTATAAGTAATTGAAACATAAACATTCTTTCCTTCTGTCTAACAAGCTGCCTTAGTAACATCTGGTTTGATTCAATTTGTGCAATGGCATCTTCTTTTACGCTGGCAGATAATCTTTCTTCATTGAGCTTTGCCCTATTTTGTTCAATCGATCGCGATAATTCAGTTCTCACTTTGCTAGAATCATATATCTCCATATGTTGAACAATTGTTATTGTTTCTGATAGCTCGGACAACTTACTTATATCTTCTTGTGAAAGCAAAGGCTCAAAATCGACACACGCTAGTGTTCTTGTATAGTTGCTTCCACTTCGAATGTAATCTTCCTTTATTTCAATTGAATCAGGAGCTATTTTATCTGTCAGTTCATTATCGTTACCGACTGTCATTTCAAAATCAATTTCATTGTCTTTCTTTTTACCTGTTAATTTATTAACAATTTTTGAAAGCATCTGTTATCATCCTTTTGTTATTAATAAATCTCGCTCTCGTAACTTTCTATGTTGTCCTGAACTTTTTTTAATGTATCTTCATATGAATACTTTCCCATTGAGAAAGGTAAATCTATATCATATTCTCTTTCTGTACTTTGTCTAATTTGTGCATTCTCATAATCAATACAAGCATAGATATACTGGAACAGCTTTTCATTGTCGAGGATGTTTGCATGAAGCTTGTGCCTATCGCTTAACATATTTTCTAGACCGGAAACCAACTGTTCAGCATCTCTGTTAATATTTTGTAAAGCTTTTTCTTTATTGCTACCTATTTTTGCAGATAAAACAATATATCTTGCTTTACTTACCATGTTTTTTGATTTCTGAATTTCATTTACTTTACCGACATAGCTTTCGGCAAACATTCTTTTAAATTGATCTTCATCTTTCTCAGCGTTTTTTCTAACCCATTCAAGATAACTGTTAAGGTTTATAGGTTTTGAAAATTGCTTTGTTTGAATCGGAAAAGATGCGTAAGCGTAGTTATTTAAAAATGTTTGATAATTTGAATATACTCTATTGCGCTCTCTTTCGCTTAATCCTGTTAAATTTATACTTGAAACTTCAATAACTTTTATTAGTTTGTTATCAAGTGTTTCTAAGCAATCATTGGCAATGTTGAACACGCCTAGTTGCGACCTAATATCTTCACTCACGTTTTCATTTACCTCCTTTGTAAACTCATACATTTTTTTTGAGTTGCTATATTGAATTTTCCACCAGACCGTTGTGATAAATGATATATTTTTCCTGTCTGGATGCTTCACCCAAAAGAATGTTAGTGCCATAATAGGTGGTAAGAAAGAAAACAAGAATGTAGACGTATTCAAATTTCCTGACTGATTTAAAATGACAATCAAAATAACAGATATTACAGCAAAGGGAGCTGTATATAAAACATCTTTCCAACGAATGTTACCTATAAAATATCTAGATGGGTCAATTGACATTGGGATTTCAATTAATCCTTCATCACGAAGTTTTTGTTTACGATAAATCGAATTTTGATTACTTTCTTCCAAAACATCAGCCCCTTTTTAAAAAGGGTGCACAAAATTAAAGTGCATCCCTTACAAAACTAATTATTGGCTTAGCTAGGAAGAATACAACAATTCCAACCAGACAAACTATAAACCCACGTTGAAACGATCTTTTATTTTCTTCACCACCAAAAGCCGTTAGAGCAGCCATAACAATAATTCCAATAGCAAATAATGTGATTCCAAGTGATCTAAATTCAGTAAAAATTGTATCTAATAAATTATTCAGTGATTCAAACATTTTTTGTTTCACCTCCTATTGGCATTAGAAAATAACACTTACATTAGTTGATACCATTTGGTATCATGCGTGTATCTTATGTGTACATTATACTACACTAAGAAGTATGTTACAATACATAACAGGTTTTTAATGGTACTATTTTCAATATAAAAATACGGTTAGAAAGTAGGTAATAAAGTTGTGTAATCAAGATAATGACAAAACTCAAAGCATTCATTTACGAATTAAAAAAGATTTTTTAGATGAAATTGATGAATTTACAAAAGACTTCCGTTTTTCAAATAGAACAGACGCCATGCGTTATCTGATGGTACTAGGTTTAAAATACCAACAAACGGCTAATGATCTTATGAATAAGAGACCTACAGATTAAAAATATTTTTTGTATAAATACAAAATACCCATCTTAAAGATGGGAGTAGCTTATACTACCATCTTTAAAGAGAGGGGTAAGTTTTTTTATTCAGCATCTTCTAACCAATTAAAATAGAATAAGGTATCTCTTTCATTTTTTGCTCGTATCATTTCCTCATACTCTTGCTCTTTTTCAGTCTGATATTTCTTACTAGCTACTGATTGACTACATCGCATTTCTAGTCCAATCACAAAATACAATGGAAAATTATTATGGTTATCCACTTCTTCAAGTTGTAATTTCTTCATCATGTGCTCATATTGTTTTTTAACATTTTCAAGTGTAAAGAACGTAATACCACGTTCATACAATTCAACAATGGTTTTATCAATAGTTTTTTGGTCTATTTCTTTTGTTCTTAAAAAGTCATTAAGAAGTTGGTATAAAATTGTTTCTTTGCGCGCGCGCGTTATTTTTTCTTCTTCTTTATCTTTATTAGTATTATGTAAGTTAGTATTATTACAGTTAGTATTATTGATGTACTGACTTTCCGTATACGGACTTTCCGTTTCCTGACTTTCAGTAAACGCTTTGTTAACAGGCGTTTCCTGACTTTCAGTAAACGTATTAATTATCGCATCTTCAATTTCTTCATCCAATCTTTCTTTTTTCTTATGGTCTTCTTTTTTTAACTTATCAGTACGACCTTTATATTCTATATAAATCACTTTATTTTCTGGTATTGATTTCTCTATATTGATTAATTCTTCTTCAATATCTTTTGGGTTATCAGAGAATAAATATTGCATACTCTCAAAACCATTGCTACCATTTGTTTCTATTCTTGCAAAATAACCTTTTTCAATTAGCTCTTTTACAATTTTATAATGGGCATCCCTACCATTTTTTGAACGATTGATGATTTCTTTCATGTTTAAATCCCAATCATTAGAGTTAGAAAGAAAAATGGATAGTAACCCTTTGGCTTGTAAAGTTAATTCCTTTTCCCAAAGCATAGAGTTATTTATTTGCGTAAAATCTGTTTTTCTAACGTTTCTATATATTGTATTTGCGGACATTAAAAA
>Ga0209487_1000558_pt1 | contig 33597 bp, 36 predicted proteins | sample Poulit2012_FD_187524 | JGI IMG/M metagenome (GOLD analysis project Ga0209487, IMG submission 187524) | Agricultural soil microbial communities from Georgia to study Nitrogen management - Poultry litter 2012 (SPAdes) (version 2) | ecosystem: Environmental > Terrestrial > Soil > Agricultural land...
TTCTTAAAAGAAAACGCACCCGATTTGATTGTCTTAGACAATCGTTCAGAAGCAGACCCGAATACATTTTTGTGGGCGGGAGATTATCACCAGACAGGATGGTTCCTACATGGTTTCCACTCTGCATGGATGCCTGACTCTCTTTTGGAAAAAGATCAACAGGATCTTCTTGCAGATGCTTTATTTTCCTGCACCCGATACTGGAGCATATCCCTACATTTCAATAAAGGTTTGTCCGGCGCTCCAAAAGCCGAGATAGAAAGAGCCAAAAATACAGCGATGAATCCCGCAGTGACAGATGCCTTTGCATTAGCGATTGTAGCTGGATCAGACGATGACGCAAACATGTGGCCGGATGTCCAGGGATATGAACCTGATGCGGAAAAAAGTCGCGCAAGAAAAGAAAATATGGATAAGGGGATGGAAGAAATTAAAAAATTAGTCCCTCAACCTGCTTCCTATTTTTCGGAAAGCAATTATTTTGAGGAGGATTGGCAACAATCATTTTGGGGCACAAATTATTCTCGCCTGTTGGCCATCAAGAAAAAATATGATCCGGATGGACTCTTTTACATTCATCACGGGGTTGGGAGTGAAGAATGGTTCGACAATGGCTTTACAAGAACCAGTGGATTGAAACGCTAAGTTTATATGGATGTCTTAGGTATCCAGCAGATCGAGAGATTTAGAAGCTTGAGAGGAGAATGTCATTTAATAGAATAAGCTCCGCGGAAAGGCCGGTAAATTTCGTAATAAATCATAAATCAGCTAAAATAATAGCTCACAATAAATTTCAGTTTCGTGCACCGTTTAATTTAGGGTGCAGGATGCGCCCCGGATTCTAAAAATTTTAACAGCTTCTCCTGACTTGGAGAAAATATTCGATACAAACGTAACATTAGAACAAAATTAATATAGGTAATACTTTTCATTAGTATCCCAGGTCCTCGGTTCCAGGCAGGATTCCAATGACATTTTCAGAAGAACATTGTTGTATTGACAAATCTCCAGACATACCCATTCAGCAAATATTCTTCTTACACGAATATTTATCAATTGTGGTTTTTTCGTCACTTCTGGAAATAATGAACTTTAAAAATAATCGTTCCTCCTAATCATTGATTAATTGACCGGCGTTAAATGTGTTATAACGCACAGCCACCTATCTTTTTCTTTTCGATATACATCTGTGATCCATTCATCAGCCGACATGGGTTTACCTTGCCACATACCCGCATTTTGCCCTCGCCCTGTCACTATGGCAATATCTCCATACACTTTTACTCGTAAAATTTCCTTCGTCATTTCAGAATGAGAAAGCAATCCTTCTTCAAGTACCTTAAAAAATCTTTCTTGTGGAATAATGCCGGCGGGTGTATCGACGAGAATCCAGTCCTCGGTTATACATTTTTTGATTTCGTCCACATTATTAGAAACTACAGCTTCATTGAAGCTATCTGAAATCTTTTGGAACTTTTGTTTTAATTGTGTGTCTGTCATATTATTCATCGATTTTAAAATAAGGATTGTAAATCAAACCAATTATGTATCCAAGGATCTTTGACTGTTGCGGTCATTAATTCTTCACCCACGTTGCAAGGTTTTTCATTTTCGGTTGCTCCTATTGCAACCAATCTATCATAAACTTCCTGAATATTTTATAAACCCCAATGGAATATCTACCATACAATTATAATTAAATATAGCGACATTTTCAATAAATACCATAACTTATTTTGAACAATCAAAGGGCCACAAACAAATGTTTCCACAAAACATTCTCAATTAATGATCCTCTTCTAAGATCATGGAACAGAGCACAAGAATCAATAGAAAATTAAATTCCATTCCATTGCGGCCATTTCCAACCACAAACCAGCCTTCTTCATAATGAATCAATACTATTCCCATCATCAAAATAAAGATGGTGACATATGCAGCTAATTTCACATAATAGTTAATAAGAAACAAGACGGCGCTGATCACATGAGACCCTTTGATCAACCAGGCCAGATATATTCCAAAGGGAGCAAAACCAACTGCATCAAGATATTGCCGCCCGAAGTCATTGATGCTGCCGTCTAAAATAACAGGAATACTGTGAGCAAGTAGAATGATAGCAATGGCAATATGAAGGATATATCGTTTCAGAGGAATATTGCTGATCAACATATGAGATAAATTTTAATCACCTTTAAACAATACGAAATACTCCCCTCCTTATTTGAACAGACAGCATGAATCCTTTTCTCATTTAATTAAAATGAGAAAAAACTTGGCCTATGACAATATTATTTTATTTAATCTACCATAGTTTTACAACTATGTTCTCTTTACCATCCAGGCTGATTAAAGTGGATCAAAAGATAAAATTCATACATTATGAAAAATTGGTCATTATTCTTCATTTTATTTACAGTGACACCCGGATGGGTATGGGGCCAGCTTAAAAATCCGAAAGAATTTTTTCCGGATAAAAGACCTCAGGTTTTAATTGTAGGTTCCGTACACCTGGATTATCCCGGGCTGGATGCTCATATTACCGATCCATCCCAAGAAATCGATGTTTTGAAAGAACCTAAATAATCAGAACTAAACGAACTGATCGATTATCTCTTAAATTTCAATCCCAATAAAATAGCGATCGAAGCTTTTCCTGGTTGGAAGGCAACAGAAAAACTGAGAGAATATAAAAATGGTAAATACAAAGACAAAAGAGGGGAAAGTTTTCAGATCGGAATGAGAATGGCAGCCCTGTTGGATTTAGACACCTTGTATTCCATTGATGCATCTTCCCTGGCAGAAGATCTCATGAAATTGGATTCCATCTTTACGGATGATTTATTTGAAGATTATGATTTTATAAGTGATGATCCATTTTCTAAAATATATAAGGAGTGGTACACTTACCTGGATCATCTTATTTTAGAAATGGATTTATTGAGCTATTACAAGCTGATCAATTCAGAAGAATACCACAACTACTATAATGGCCATTATTTGTTAGGAGATTTCAATTTGGATACACACCGAGGAGCGGATGCACTGGCAGTGTACTGGATCAATCGGAATCTTCGCATGTTCAGAAATATTCAAAATTTAGTATCAGATGACCAGGATCGTATTTTGGTGGTGGTAGGAAATGGACATGCTGCCCTATTGAGATATCTATTTCAATGGTCACCGGAATTTAGGTATGTGGATTTTAATGACATCGAAATAAAATCAATTGATCATGACACACAAAAAACAAATAAAACAAAATAATCTCACTTCAGATAAGGGAATCTCTCGTGTAAGAACAGCCGTACGAATTTTGACAGAGGCATTGACAAAAAACAGCATTTCGGTTATAATTATATTGAATGAATATCTGTGAAATAAAAATATTTTCATCATGAAAAGATCAATCCTTATTATTCTACAGATCATGTTGTTTTCAGGTTTTATATCAGCACAAAATCTGAATAAAACTTCTGTGGGATTTCAGATCAATCAGCATCAAAATGACTTCGGAGTTGGGCTTCATCTTGTCAGCCCTTATTTTGCCAATCAAAAAGCAGCTATCACCGTAAGCACCAATATTCAATGGCTGGAACACCTGAAGAGCGACGAATGGACATGGTCTCCCTATGGTCATGTAAAATTAGGTTTCCGGGGTCGGCAACCCATCATTGAGGATAAAATATTTGTATATGGGGAAGGAGGCCTTCTTCTATTGATTCCGAACACAGAATTTTCATCCAAAAAATCACAAGCAGGAGGATATGGACTTTTTGGATTCGAATTTCATACAGGTTGTCTGGTGAGTTTTTACCTCGAACTCGGGGCCATTGGCACAGGAGCCAAAGCAGATAAATTGAGGGGAAATCCAATTTATTCGAATGGTTTCACCTCAAGTGTAGGTATGAGAATAAAATGGGCGGATGCAACTTCTTGTCAATAATAATAACCATTCGGAAAATTTTAAATACGCTTCCCCTGAGCTATTGCCAGACTCTCTTTTCCCGAAGGTAAGTGATGTGATCTCCCATAAATCTCCTTATCATAACATATCATACGCATCTCCATAAAATTTTTGATCGCTCAGGATCATTTCCTGTCCTAAGACAAGTGTTTTATAAAATTCGGACTCTATTTTTCCATTTTCAAACTTACCAAAACCAAATATTATGCAATTCAACACTTATTTAAATTTTGGTGGCAACGCTGAAGAAGCTTTCCGCTTTTATCAGTCGGTTTTCGGCGGAGAGTTATATATACAACGCATGTCTGAAGTACCTGAAATGTCCGAATTATCTGAAGAAGAAAGCAATTGTGCCATGCATATTGCCCTGCCTCTTTCCAATGGACAGACATTGATGGCTTCCGATGTTCTGCCCTCCCACGGCCATGTACTTGAGATGGGCAACAATTCATATATTTCCATCGCTCCGGACAGCCGGGAAGAAGCTGATCGGATTTTCGCCGAATTGTCCAAAGATGGTAAAGTGGAAATGGATATGCAAGAAATGTTCTGGGGTGATTATTTCGGATCATTCCAGGATCAATATGGGGTGTACTGGATGATCAATTACAATATGATGACTCAATAAAACATTGGAAACCATGAAAAAGAATGCAATGATCACCGTAAAAACGAAGATCCGGGCTCCGCTGGACCGGGTATGGGAAGCATGGACGCTTCCGGAACATATCGTGCAGTGGAATCAAGCTTCGGAAGACTGGCATACGCCTCACGCTCAAAATGACCTTCAGACCGGCGGCCGTTTTTTATCACGGATGGAAGCAAAAGACGGAAGTCAGGGTTTTGATTTCAGCGGTCAATATAATGAAGTAAAGCCTCTGGAATATATTTACTATACCCTGGATGATGGCAGAGAGGTGAAAATTCATTTTTCTGAAAAGAAAAATCTCACCGAAATAATTGAAAGTTTCGACCCTGAGGAGACCTTCCCACATGAAATGCAGCAGCAGGGCTGGCAAGCCATTCTTGACCAATTTAAAACATATGCGGAAGCAATTTTTAAAAGACAGGATATACGGAAGGATCCCGGCTGATGGAAGGGTCCAAGGAATATCGGCCTTTGGACCGGGTCGGGATCTACCCTCTTAGGTCAGCAATAGGAAACGTACAGTGGAGTCCCCAGATAACAAATATATAAACATGAAAAACAAAATTATTCCTTCCCTTTGGTTTGACAATCATGCTGAAGAAGCAATGAATTTTTATGTCTCGATCTTTCCGGATTCAAGGATCGATAAGATCCATTATTACCCGGAAAATGCTCAAAATGAACATTTGCAGGGTAAAACCGGAAAAGTATTAAATGGTCAATTTGAAATAGGAGGTTATTCCATCGTCGCTTTGGACGGCGGTCCATTGTTTTCTTTTAACCCCTCCATTTCATTTTTCGTAAACTTTGATCCTTCCCGGCAAAAAAACGCCGCCGATCATCTGCAAAAAATTTATGAACGACTGATGGAAGGCGGAAAGGAACTGATGGAACTCGGTGAATATCCTTTTTGCAAGAAGTATGCCTGGATCGAAGACAAATATGGATTGTCCTGGCAACTGATCCTCACGGATCCGACCGGCGAAGAACGTCCCTTTATCGTGCCTTCCCTTATGTTCAACCAGGAAAACACCAATCATGCCGAAGAAGCCACCCACTTCTACACCTCTTTGTTTGAAAACTCAAGATCCGGAAATCTCGCCCGATATCCGGAAGATACGGGACCTGCCCGAAAAGGCTCCCTGATGTTCGGTGATTTCAAGATTGCCCGTCATTGGTTTGCCATCATGGATGCCGGGATGGAGCAGGATTTCAAGTTCAATGAATCGATATCATTTATCGTACAGTGCGCCAATCAGCAGGAGATCGACTTTCTGTGGAAAAAACTTTCCGCGGTTCCGGAATCAGAACAATGCGGCTGGTGCAAAGACAAATACGGAATCAGCTGGCAGATCATCCCTGAAGATATGGGAGAACTGATCGAAAATTCAGCTGCACTCGAAGCTATGATGCTCATGAAAAAAATTGATATAAAAAAACTGGAGAATGCTTAAGATTATAGTACCGAAAGATTGTGACAATGCCCCTAAAAAACGATTATTACGAGATCTGCAAATTGCTCATGCCCGCGGGAACGTGGAAGAAGTGTTGAGTTATTTCACAGAAGAAGTACAATGGGATGTGCCTGGACAATCTGTTCTCACCGGCAAAGAATCGATTCGTCAATTTTTGAACCAGATGAGTTCCTTATCAACTCAGGCTTTATATCTCGATCAGATCATCACCCACGGCAAGGAAGCTGCAGTAAGAGGCCGGTTGGTATTTGAAAATCGAGAAGTCCGTTTCGCTGATTTTTATGAATTTCGTTCTGCCGGCTCCAAAGAAATAAAAACCATTACTACTTTCACCCATTTATCCTAACATATCATGGAGAATGATCAAAAATCGAAGCCTGTTTTCTTTCATGGTACAAAAATCGTCCTAACAACCACTACACAATTGATAGATGAATTGGAAGCCCTTACGGACCGTCATCTTTCCATAGTACGTGATTTTCAAACTATGGATCATGAGATCTTAGAAGAAAAGCCTCACCCCGATGCATGGAACGCCCTCGAGTGTATCCATCACCTCAATCTGTATGGAAATTATTATCTGACCGAAATCGAAAAAGCCCTTGATAAAAACAGGAAGTCTGCTCCTGAAAAAATGTACAAAAGCGGATGGATCGGGAATTATTTTGCCAGAGAAATGTGGCCGGGCGAAAAGTCCAAAAAAACAAAAACCTTCAAAAAAATGGATCCCGCCGGGCAAAATCTAAGTGTTGAGGTTTTGAAAGAATTTGAAGAACAGCAATTGCGATTGCAAAAATTGCTTAAAAAAAGCAGGAAGGTTAATTTGATGAAGATCAAAATTCCATTGACCATTTCCCGCTGGATCCGATTGAGATTAGGAGATACTTTCCGAATCGTCATCTACCATAATGAAAGACATATCCGGCAGGCTATCCGGGCCCTGGGCTCTGCTCCCACATCGGGCTAATCACAGACCACAAAATATTTCATCAATTTATTCCACCTTTCCGGTGAATGATTTTCTCAAAGATTTAATTCCTTTTGTTCTGTTTTTATTAAATTCACGGAAGATATTTTTTGAGAAACGGGATTATTGCGGATCATGAAGCGATTTGTTGAGGAATAAATTTGAAGTTTTATGCCAGACCCTACATTATTAAAAAAGGTATATGCCCATCCTTTGTTTACTCCTGAGCAAATGAACGAAGTTTGCCGCTACCATCAACAAATTTCCATTGCAAAAGGGGATTATTTCATTCAAGTAAACAAGTACAGCAATCACTTTTATATTCTCGAAGAAGGTATGGCCCGTGCTTATGTATTTGATTTCAGAGGAAATGACATCACCACCCAATTTTTTATCAGAGGGAATATCATCATCGAGCCTTATGCCTTATTCCACCGCATGCATGCGATAGAAAATATGGTCGCCCTGTCCGATTGCATAGCCTGGAAAATTCATTTCGACCATTTTCAGGAAGCTTTTCACACCATGCCTGCGATGGCAGAATGGGGACGGCTATGGATGTCGGAAAACCTGACCCAATTGAAACTGCGCTCCATTGAGATGATCACCCAGGATGCAACCACCCGTTATATGCGCTTGCTGGAGACAAAGCCTGAAATCATTCAAAAGGCTCCTTTAAAACATATTGCCACTTATCTGGGGATCACCGATACGTCCCTGAGCAGAATACGGGCGAGAATCAGCTAAACCGGAGATTCCATCACCGATGCACTAAATATTATTAGATTCCGTGGTCATCCTTTTCTGCCTCGGAAGATCTGCGTTCGATCCGCATAGATCAGTGTTTGATCCGACACCGACGGAGCATCCGTGTCCCATATAAGATTTTTCAATTCGGAAACACAATTCTAACATACTAAAAAATGTCGCGCGAATTCAGTCATCCCTTTTCGAACGGGTTCGTATCATCCGCTACAAGTAGAACCATCATAAAGAGCGCACGAACTTCACTCAATCACCCGTATCCCATTCGCGAGAATGGTGAGCGTCTCTTTAGGTTCCGTAATCGCATCGATTTCCTCCTGCGATTTTCCACCATCCTCTGCCAGGTGTTGCAATTCCTCCACCGACGTAATCGTCCGTTCTGCCCGGCCATCGATTAAGATGTTTTTGTCCACCAAAGCCAGTGGAACAAAGAAACCATAGTCTTTCATTTTGATCGTCGCCGGCTGACCATCCTTCAGCACGAGACGAATCCAACAGCCCTTTTTTTGACAGACTTCTTCCACTCTTCCGGTGAACAGCCCTTCATACACTTCATCTTCTTCCATGTTAAGTAGATCCAAAACCGGACGCTCCTGTTCAAATCCGGCTCCGTCACCATAGATATCTCCGGGCAATCCTTCGCCGGCCGGTGGCTGAGCATCAACCTTCCAAAACATTAATACGAACAGTGGTAAAAAAAGTAAATTTTTCATATCTTCAAAAGGCTTATATGTTTAATAAATCATCTTTGAATAGATCAGTATCGCTGGTTACAGGATCCCGATCCCCGGAAAATACAAAAATTTCTCCCTGTAATAATACACATTATTATCAATATAACGTGCTCTCCGCTTCTGGAAGAACAGCTTTTTTATCTCTGTCTTCTGCCGATCGCTTCCACCACAAAAATCAACACGGAAAGCACTCCGCCCAACACCGAAACGCCTGTCCAGTGAAAATGCTGCCATGCCACCGCCCCCAGGATGGTGCCCAGCGAACCACCCGCAAAAAAGAGCACCATATACGCCGTATTGACACGATTGCGAGCTTCCGGATGATTGGTAAAAATAATATTTTGATTGGTGATATGTAATGCCTGCTGTCCCAGGTCGACCAGAATAATCCCGATGATCAGGCCAACAAGTGAATAAGCAGAATAGTAAAAAACGATCCAGGACACCAAAATCAATAAAGATGAAATGATCACCAGATGGGTCCGGTTCATCCGGTCGTTGAGTTTGCCGGTAACCGTTGCTCCCAAAGCACCGGCGATACCGACCAGACCAAATAATCCGGCCTCTGTACTCCCATACCCAAAATTTTTTTCCATCAAAAATACCAGTGTTGTCCAAAAGGCGCTCAGCCCCGCAAAGCTCAAAGCACCGCGATAGGACGCGAGCCGCAAATCCTGTTCCGCCTTAAAGTAATCAAAGATCGAACGCAGCAACGAGCCATAACTTCCTTTGTAATCCGGAAATAATTTTGGAAGTTTTAAGTGGAGGATCAAATAAAGAAAAGCCATCATAACCGCCGCGCCATAGTACATCACCCGCCATCCAAACTGCTCCCCGACGAAACCGCTGATCACACGACTTCCCAAAATACCGATCAGCAATCCGCTCATCACGATCCCGATAGCCCTGCCTCGTTCTTTCTCATCACTCAATTCAGCAGCCATCGGCACCAGCAATTGCGGTGTCGCTGAAGCAAAACCAACAAAAAAACTGCTCACCACCATCAAAAGAAGAGAGGTAGACAACGCCACCGACAAAAGAGCCGTTACCATCAAAAGAAAATCATACCGCAGAATCTTATGATTGGGGTATTTGTCGCCAAGAGGAATGATCAGCAACAAACCAAATGCATAGCCGAGTTGTGTGCTCAATGCAACATTGCTCACGGCAGATTCTGAAACCCCGAAGGTCAGGGCGATTTGATTGAGCAATGGCTGGTTGTAATAATTATTGGCTACCACCAGTCCGGCAGTCAAACTCATCAGATACAATATCGAATCGGGCAATTTTTTTTGCACCATCGTAAGAGGTGTAAGATTTTCAGTTTTGAATATAAGGATCTAAATAAACTTTTTGTCTCAATTGTTTTTTATTCCCCGCCATTTCACAAGAAAGTAAAATAAAAAGTACAAATTTGATATTACATCCCCGAATTTGTTTCTTAGCTGACAAATCATATTCTATGAAATATTTATTAAAAGGTGAAGCCATCGGCATTCTGATCCTGTCTTTATTGTTTTTTTCACTCACCTCTTCCCCCTGGTGGTACTTCCCCGCTTTGATTCTACTACCCGATATCAGCATGGCCGGATATCTGAAAGGCCCCAGGACCGGCGCATTTATTTACAACTTATTTCACCATCAGGGCGTGGCAGCTCTTGTCATCGCAGCCGGATGGATCGGCGATTCAAACATGGCACTCCTGGTCGGCTCCATCCTGCTGGGACACTCCGCCATGGATCGTATAGCAGGATATGGACTGAAATATTCAGACAGTTTTCATCACACTCATCTCGGGACAATCGGCCCCGCCCGTCGACAAAACTCATAGAAGAAAAAGTCAACATCCATCATTTTTCAACCAGACCAATACCGATCGGAATTTGATTCTTTCGGGTCATAAATCTCAACCATTTTTTCACTGACCTGTTATCTTTGGTTTAAATTATTGACCCGCACCACGATAATATTTACATTCAGACAAAACATGGAAGCTCAGACAAAAACCATCACCAAACCCAAAGCTGCAGCGCAAACCACCGCCTATCCTATTTTGTTTGCGATCGCTACCGCTCATCTGATCAATGATTTGCTCCAGATCATAATACCAACGATTTATCCGCTTTTACAGCAAAATTACATGCTCAACTTCACCCAGGTAGGATTGATCACGTTTGTCTATCAGGTCACTGCCTCTTTGCTTCAGCCGGTAGTAGGACATTACACCGATATGAAGCCCCAGCCCTTCTCACAAGTCATCGGTATGCTTTTCACGATGATCGGGTTACTCATTTTGTCATTTGCAGGAAATTATATCGTCATTCTTTTATCGGTTGCCCTTGTGGGAATCGGCTCCTCCATTTTTCATCCCGAGTCCTCTCGTGTGGCTTATCTCGCCTCAGGCGGCAGAAGAGGTTTTGCCCAGTCTCTATTTCAGGTAGGAGGCAATACCGGTACCGCCATCGGACCTCTTCTGGTCATCCTTCTGGTCATCCCTTACGGCCAATCACACATCCTCTGGTTTTTGATCCTGGGACTGGCAGGCACTTTTCTTTTATACCGAATCGGGAAATGGTACCAAAAACATCTGATCCTGAGAAAAGAGAACAAAATCATCATCAAAGATTATCCGCCCAGGCTCACCAAACGCCAGGTAAAATCCTCTATTGCAATCCTCCTCACGCTGATCTTTTCCAAATATATCTACCTGACCAGCATCAGCAGTTACTTTACTTTTTATCTGATTGAAAAGTTTGATGTTTCAATTTCGACCTCCCAGTTTTATCTTTTCCTGTTTTTTGGTGCTGTCGCATTGGGCACTTATTTGGGAGGACCACTGGGGGACCGGTATGGACGTAAATACATCATCTGGTTTTCGATTCTGGGATCCGCCCCGTTCACCCTGTTATTGCCCTATGTCAATCTCTACTGGACCGGAGTACTGGCCGTGATCGTTGGTTTGATTCTGTCATCCGCATTTTCTGCCATTCTGGTTTATGCTCAGGAACTCTTACCGGGGAAAGTGGGGATGATTTCAGGTCTCTTTTTCGGTTTCGCTTTCGGTATTGCAGGACTGGGCTCTGCTTTCCTCGGATTTTTGGCGGACCGAACCAGTATTGAACTCGTGTATATCATATGTTCCTTCCTGCCGCTGATCGGGATGGTCACCTACTTTTTGCCCAATATCCGGTCACACCGGACGGTCACGGTTCAGGACAATTAGAGATAGGAGCTCGATACCACCGGGTCCCTGACATAAGAAAAATAAAAAAACACCTATTCAAAATGAGAAGAATTCCTCCCCAGTCCGGATCGTAAAAATTAAGGAGCACCTGTCACTGAAAAGGAAGACTACTCGCGGCAAATCCGGTCTGCAGCAGGGATACTTTTTTTCATATTTATTTTTAACTTTGCGTCTTCAACATGACCTGCCACAGAAAAGAGCAGGTTGACCACATACATATTTAATTCACTTTGATCATGAAATATTTTCGGCTTCTCTTTTTATTGATTGCTTTTCCCGCTTTTGCCCAGCAAGGAGGGATGTGGATTCCCTCTCTTCTGGAAGGGATGAACGAAACCGAGATGCAAAGTCTCGGCATGAAGATGACTGTCAAAGACATCTACGACATCAACCAATCCAGCCTCAAAGATGCGATCGTCCATTTCAACGGAGGGTGCACCTCCGAACTGATCTCCGAAAAAGGACTTCTCCTCACGAATCATCATTGCGGATATTCGCAGATCCAAAACCATTCCACCCTCGAAAATGATTATCTGGAGCATGGGTTTTGGGCTCAAAACCTGGAAGAAGAATTACCCAATCCGGGAATGACCGCAACCATTATTATCCGAATAGACGATGTCACGGAAGAGATCCTGAAAGGGGTCACCTCCGGGATGGAAGAAGAAACACGACAGAGAATCATTCAAAAAAACATCTCCGACCTCAGCAAAACATACCCGAAGGAGTCCTGGCAGGAAGTCAGCATACGTGCTTTTTATGAGGGCAATCAATACATGCTTTTCGTGACAGAAGTATTCAAAGACATCCGTCTGGTAGGGGCTCCGCCATCTTCTATCGGAAAGTTTGGAAGCGATACCGACAATTGGGTCTGGCCCCGTCATACCGGAGATTTTGGATTGTTCAGGATCTATGCCGATGCCAACAACCGGCCGGCAGAATATTCTGAAAACAATGTTCCTTACAAACCGCGGCACTATTTCCCGATCTCACTCGACGGAGTAGAAGAAGGAGATTTCACCCTGGTCTTTGGTTTTCCCGGTACTACGGACGAATATCTGCCCGCCATCGCCGTCGAACAAATCATCAACACACTGGATCCCAACCGGATCGAAATCAGAGACAAAGCTCTGGCTGTGATGGACAAATATATGCGGGCAGATCCTCAGATAAAAATTCAGTATGCTTCAAAATTTGCAAGTATTGCCAACTTCTGGAAGAAGTGGACCGGAGAAGCACTCGGTCTTGAAAAATCAAATGCAGTAGGCATCAAGCGACAACAGGAAAAAGAGCTGACAGAGCAGATCATTGCCAGCGGACGTGAAGATGAGTTTGGTCATTTGCTGCCGCTCTTCGAAGAGTATTATTCCGAAATCGAACCCTATGCGCTGGCAAGGGAATATTTCATGGAAATCGTATTGCGGAATGTGGACCTGCTCCGAAGTACATTTCAGGTATATCAGCTGACCAATGTGTACAAAAGCAGAGGCGCTCAGTCCTTCCTCGATCGTCGCGACAATCTGATATCTACGCTTCGCAGCCAGTACAAAAACTATAGCAAAGAAGTGGACCGGGAAGTATTTGAAGCCCTGATTGAATTGTATGCTGAGAAAATTCCTGAAAAATTTGCACCCGGCTTTTTCAAAGATCTTGACGCCGCAAAACTTTCCGAAGAGGTCTATACGCATTCTGCTTTTACAAATTTTGATTCAGTAGAAAAAATCCTGTCGGGTGATCCCAAAGATGTGATGAAACGCCTGGAGAAAGACCCGGGATTCCGGATCGCCAAGGCACTGGGGGATGCTTACTTTGAAAAAGTAGCTCCCCGTTATGATCAGCTGGAAATGAACATCTCCGGTCTGGAAAGAGATTATATGCGCGCACTGATGGACCTGAGTCCGGAGGATGCCCGGATTTTCCCCAATGCAAACGGGACACTACGCGTCACCTATGGTCAGGTCAAAGGGTATTCGCCATCCGATGCAGTCTATTATGAACCGGTGACTCATCTGGATGGCGTCATGGAGAAGTATATTCCGGAAGATTACGAATTTGATGTGCCGGACCGATTGATCGAACTGTATGAGAAAAAAGACTACGGACCCTATGCTCAAGATGGAAAACTGGCGGTCAATTTTATCGGAACGAATCATACCACTGGCGGAAACAGCGGGAGTCCGGTGATTGATGCACATGGCAATCTGGTCGGAATCAATTTTGACCGGGTATGGGAAGGGACGATGAGCGACTACCATTACGACCCGGAAATCTGCCGGAATATCATGGTCGATATCCGGTACGTACTTTTTATCATCGACAAGTACGCAGAAGCGCAGCATTTGATGGATGAACTCAAACTCGTGAATCCTAAGAGGGGGTGAATTGGTGGATAGTGGACTCAAGGCGAGACTATGAATTCAGCTCTGCTGGATGAATTAGCGAGACCTAGTCTCGTTGACCGTGTCTCGGGCGAAGAATGAGAACGAGAGACGCGAAACGAGATGGTGGATAGCGGGTTGCGAGTTTCCGGGGTGCGGGTTTGCGGGTTTCCGGGTTTGCGGGGTGCGAGTTGCGGGTTGCGGGGTGCGAGTTGCGGGTTTCCGGCCTTCCAAGTTTCCGATTTCCAGATTTCCCAATTTCCTAATTTCACAACTCCGTCAGTCCTTCGGGAAGGGCCATATATATAATCTCCTCCTCCTCATCGATCCGCTCGATCAGCGGCTCCGCCAGGGGAATCAACAAAGGATCGTCCCGACTGGCAGTGACTTCAGCCATCCAGCCGGCAGGATACTCTTCCACTTTGCTGACCGGTCCCACTTCCCGGTCTTGCGTCACATCATATATCATAAAACCCTGTAAATGGATAAATTCAGGTCCCTCAGATAAAATTTGCAGTACAGATTCCGGCAAATCTTTTTTTCGGGCATAAAAAGGCTGATCCGTCAAATGCAATGAATCTTCCCGCGTCAGAATTCTCTCAAATTTCAACGTCTGCCCTTTCGCCGATCTCTCTCTGATAAAATGAGGAACATACATCCCGTCTTTCAGAAAATAAACGAGATTCAATTGATCAAAAACATCATACTCCACCCCTTCTTCGGGCGTCACTTTGATCGCCCCTTTATATCCGGTCAAACCCGATGAATATCCGATCTGTACAAAATCTTTACTGGTCAATAAATCTTTCAAAACATACCCCATTTAAAAATTCAAAAAACACCGGATTCAATTCTCCGTAGCACCACCGTCCAGCATCTTTACCAACTGCTTTTAAATAAATGAAACCACATCACAGGATAAAAATCCCGAAGTCAAAAATATTTAAAATATTCGAAGAAAGCACTACACATTCCCCCTACTTCAAACGTTCTTCAGTAAAGCAATTTTTCAGGATGAATAGAATTTTACTAACTCTCTCATTCTTTTATTTGGTTTTCACGGCGTCTGCGCAGGTTTCCAATCCACCTGAACGGACAGAAGTGCAATGGATCGCCCGAGTAGGACTCAATGCTCTGGATCAAGCTTCCGGCAACCAGATGGTCAATGCGAAAAGTGCACTTGGATTTCAGATCGGTGCCGATGTCATATGGGATCCGGGCTGGAAGTTCAAGGGAGGTCTCCATTATCAGTATCATGAAGTATTTGAATTCATCAATGCCAATCCAACCTTGAGCAAGGCAGAATCTCAAGATCGGTATTTCAACCGGTTGAAAATATCTGCCGGCACTCTGTATGATATTTTCAACATCGATTTTCTTACTTTCGGAGTCGGTGCCGACCTGGCTTACAATCTGGATTTTTCAAGACAATCCAACACTTATTATCATAACCATCACTCGTTGAAGCTGGACTACATGTCGAGTCTGTTTCATCTCTATTTCAATATCCGGCGGATTCAGATCGATCTGGGATTGGAAGGGAATCTTTTTGCCAGTCAAAAAGCCCTGAAACCATTTCAGAGCAAGACCTATGCGCTCACGTTCGGGTACATCTTTTGATCAAATAACCGATAAAGCCGGTACATCAAAAGACCGATGAGTCCCCCCAGAGCAAATCCACACAGGACATCGATCGGATAGTGTACCCCCACAAAAATCTGAGCAAAACCGATCGTGACCGCCCATACCATAAACCACCATCGCTTTCTGCCCCACACAGAAAAAAGCTGTATCCAGAAGACGCCCAGCGCCATATGATTGGTTGCATGCGAACTGGTAAAGCTATACCCCGTACCACACGGCACTCTTTTTTCCACCATTTCCACTGCACGGCATGGTCTCGGACGTTTGACCGATTTTTTGATCAGGGTCGAACTCATCGTATCGGCCACAAGAACAACAAGCAAAGTAAACACCAGAGGAACCCAGAATTTTTTTCGCCAGTGATACATCATCAAAAATGTTAATATCACATAGAGCGGCAACCATATCCATATTCCACGAATCAATATCAGAAAGGGTTCCAGAATATTCAGATCTGCACCATTGATGGTTTTGAATAATTCCGTATCAAGATTTAGTAAGTATTCCATTATCTTTGTACTATATAATCAGCGAAAATAGGATAAACCTGTGACATTAATAAAATCAATTTCCGGATTTAGAGGAACCATCGGCGGAAAAGCCGGTGACAATTTTACACCTGTTGATATCGTAGAAAGCGCCGCCGCATACGGGGAGTGGATCAAAGAATCCAACCCCAGTCCTACCATCATGATCGGCAGAGACGGCAGAAACAGCGGGCCTCTTGTTCAGCAACTGGTGAGCGCAACGCTCCAGGCACAGGGCATCGATGTCATCGATCTCGGTCTGACCACCACGCCCTCCATTGAAGTATATATCCCGCACAAAAAAGCAACCGGCGGAATCATGATTTCAGCCAGCCACAATCCGATGGAATGGAATGCACTCAAGTTTTTCAACGAAAAAGGTGAATTTATTTCAGCGGAAGATGGCCAGAGGATCATTGAAATCAGCCGGGATCGGGATTTCTTTTTTGTCTCCCATGAAAAAATTGGTTCTCTTTCCCGGGACGATGGTGCCATCCGATACCATATTAATGAAATCCTGGATCACCGGTGGGTACTCAAGGATGCAGTTCGGGAAAAAAGACTTAAAGTCGTCGTTGACTGCATCAACAGTACAGGAAGCATCTCTGTCCTACCTCTTCTAAAAGCATTCGATTGTGAAATAATCCCGATCAATGAAGAGATCTCAGGTCAATTTGCGCATGATCCCGAACCGCTGGTCCAAAATCTTACTGAACTGATCGATAAAGTCAAAACAGAAAAAGCAGATTTAGGAATCGCGGTAGATCCCGATGTGGATCGGGTTGCCTTCGTAGATGAAAACGGGGACATGTTTGGCGAAGAATACACCATCGTCGCGATTGCCGATTATCTTCACGACAAAGGATTCATCGATCGCACCGTCTCCAATCTTTCTTCCAGCCGCGCTCTGAGAGATGTGACTCAATCACATAAAGGCGAATATTTTGCCAGTGCAGTGGGTGAAGTCAATGTGGTCACTGAAATGAAAAAACGGGGTGCGGTATTTGGAGGTGAAGGGAATGGCGGAGTGATCGCCGGTGATTTTCACTATGGTCGCGATGCATTGATCGGAGTGGCTCTTTTCCTTTCGGGCTTTGTTCATTTTGAACGCACCGTATCGGAATGGAAACAAAATCTCCCTTCCTACGAAATGGCAAAAGTCAAAGTAGATCTTCCATCGAACACCGATCCGGATCAAATCATCAAAACGATGGTCGATCGGTACAAAGATGAAAATGTGAATCTCATCGATGGTCTCAAGATTGATTTTCCGGAATACTGGGTTCACATCCGAAAATCGAACACAGAACCCATTTTCCGCATTTATACTGAGGCGCCCACTTTTGAACAGGCAAAAGAAATAGCGCGCACCTTCAAGGCAGAGATTCAACATTTATGCTAAAAAATAAAACAATGAAAAATATATATCTGGACAATGCAGCCTCCACTGCGATTCTTGACGTTGCAATTGAATCGATGACCGAAGCGCTCCGGCTCTATCGGGGAAATCCATCCAGCACCCATCGCTACGGTCGAAAAGCTAAAGCGGCGATCGAAAAAGCCAGAAAAGAAATTGCAGATATATTCAACGCCACCCCGGGGGAGATTTTTTTTACTTCCGGCGGTACGGAAGCCAACAACACGGTTCTCCATTCTGCCATCAAGCAGCTGGGTGTCCAACACATTGTCACCTCTCCCACCGAACATCCGAGTGTGAAAAACACGATCGACCACATCCACGAGTACTACAAAATCCCGGTCACTTATCTGGAAGTCGATTCCGCCGGACGCATCGATCTCGATCAGCTCGAGAAAGTGCTCCGAGATCTGTCAGATAAAAAAACACTGGTGAGCCTGATGCATGCGAACAATGAAACAGGATTGCTTCATCCCATTGAGGAAATAGGTCAACTTTGTGAAAAGACAGGCGCTCTGTTTCATACCGATGCTGTTCAAACCGTAGGGCATCTGCCGATCGATTTGTCCGATGGGAAAATCTCATTTTTAAGCGCATCCGCCCACAAGTTCAATGGCCCCAAAGGAATCGGTATTTTGTACATCCATCAGGACAATATGATAGAACCCTTTATCAGAGGCGGAAATCAGGAGAGAAACGTCAGGGCAGGTACCGAAAATGTAGCCGGAATCCTTGGGATGGCACGTGCTCTGACCTATGGCCACGAGCAGCTCCAGCAAAAAAGAAATTACGTGACGACGCTCCGGAATTATTTCATCGGACTCATCGAAAAAGAATTACCGGAAGTCAAGTTTATTTCCCAAAAATCGAATGAAGAATGCATGTTTACCATTCTCAATCTTTACTTCCCGAAAAGTGAAAATACCGATATGCTTCTGATGAATTTGGATCTGGAAGGAATATCTGCTTCCGGAGGCAGTGCCTGCAATTCTGGAGCCGCTACGGAATCTTACGTTTTGGAAGCCCTGGGATGGAACAAAGGCGGCAAATCAATCCGGTTTTCATTTTCATTTCAAAATAACATCGAAGAAATAGACCATGTTGTCGAGGTTTTAAAAAACAATATCTGACACATTGAAATCAGAAAAAAAACAGCTTATCCGCCGTTGTAACGAACTGGCCCTTCGTGCGGAAGGGCGCACCGGCACCAATCCTCTGGTCGGTTCGATTCTCACCTGCGATGGAAAAATCGTCGCTGAAGACTGGCACCGAGGTTTCGGGCTGCCCCATGCCGAAGCAAATGTAATTCATCAGATCCAGGATTTTGATATTTCGGACGAATGCGAAATGTATGTGAGCCTCGAACCCTGCAATCATCAGGGTAAAACACCCCCCTGCACCACATCCATCATACAAAAGAAAATCCCTGCCGTAATCATCGATCAGATAGATCCCAATGAAAAAATGGCGGGTAAATCCCTTGACTATCTCAGAGACAATCATGTATCGGTGACGGATCCTCTCAATACAGCGACCGGAGCCCGGATACTTGCCCCTTTTCATATCAATATAAAACAAAAAAGACCCTATATCATCATCAAAATGGCCGTGTCACGCGATGGTTTCATCGGCCGGCCCGGCGGACAAATCAAAATATCCCATCCGATCAGCGACCGGTGGGTTCACAAAATAAGATCCAGAGTACAGGGGATCATGGTCGGTACCACAACAGCATCCAACGACAATCCATCATTGACCGCGCGGTACAATCACCGGAACCATCCGGTCAGGATCATACCCGACCGCCAAGGAATTCTGAGCAGAGATCTCAAAATTTTTCAACCCGGGGCTCCTACGATCGTTTTCACCTCCTCAGACCAAACTTATCCCCATGCAAAAGTGATCCGGTTGGAAGATATGAGTTTACCTGTTCTCTTCCGCAAGCTGTACGACCTTCACATCGGCTCCATTCTCATCGAAGGCGGTGCTCGTCTTGTCACTTCCCTCATGGAAAATGATTTGTGGGACGAATGGATCCTGATCCAGAGTCAGACCGTATCACTCCGCACAGGTATCACAGCACCCACCCTTCCCCGGCAGGCATCCGAATATGAAAAAAATCTGGGAACAGATGTATGGAAGATTATGAAAAATAGCTCATATCGTTAAATTACTTTTAAAGTACCAAATTGAGTCCGTATAGTATCAAGTTGATCGTAATTTCAATCAGAAGATTCATCGAAAGAAGGCAATATTTTTTATGAGATTGAGATTAATAGGTATAATTTCAGCTTTTATTGGTATAACAATTCCTCTTTTCAGTCAGTCCTTTGATTCCGAAATCCAGTGGATGTCGATCGAAGAAGCCATGGTCAAGCAAAAAGAGAACCCAAAAAAGTTGTTGATCGAAGTCTACACCACCTGGTGCAAAGTTTGCCGTAAGCTGGACAAGCTTTCGCTGAGCCAGCCCCATATCGCCAAGTACATCAACGAAAATTATTATCCGGTTCGTTTCGATGCCGAATCAAGAAAGTCGGTCTACTTCATGGGTACCAAATATGACTACAAGAAAATATCCAGCTCCGGCTATCACACCTTTGCCTACAAAATCACCCATGGAAAGCTCAATTATCCTTCGCTCGTGTTTCTGGACAAGGATCTGAGCATCATTCAGTCGATCAATGGTTTTCAGACTCCTTCCAAGCTGATCCGGATTCTGACCTACTTTGCCGAAGATTATAACCGGCGGATGCCCTGGAATGACTTCAACTCCAATTACAATTCAATCATTTATCCTTCTTCACATCGCTAATTTCTGCACTTAAAAGAGCGTCCAATATAAAAGAGATTTTCGCCTCAAGATGCCGCACCTTCAGTGCTCATTTTCCTGCATCTTCACACTCAGGGCTACCTGTGCTAATTGATTTCGCGCCTTCAGCGCTTTTTCACCATCGAAATGGAAGCATGCTTCTGTCCTACAGGAAAACAATATTATCTCTTCGATTGACAATCAATTATCTTCAGCCTTTCCTCTAAAACAAGACAGGCTTGTGAACCCCTTTTCCACCATCTTCGCGCATCTCTGCTTCTCTGCGACGCTCTGCGTTACCCTTTTCATATTATCCTCAGCCTTCCTGCGAAACAGAGCTGGCTTGTGAGTCCCTTTTCTACCATCTTCGCGCATCTCTGCTTCTCTGTGACTCTCTGCTTTACCTTGCCCTGTGGCTTTAGCCCAGGGTTGCAAAGGATTACAAATGTAATTGGGCTTTAGTCCCAGGACGAAAATCAGACTCCTGATGTCGCACTTTCAGCGCTCATTTTTCTGCATCTTCATATCTTTGGCCCACAAAAACTCAGACGCGCAATAAAAAAGGGCTCCCACCACAGAAGCCCTTTTTGTATCATTTCTCCGCCAGACGGATTTACGGCAACGGTTTCACCTTGATATCCTTGAAGTAGATTACACTATTCGGATCATGCGCCTGAAGGGCAAATGTACCGCTGTCGATCACCCGATAAACCCGCTCTCCTTCCCGTTTCGGATTTTCCGGCTGGGTGTAATCGACCACCACGATATCATTCAGTTTTATGATCACCCGCATGCCATCCACCTTGATATATGTAGTATACCACTCATCATCCTGTACATAATTTTCCATCACTTCCACGATATCGTACAGGCTTCCAGACCGCTTCCAATCGCTATGGGAATTGTTGACCTGAACTTCAAATCCATGTAAAGGCCAGCCACCCTCCTTGTACCGGGTATGAAAATAAATTCCGGAATTGGCACCCTTTCGGGTCATCACCTTTGCTTTAAATTCAAAGTTTTTGAAATCATGATTTTCCACCTCTCCTGCATAATACAGGTGTGCCCGCGGCCCGTCGATTTTGATCGCTCCATCTTCCACCGAAAATGTAGAGGCATTCTCCCCCACTTTCCATCCATCCAGATTTTTTCCATTGAAAAGAGAAATCCATCCATCCCCATCTTTCCCGGCATTTCCTTGAGCCGAAGAGGTGAAAAACATTAACCCATTCAAAACAAGGACGAGTAGTATCAGCTTATAAATTCTCATAAGTGTATTTAAATTTAATTGATCTATTCAGCAATCCAATAGGCATCAGGAAATCATCTCCTACACATGATTTAATGGATTTTCACCATCAAAAAATCGAACAAAAAGATATTCCTGATACCATTCTATGGTTCCTTTTTACAATTCTTCCATCTGGAAATTCTTCCACCGTACCCGGATTCCACCGCCACTATGGATCTGCAGAGCAATCCGCCCCTGCTCACTTCCTATTTTATCATCTTTCAAATCCGTCATCAGTTCACCATTCAGCCACGCCTGGACATGATCTCCCTCCACACGGATTCTCATCGTATTCCATTCGCCCATATTGACGTCATCTTTTCCTTCAGGCTGATGGAGCCATCCCCGGCCATAGGATTCATAGATTCCTCCACTATGATGTCCCGGCGGTGCCACTTCTACCTGCCAGCCACTGACCGTAACTTCATCCTCAATAAAAGAACGGAAGAATATGCCGCTGTTTCCATCAGCTTCCTGAAGAAAATCTACTGAAAAATCGAAATCATTGTAATACATATCGGTCGCCAGATAACCATACTCTTCATCCGGTCCGCTTTCACAGATCATTTCACCATCTTCCACATACCACAGCTCCGTTCCGTATTTGGTCCATCCGGTCAGATCAGTTCCATTGAAAAGCTCCACATCTTTCCGTGGTTTTCTTGGCAACTCTTTGATCTTCATATTTTGGAACCAGGCTTTGGCACCATGATCCTGAAGAACGATGTACCCGTACCGCGGCAATCCATACTCCCGTACATCAGCCCATTTTCCCGATTTTTTTCTCTCAAACCAATCGGGTGACCACGCTTCAAACTCAACAATTTTTTCGCCGTTCAGCCAGTGCTCCACATGACCATTATCAAATACGATCCGGGAATTGTTCCATTGCCCCACCGGTTTTAGATTTTTCTTTTCTGCATCGGCTGAGTACATCGCATAATCCGCACCGGTCAATTGCCAATCCTCCAGATTTCCCTCATGTCCTTCATCATCGATCAGCTGGTATTCTGGCCCCGTCACATAAGGCACTTTATATTGCGGCCGCTCCATCACATGATACAGCACACCACTATTTCCGCCCTCAGCTATCTTCCAGTCAAAATCAAGTATAAAATTTTCGTACTGATCCGTCGTGCTCAGATATCCATATTCATCAGCTCCTTCGCCCTGTGCTTCCAGGGTGCCATCTACCACTTTCCATGGTCCTTCGACCGTCTCTCCCTGATAATCACGCCAGCCATCCAGGGACTCGCCATCAAATAATAGCTTCCATCCCTCCCTTTCTTCTGCTTCCGACAAAGTATTAGGCGGACTTTTTGTATCTGCGCAACTAAATATCAGCGCAAAAGCAAAAACTAACAAAGTAAAATTGAGTGTTTTCATATTCATATTTTGTGTTTACAATCGATCAAAAGTATTCTCATCCAGATCCACCATACGTAAATATTAGCCGGCAATAAAGATAATTGATATTTCAGGTTTCACAAATTTAACCAGGAGCAACTATCCACACCCGAGAACTAAATGATTAAATTGTTGTTCAATTCTATTTTGTATTATAACAAATCATCTTTATTTACCTATCTTTCTCTATCATTGAAGCATTCAGGTACACCAAACTAAAACCAGCTATTATGTTACTACTGCTACGCTTACTTCTCACGGCTGTTATTATTTTTCTGCTCGCTTTGTGGCTGCCCGGCATCACCATCACCGGATACGGAGCCGCGATTTTGGTCGCCATCGTTCTGTCGCTTTTGCGTCTGGTAGTTCGTCCCGTCCTTATCATCCTGACGCTCCCCATTACGATCCTCACTCTCGGGCTTTTTCTCCTTTTCATCAACGCCTTCATGGTGATCCTGGCCAGTTATCTTGTATCCGGATTTGCAGTGGCAAATATCTGGTGGGCTCTTTTATTTAGCCTGATGCTCTCCTTCATCCAATCCCTGCTCATGAAAGATTGATTTATTTTGCTGCATTAAATTAATTTATCAAATCAATTTTTTCAAAAGAAAGAAAACAACTTAAACCTCGAAATCATATATCAAATCATGACCGATTCTCATTTCGATCCTAAACGATTTAAAATCAAGCATCTCCCACGGCTATTGATTGAAACGTACAAAAAGTGGAATGCACAAAGTCCCTTTCGCCTCAGTGCAGCTCTCGCCTACTATGCGATCCTGGCTCTGCCTGCATTTCTTATCGTCATCATCAATACGGTAGGTCTCATCTGGGGAACTGACATCGTAGAAGGAAGACTCACCGAAGAAATATCCAATGCACTGGGTCAGGATACGGCCAAAACGATCGAAACCATCATCGCCAATACCCAAAATGATCATCGGAATACCATCTCGACCATCATCGGGATTGGTACTTTGATTTTTGGAGCATCCGGTATTTTTTATCAGCTACAGCTGTCTCTCAATACGATATGGGGGATCCGGGTAGACCCTCATGCCGGTTTGAAAAAATTCATCCTCGACCGGGTCATCAGTTTTGGATTTGTTCTGGCGATTGGCTTCTTGTTGCTGATCAGTTTTATGCTGACCACCGCGATCTCCCTTTTCACGCATGCCATCGCAGAATCATTGGGTGAAACCGCCATTTACCTCTCATTTTTACTCGACATCACCCTTTCTCTGAGCATTATCACGTTGCTTTTTGCGCTGATGTTCAAGTATCTGCCCGACGCCCGCATCGAGTGGCGGACGGTATGGATCGGCGCATTTATCACTGCGATCCTCTTCGTATTAGGAAAGTTTCTCCTTGGACTTTATTTTGGTAAGGCAAATCCAGGTTCCACCTACGGTGCTGCCGGTTCTGTGATTTTGGTGCTTTTATGGGTTTCTTATTCTGCGGTTATTTTCTTTTTTGGTGCAGAATTTACCTATATCTACGCCAAATATTATGGCATCAAAATCCGTCCCAACAGCAATGCGATTCGGATCGAAACCCGTGAAATCATTGTGGACAAAGGAGAAGATATCGTCAAAAAGAACCAAAAGAAAAAAGATCAAAAACCATCCTGAATCAGGATTACAACATCAAAAGGATGTAAAGCGTACCTATCACGATCAAAGCACCAAAAACCAACGTGACCAACCGGCTGGTCACTTTTGAGCCTCGAAAAAACACAATCCCCAGCTTTACGACCGTATTGCTCAGGGTAGCTGCGATGATGACCAGCGCGGAAAGCTGAAGGTCTCCCGTAAGAGCAAATTTGGCCATACTGATGGTGATCGCTGTCGTATCGGCCAACCCCGCGATCAGCGAAGAATAAAAGAGTCCGCTCTCGCCAAAGTATTCATTCCCATAAAAGACCGCATACAAAATAATAATATATATCAACGCAAAACTCAATGCATTGACGATGTTCAAAGGATTGCCCAGCCCGATCTGAGTATCCGCTTCTTCCGATCCTTTCCGGATAAACATAAACGCTGGTATAATACACACCAGGGTAAGCAATGTCATCGGAAAAAGAAGGGGCAACATGATCGCCGGATTGAATATACCGGCCAGAAGGATCAACCGGGGAAACATAATCGCCGAAGCGATGATGATCCCAGCTGCATAGGCTCTTGACCATCCTTTCCCTTCACGGCTACGCGCCGCATAATCCCAGGCAACAGCCGTACTGGAGATCAGACCACCCAGGATCGCCGTCAGCAATATCCCTTCCCGGGACCCCACAAATTTTACAAGAAAATATCCGAAAAAATTGATAAAAGAAACCACTACCACGATCGTTCCGATCTCAAAAGGATTGAGCAATCCACCCGCCCCATAGTCCTTGTTGGGTAAAAACGGAAGGATCAATAGAGATAAAATAGCAAACTTGATAAATGCAAATAATTCCGCCAGCGTGATATTTTGTATGATGGAGCGAAAAGTTCCTTTCATGGACAACAACGTCAGAATAATCACAGCCGTAGCGACGGCATCGCGATACAAACCCAAAGACACCATGATCCCCAATAAGAAGGTGGTGATCAAAGCCAGATAAGTCGTCAGACCCAAAACTGCTTCCTTGGTTTTGAAAATCTGCCCCCAGCCCAGAAACAGGATAAAAGCACCCGTTCCTACCAAGAGAAAAGAATTACTAAAGGACTCAGCCAGCGAACCCATCATAAAACCCAGAACGGTGGCGATGGGAAAAGTCCGAATTCCGGCTATCCCGATTTCATCTTTTATCTTATCATATTCGCGCTCCAGCCCCAGCATAAGACCGATCGCAAGACTGATCAACATCCCCAGCATATAAGGACCCAGCAAGTCGATCAAGTAAGCTTCTGTTTGCATACTATACAAAAAGGGTGTTAGAAAAAATCAAACGAAAATAATGAAAATTACTCAAACGACCCCGAAACCTTCCCCTTCAGCCTTTTCTGTGGAGCATTTATCATAATACTTCCGCCATCATCCCCCGGATCGTTTTCACCTCATCCTCATTGATCTGATGCCCCATCCCCGGATATATTTTTTTGAGTACTTTTCCATTCAAATGATCAAATACAGCAGCTGTCTCTTCTATCCGCGAAAGAGGTACATGCGAATCCACATCACTGCAACCGATAAAAACCGGCGTATCTTCAAGGGATCCTTCATAATCTTCCTGCATCACCGAAGGACCGATCAGTCCCCCGCTCAGCACGATCAATCCGCCCAATTTCTGAGGATGTCGAGCCAAAAACTCACTGGCCAGACAGGCACCCTGCGAAAAACCTAAAAAGAAAGTTTTCTCCGGTGGAATTCCCTGATTTAGAATCGATTGCAGGATATCGTGCAGGACTTGCAAACCACTCGAAATTCCCGGTTCATTTTTTTCCCGGGGCTCCAGAAATGACCACGGATACCAGGTATTTTGATCGGCCTGAGGAGCTGCATAATAAAAATCGGGCTGCGCAAACTCAGGTGCCAGTTGCAGAATACCCTTCGCTGTCGCTCCCCGGCCATGCACCATAATCATCGCTGCCTTTGCACGGGACAAAAGCGCCCCTTCCTCAAAGATTCTTCCTCCTTGATGAGGTCCTTCAAAGGGCTGATTTTGATCCACTCGAAAAAGTTTCATGTCATTTAAATTTTACAGTTCACCTTCAGGTCAAATATGAATTTCTGGAAGACGGGTCTCGATCTGAGCGCGGCGCGATTCGAGCCAGGGCGGCAAAATCAATTTCTGCCCCAACTTATCCGGGTCTTCATCCACCGCATATCCCGGACCATCGGTCGCCAGTTCAAACAATACCCCGCCCGGCGTGCGAAAGTAAACGGAATAAAACCAATGCCGGTCAATCACCTCCGTGGGATGAAGTCCTAGATGTAAGACTTCTTCCCGAAGACGCATGAGATCCTCCCGATCTCTTGCCCGAAAAGCGATATGATGCACCGTTCCCCGGCCATTCACCGGATGAGGTTTCCCATTTTCCACGATGATGACCGAACCGCCCAGAGGCGCCCCGACCGAATAAAATATCGAATGCCCCGAGCGGCTCATCTCTTCATATCCAAACAAGCGAGAAAGCAATTCTGCAGTGGGCTCCGCTTCCGCCAGACGAAGCGTCGTCCCGCGAAAACCACGAATCCCGTACTCCGGCTCCACCCCGCCCCCGTCCCAGGCAGCATATTCATCAGCTAAATCATCTAAAACCAATTCCAGATACAATCCATCCGGATCTTTGAAACCGATCGCCTCCTGACCAAACCGATCATAGGACCCGTCAAAATCTACCCCTTTTTCGGACAGATGCTTTGCCCAAAACTCCAGAGATCCTTTGGGAACCGACAATGCCACTTTTACTGCTTCTCCAGAACCCGGCTTCCCCTGTCTTGCCATCGGCCATGGAAAAAATGTAAGACCGGAGCCCGGATCTCCCTTCGCATTACCATAAAATAGATGGTAAGTGCCGGGATCATCCTGATTCACCGATTTTTTCACGAGACGCATCCCGAGAACATGAACATAAAACTCTGCATTTTGCTGAGGATCTCCTGCAATTACGGAGATATGATGGAGCCCTGAATGATAATCTTTCATTGGATTACTATTTAAATGATTTAAAAACTATTTCCTCTCCATCATAAATATCCAAACAAAATAACACGGAAAAAAATATTCAGATGTTCGAAAACTGATGGTAAATATAATTATATACTTTCATTTTTCACCCAAAGCTTTCCTTTTAATTGGCAGCAGATCCGCTTTCGTCTTCAAAAAAACGGGCACCTCCTCCGCCCCTTTCTCATAAGAAAACCATCGCCTCCCCCCTGCTTCCCGTCTCTACACATACGCATCAGGGAAGTTTCTTTGTCCCTTCCTCCTATTCATTTTGATCCGATGAAGATAGATTTCCCTACTCTGTCCACTTTCTCCATCACCGTATCAATATTTTCCCCCGGAAGGCAATCGTTCTGCTTTATGACCCAACCTCATCTAAATCAGGTGAAGCAGAAAGAGCAAATAAAATACCCATTCGTATCATTTAAATATAACTATCTCACACAATAATTCTCATTTACCCCCGGATCAAATCCTCAATTAACAAAATCCCTATAATAAAGATTCTCACGAGCTCAATACCCTATTTTTATTACACCAATATAAAATTCTTTAATGTTAATTCTCCCGATGATTCAATTCTATTTTTGGAAAACCAGCAAATACAAAGATGAAGAACCTATGACAAGCTTTCAAAACCAAAAAACAGCATTGATCACCGGAGGCAACGGAGGCATCGAACAAGCGATCGCCCGCCGTTTGAGTCAGCAGGGGATAGAAGTCGCGATCACTGATATAAAGGAGTCCGATCAGAAATCCTTCTCTTTTTTTCGATGCAATCTCTGCAACGGTGCTCAGGTCGATCAACTATATCAATGGGTGATTGAAAATCATGGAGTACCGGACTATCTCATACTCTGTGCCGGTCAGGGGATCAAAGAAAAACTGTACGAAGGGGATCCGGACAAGTGGCAAAAAATCATCGACATCAATTTAATGGGAGTTCTTCGATGCCTCCGGGCTTTTGTCCCTCAGATGCTGGAGCGGCAAAATGGGGTGGTTCTCTTCATCTCTTCCGTAGCCGCTGATCAGCCGCACCCCTATGGCGGGGTGTACAGCGCATCCAAGGCCGCGGTAGAAATGATCGCTGAAACGCTACGTATCGAGACCTTCCCTTTCCTGCGCACCACCATTCTCAGACTGGGTGCAGCAGATACCGATTTTTTCAAAAATCAAAAAGCGGGCGATCCGGATTATAGTCAGAAGAACCCCACGATGAGACCGGAGGAAATCGCAAATGACGTCTATTATATCATCACACGCCCCGGGGACAGCGTGATCCATCAAATGATCACCCGTCCTCTGGCTCAAAAATTTTAATCAAAATGAATGGAAAAATATTGATCACAGGCGGAGCAGGATTTATCGGATCTCACCTATGCGACCTGCTCACGGAAAATGGATACCAGGTGCGGATCCTCGACAATCTCAGCGAACAGGTTCACGGACCATGGGCAGCCATACCCGGATACCTGCCTCGCGGTACTGAATTTATCGTAGGAGATATCCGCGATCCTTTGGCGGTCAGAGATGCCCTCAAAGGAGTCGATGCGGCATTTCATTTTGCCTCCAAAGTAGGGGTGGGACAAAGCATGTACGAAATCGAAAAATATACGGAAGTGAACAATCTGGGCACCGCGATTCTTCTGGAAGAACTTCTACATCACCCCGTAAAAAAACTGATCGTCGCCTCCAGCATGAGTATATATGGTGAAGGGATGTATGAAGATCCATCCGGGAATCAAAAAGCAGGGTGTCGCCGCAACATCCATGATCTCCGGCGCCGCGTGTGGGAACTGTACGATCAGGGCGAAGTCCTCACCCCCGTTCCCACACCGGAAAATAAAACACCCGATCTATCCTCCATCTATGCCCTCTCCAAGTACGATCAGGAAAAAATGTGCCTCATCACCGGTGGTGCCTACCATGTCCCCACCGTCGCGCTGCGATTCTTCAATGTATATGGCACCCGACAGGCGCTCTCCAATCCCTATACCGGTGTTCTTGCCATATTTGCAGCCCGGTTGCTCAACCATAAAGCACCTCTGATTTTTGAAGATGGTCAGCAAAAACGGGACTTCATCCATGTCAAGGATGTTGCCGGAGCCTGCCTGGCAGCCCTCGAACGGGAAGAGGCAGAAGGACAGATATTTAATGTAGGAAGCGGACACCACTATACCATCACCGAAATCGCCCACCAACTCTCGCAGGTAATGGGTATCTCCATTGAACCAGAAATCACCGGAAAATACCGGATGGGAGACATCCGGCACTGTTACGCCGATATTTCCAAAATGAAAGATCAACTCGGCTACACTCCCGGGATCGATCTTGATCACGGGCTGAGCGAACTGGCCGGATGGCTTCAAAAACAAACCGCAGAAGACAAAGTCTCCCATGCCGGCAAAGAACTGGCTACATGTGGTCTGACGATTTGAAAAAGATAAAATCAATACAATGCAAATAAATAATCATCGTAGCTCCCAACCTGAAATCGGAATTCTGGAATGGTTCCGTCCCGGAGAATATGAAGAAGTAGAGCAAGCAATCCAGGATATGAAAGATCTGGGAATCGACAAATTGAGAACCGGTATTTCCTGGGCAGATTGGTACACATCCGACGCTCCAAAATGGTTTGACTGGATGTGGAAAAAACTTGGCACCGCTGTGGAAGTGCTCCCCTGTTTTTTGTACACTCCGCCGTCCCTGGGCGAAGTTCCCAAAACCTCCTCACCCCCGCGAAACCTCAAGTCTTATGCAGACTTCATCGATATAATGATCACCCGTTATGGCGATTACTTTGAGTGGGCAGAGCTCTGGAATGAACCCAATAACACCCTCGAATATGATTTTACCCGGGACTACTCCTGGTCAAAATTCAGCACGATGATCCGCATGGCTTCCTACTGGGCACAGCATAGAGGGAAAAAGACTTTACTTGGTGGAATGAGCCCGATCGATCCCAACTGGCTCCGCATGATGGCCGAAAACGGAACCCTGGAATTCATAGACGCGATCGGAATTCATGGCTTCCCCGAAGTGTTTGATGAGCAGTGGAATGGATGGGATGAGAAAATCCAGGAAGTGAGAGACGTCCTGGATCATTTCAAAATGAAAAAGGAGATATGGATATCCGAAGTCGGTTTTTCGACCTGGCAGCACGATGAAGTAAAACAATACCGGGAGTTTTTGAATGTGTTGAACACGGACGCAGACCGGGTGTACTGGTATGGTCTCAAAGATCTCGACCCCGCTCTTGCCACCACAGGCGGATTTCATCTGGATGAAAGGGATTATCATTTCGGACTCAAAACAGCCCGCGAAAAGAAAAAACTTCTCTTCCGGCTGATCGAAGATGAAGGATTGGAAAATATACGAAACCTACCTCATATTCAAAAACATTACCATCCGCCTGCGGGAGATTCTTACATCCTCATCACCGGCGGAGCAGGATTTGTCGGAACCAATCTGGCTGAAAAACTGCTTCGCGCCGGACATCGGGTGATGATATACGACAATCTCTCACGGGAAGGCGTCATGACCAACCTCTCCTGGTTGCAGAAAAACTTTGGTGATCAACTGATCATTCAGATTGCAGATATCCGGGAACAGGAGATTCTCCGCCAGAGCATCCGAAAGGCGAGCGCCGTTTTCCATTTCTCCGCCCAGGTCGCGGTCACTACTTCGTTAACCGATCCCACGATTGATTTTGATGTCAATATCCGGGGAACCCTCAATGTGCTGGAAGCGATCCGGCACAGTGACCATCAGCCACCGCTGATTTTCACTTCTACCAACAAAGTATATGGCGACCTTCACGAGATCACTTTTCTCAATAAAAACACCCGCTATACACCCGAAAATCCGACCATCCGTCAACATGGTATCTCTGAAAAACAACCATTGATATTTCACAGTCCCTATGGCTGTTCCAAGGGAGCGGCCGATCAATATGTACTCGATTATTGCAAAAGCTATGGCCTCCAATCCACTGTTTTCAGGATGAGCTGCATCTTTGGACCGCACCAGTTCGGGAATGAAGACCAGGGCTGGGTGGCGCATTTCCTGATCAGCACCCTCACAGATCAGCCGATCACGATCGACGGCAATGGTCATCAGGTGCGGGATATCTTGTATATCGACGACCTCACAGATGCTTTCCTGCTGGCTCTTCAAAACATAGAAAATATCGCAGGCGAAGCTTTCAATATCGGTGGCGGACCCCGGAATTCCATCAGCCTGATCGAACTCCTGGGACTGATCGAAGACCAGATCGGCGCGATGACCGAAATCCAGTTTGACAGCTGGCGCCGCGGAGATCAGCAGTATTATGTATCGGACACCTCAAAATTTGAAAAAGCGACCGGATGGAAACCGCGGCATACAGTGAGAGAAGGTGTCAAAAATCTCCATCAGTGGCTGGTAAAAAACCGAAATCTGGAACCTGAAAGACTTTTAGAAACGCAATAAACTACCCGCTGTCATGATAAAAACATCACAACTTACAGATCACACAAGACCGCGTCCTTCCCAGCTGGCGCATGCTGCTCAGATCGCGGAGCCGGGGACAATCGACCGGGTCGAAATCGCACTTCCCCGGCCCGGCCCTGGAGAAGTAAGGGTACAGCTGGAAGGATGCGGAATCTGCGCCTCCAATCTTCCTGTGTGGGAAGGCCGCGAATGGTTCGAGTATCCCCGTGAAGCAGGTAGTCCCGGACACGAAGGATGGGGAATCATCGATGCGATCGGGGAAGGAGTAAAAGGATTTAAACTGCGGGAACGGGTCACCGGTCTTTCCTACCATTCTTTTGCGACCCACGATCTTTTCCGCGAAGAAAATATAATTTCTCTTCCCGACTTTCTGGCAGACCATCCGTTTCCGGGAGAACCTCTCGGCTGCGCCATGAATATTTTCGAACGATCGGACATATTCGAAGGGATGACCGTCGCCGTCGTCGGATGCGGATTTCTGGGTCTTCTCCTGATCCAGCTCCTCAAGGCAGCCGGGTGTGAAGTCATCGCTCTGTCCCGAAGAGATTTTTCTTTGGAAAAAGCGAAACAACTGGGTGCGGATCATATCCTGCCCATGAAAGATCATGATCAGATCATCCGGCAGGTACAAAAACTGACCCGGGATCGCCTGTGCAACCGCACGATCGAATGTACCGGCAAGGAATGGCCTCTCAACCTGGCGATCGAACTCACCGGTACCAGAGGGCGACTGATCGTGGCCGGATTTCATCAGGATGGAATGCGATCGGTGAACGTTCAGATGCTCAACTGGCGCGGGATCGATATGATCAGCGCCCATGAAAGAGATCCGGCGCGCTATCTCAGCGGAATTGAGCAAGCGATCCGCGCCATCGAACGGGGAAGAATGTACCCTTTCGATCTGATCACCCATCAGTATAATCTGGAAAATTTATCAGAAGGCTTCCGGGATCTTCAGCAAAGACCCGATGGCTTCATCAAAGGAATCATGATCATATGAGCATCGTAGTAACTGGAAATAGCAACGGAACTTCACAGGTTCAAAACCTGAATCTCGGATTTGTCGGGCTGGGCTGGATCGGACGCAAGCGAATGGAACAGCTCCTCACTCATCCGCACATCACCTGCTCGGCCATCGTAGAGCCAGAGCCGGAGCAAGCGAAAAAAGCACGCCA
>Ga0209487_1000559_pt1 | contig 33564 bp, 26 predicted proteins | sample Poulit2012_FD_187524 | JGI IMG/M metagenome (GOLD analysis project Ga0209487, IMG submission 187524) | Agricultural soil microbial communities from Georgia to study Nitrogen management - Poultry litter 2012 (SPAdes) (version 2) | ecosystem: Environmental > Terrestrial > Soil > Agricultural land...
CCGCTACCCGCCGCGGCTTGACCGCCAGCCCCTGCACCGACGAGACGGAACCGACAGTGGAAAGGCCGGGCAGACCGGCAGATCACCCACGCCCTTCGTCAAGACCGACCCGAAACCCGTTCTCACCACACCGCTCGAAACGCTTCCGAAAGCGGCCCGGCGCATCCAGGCTCAGCCGCGGGCGCGGGGGTGGGCGGTGGCGTAGACCTCGCGCATGGCCTGCACGGTGACCTGGGTGTAGATCTGCGTCGTCGTCACCGACGCGTGCCCGAGGAGCTCCTGGACCACCCGGACGTCGGCGCCACCGGCGAGCAGGTGGGTGGCGAAGGAGTGGCGCAGCGTGTGCGGGGAGACCCGGTCCCCCAGCCCCGCCCGGGCACCGGCCGTCTGCAGCACCGCCCACGCGCTCTGCCGGCTCAGCGGCCCACCCCGCTGGTTGAGGAAGAGCGCGCTCGTGCCCCGGCCCGCGCGGGCCAGCAGCGGGCGGGCGCGGACGAGGTAGGCCTCCACCGCCTCGACGGCGTAACGCCCCACGGGGACCACCCGCTCCCGCCGGCCCTTGCCGAAGAGGCGCACAGTGCCGCCGTCGAGGTCGAGGTCGTCGGCCGAGAGCCCGACCGCCTCGCTGATCCGGGCGCCGGTGCCGTAGAGCAACTCGAGCAGCGCACGGTCGCGCAGCGGGACGGGGCCCTGGCCCACCGACGCCGCCTCGAGCAGCCGCTCGACGTCCTCGGTGCTCAGCGCCTTGGGGAGGCGCCGCGCCGCCGCCGGGGCGCGCACGTCCGCGCTCGGGTCGTGGGCGGCCCGCCCCTCGAGCACGGCGAACCGGTGCCAGCCGCGGACGGCGACCACGGCCCGACCCGCGGACGAGACGGCCAGCGGACGACCCCCGTCGGACCCGGTCCGCAGCACCTCGACGTACTCGGCGACGTCGTTCCCGGCGACGTCGTCCAGCCGCTCCCGGCCCCGGTCGCGCAGGTAGGCGGCGTACCGGCGCAGGTCGCGGCGGTAGGCGGCCAGGGTGTGCTCGCTCAGCCCCCGCTCGACGGCGAGGTGGGCCAGGTACTCCTCCAGCGCCTGCTCGAGCTCGGCGGGCAGACCCCGGTCCGGCACGCGCGGCCGCTCCGCGGCCGGAGAGGACGTCGTGCGGGACACGAGGGGGACCCTACAGGGGCAGGAAGGGGTCGACCGCCACGGCGACGAAGACGATCGTCAGGTACGTGATCGAGGCGTGGAAGACCTTCATGGCGGCGAGCTTGCCACGCTCGGGCTGGCGCGCCCGGACGAGCAGCCGGACACAGCCGGCGAGGAACCAGGCCCCGGCGACCCCGGCGATCACGGCGTAGACCCAGGTCATCCCCGCGACCGGGACGAGCACGAGGGAGCAGGCCACCATGGCGGCGCCGTAGGCGAGGATCTGGGCGGCGACGGTCGCGTTGGACGCCACCACCGGCAGCATCGGGACGTCGGCCCGGGCGTAGTCCTTACGGAACCGCATCGACAGCGGCCAGTAGTGCGGGGGCGTCCAGAAGAAGATGATCCCGAAGAGCACCACCGCCGCCCAGGAGACCGTGCCCGTGACCGCGGACCAGCCGATGAGCACCGGCATGCACCCGGCCGCGCCGCCCCAGACGATGTTCTGGCTGGTGCGTCGCTTGAGGAGCATCGTGTACCCGACGACGTACATGACGATCGCCGCCAGGGCGAGCCAGGCCGAGGCCCAGTTGACCAGCAGCCCGAACCACAGCACGGAGAACACCCCGAGGACGGTGGCGAAGACGGCGGCCTGCCGGACCGACAGCACGCCGGTGACCAGCGGCCGCTGCTTGGTCCGGTTCATCAGCCGGTCGATGTCCCGGTCCAGGATCATGTTCCACGTGTTCGCCGACCCGGCGGCCGCGTACCCGCCGACCACCGTCGCGACCGTGAGCCACAGCCCCGGCCACCCGCCGGCGGCGAGGAAGAGCGTGGGGACCGTGGTGATGAGGAGCAGCTCGACGATGCGGGGCTTGGTCAGCGCCACGTAGGCGCGGACGCGGTCCGCCCGGCTGGTGCTCGGGCCGGCAGGCCCGGGGCTGGACCGGAGGGTCGAGCGGTCGGACACGTGGGGTGCCACCTCCTGGGTCTGGCGCTCGGGCACCGATTGCAGACTACGCACGCGTCGTTCCACTCCCCATCTCGCGTTCCGACCGTCGCGGACAACGCGGGTTGGACCATCCTACGGTTGATCCTGGCCGGTCCCGCCACCCCTGCGGTGCGCGCCGGTGCCGACTTGCTCACAGTGGGCGGCGCGGCACGAGTTGGCAACCGTCGCGCTCCTGGTGGGAGCGACGGATAGGGTCGGCCACATCCGTGTCCTCCGACCGGTCCCGGCCGGAGGGTCCAGCCGTACACCGAGGAGAATGAGTGAGCAACAGCCCCAGCCAGACCGGATGGAACGACCTCGACCGACGCGCGGTCGACACCGCGCGCGTCCTCGCGGCGGACGCCGTCCAGAAGGCCGGTAGCGGTCACCCCGGGACCGCGATGAGCCTGGCCCCGGCCGCCTACCTGCTCTACCAGAACGTCATGCGGCACGACCCGTCCGACCCGCACTGGCTGGGCCGTGACCGCTTCGTGCTCTCCGCCGGGCACACGGCACTCACGCAGTACATCCAGCTCTACTACTCCGGCTACGGCCTGGAGCTCGACGACATCAAGGCGCTGCGCACCTGGGGTTCCAAGACCCCGGGCCACCCCGAGTACCGCCACACCGAGGGTGTCGAGGTGACCACCGGCCCGCTCGGCCAGGGCCTGGCCAACGCCGTCGGCATGGCCATGGCCGCCCGCCGCACCCGCGGCCTGCTCGACCCCGACGCCGCCCCGGGCACCAGTCCCTTCGACCACCGCGTCTACGTCATCGCCTCCGACGGCGACCTCCAGGAGGGCGTGACCCACGAGGCCAGCGCGCTCGCCGGCCTGCAGCAGCTGGGCAACCTCATCGTCATCTGGGACGACAACCGCATCTCCATCGAGGACGACACGAGCATCGCCTTCCACGAGGACGTGCTCGCCCGGTACGCCGCCTACGGCTGGCACACGGAGCGGGTCGACTGGACGAAGGGCGACACCACCTACGAGGAGGACGTCGACGCGCTGCTCGCCGCGATCCGCGCCGGCGAGGCGGAGACCGGCCGACCCACGATCATCGCGCTGCGCACGATCATCGGCTGGCCCTCCCCCACCAAGCAGAACACCGGCGCGATCCACGGCTCCGCGCTCGGCGCCGAGGAGGTCCGCGCCCTGAAGGAGGTCCTCGGCTTCGACCCCGAGCAGGACTTCGAGGTGGCCGACGAGGTCATCGCCCACGTGCGCAAGGTCCGCGACCGCGGAGCGGCCGCCCGGGCCGAGTGGGAGACCTCCTTCCAGGCCTGGCGTACCGCCAACCCCGAGGGCGCCGCGCTGCTCGACCGGCTGCAGGCGGGCGAGCTCCCCGACGGCTGGGCCGACGCGCTGCCCACCTTCGAGGCCGGCAAGGACGTGTCCACCCGCTCCGCCTCCGGTTCGGTCCTCTCGGCCCTCGCCCCGGTGCTGCCCGAGCTGTGGGGCGGCTCCGCCGACCTCGCCGGCTCGAACAACACGACGATGAAGGGCGAGCAGTCCTTCCTGCCGGTCGAGCGCTCCAGCGCGATGTTCCCCGGCAACCCGTACGGGCGCACGCTGCACTTCGGCATCCGTGAGCACGGCATGGGCGCGATCCTCAACGGCATCGCCCTCCACGGGCTCACCCGGCCCTACGGCGGTACCTTCCTCACGTTCTCCGACTACATGCGCCCGGCGGTGCGGCTCGCCGCGCTCATGGGGATCCCCTCGACCTTCGTGTGGACCCACGACTCCATCGGCCTGGGTGAGGACGGCCCGACCCACCAGCCGGTCGAGCACCTCGCCGCGCTGCGCGCGATCCCCGGCCTCGACGTCGTGCGGCCCGCCGACGCCGCCGAGGTCGCCGTCGCCTGGCGCACCATCCTGGAGCGCACCGACCGCCCGGCCGGACTCATCCTCACCCGGCAGAACGTCCCCAACCCCGCGCGGGGTGAGGGGGCGGCCGAGGGTGACGTCCTGGCCAGCGCCGAGGGCGTCGCGCGCGGCGGCTACGTGCTCGCCGAGGCCGCCGGCGGCAGCCCGGACGTCATCCTCATCGCCACCGGCTCCGAGGTGCACATCGCGCTCGAGGCGCGCGAGACGCTGCAGGCGCAGGGCGTGGCCACCCGGGTGGTGTCGATGCCGTGCCGCGAGTGGTTCGCCGAGCAGGACGACACCTACCAGGAGTCGGTGCTGCCCTCCTCCGTCAAGGCGCGCGTCTCCGTCGAGGCCGCCGTCGCCCAGGGCTGGCACGAGATCGTCGGCGACGCCGGCCGTTCCGTGAGCCTGGAGCACTACGGCGCCTCCGCCGCCTACCAGCGCCTCTACGAGGAGTTCGGCATCACCGCGGAGGCCACCGTCGCCAAGGCGCGTGAGTCCCTCGCCGCCGCCGGCCACGCCGCCCCCGGGGCGGAGCAGGAGCCGGCCAAGGGCGGGACGGGAGACCTGCCCAAGTAGCACACTGGGGCCCGGCGGCGCTGCCGCCGGGCCCCACCTGTCTCTGGAGGAGCACATGACGAACCACCTGTCCGAGCTCAGCCGCCTCGGTGTCTCGGTCTGGCTCGACGACCTGTCCCGCGAGCGGCTCGAGGGCGGGGGCGCCCAGTCCCTCGCCTCCCTCATCGCCCAGGACCACGTCGTCGGGGTGACGACGAACCCGTCGATCTTCGCCGCGGCGCTGTCCGAGGGGACCCGGTACGACGCCGACCTCGCCGCGCTGGCGGCCGACGGGGCCGACGTGGCGACGGCGATCACCTCGCTCACCACGGCGGACGTGCGCGCCGCCTGCGACCGCTTCACGGAGATCCACGCCCGCACCGACGGGGTGGACGGCCGCGTGTCCATCGAGGTCGACCCGTACCTGGCGCACGACACCGACGGCACCCTGGCCCAGGCCCGTGAGCTGTGGCAGCTCGTCGACCGGCCCAATCTCCTGGTGAAGATCCCGGCCACGCCCGAGGGGCTGCCGGCGATCACCGCGGCGATCGCGGAGGGCATCAGCGTCAACGTCACGCTCATCTTCTCCCTCGACCGCTACCGCGCCGTGGCCGCGGCCTACCTCGACGGCCTCGAGCGTGCCCACGCCGCCGGGCTGGACCTGTCCACGATCCACTCGGTCGCCTCGTTCTTCGTCTCCCGGATCGACACCGCGGTGGACGCCGAGCTCGACGCGCTGGGCACCGAGGAGGCGCGCGCGCTGCGCGGCCAGGTGGCCGTCGCCAACGCCCGGCTCGCCTACGAGGCCTACGAGGAGATCGTCGGCACCGAGCGGTGGGCGGCGCTGGCGGCGGCCGGGGCCCGCCCGCAACGGCTGCTCTGGGCCTCCACCGGGGTGAAGGACCGCGCCTACCGGGACACCAAGTACGTCGAGGAGCTCGTCGTGCCCGGGGTCGTCAACACCATGCCGGAGGCCACCCTCCGCGCCGTCGCCGACCACGCCGAGCTGCGCGGCGACACGGTGCGTGACGGGTACGACGCCGCCCGGGAGGTGCTCGCCGCGCTCGAGCGGCTCGGGATCTCCTACCCCGACATCATGGACCGGCTCGAGGCCGAGGGCGTGCAGAAGTTCCAGCAGAGCTGGGACGAGCTCACCGAGCGCGTCTCCGCCGGGCTGAAGGTACCGGGGCGGCTGTGAGCCCGGTGAGCGCGGTCGTCACCTGGGCCGGGGACGAGGGCACCGCCGTCGTCGAGGTCAGCGCCACGGGCGCCGCCGCGGCGGCGGTCCACGCCGCCGTGCCCGCGCTGCTCGGCGACCGGGTCGCGTCCCGGCTCAGCGCCCAGGACCCCACCCTGTGGGGCGACCACCGCGCTCCGCACGTGTCGGACCGGCTCGGCTGGACCGACCTGCACCGCACCTCCCGGGAGCTCGTCGCGCAGGTGGTCGCCCTGCGCGACGAGCTCCGCGCCGACGGCCTGGACCGTGTCGTGCTCGCCGGCATGGGCGGCTCGTCGCTGGCCGCCGAGGTCATCGCCGGCACCTTCGGGGCCACGCTCACGGTCCTCGACTCCACCGCCCCCACCCAGGTGGGCCGGGCGCTGGAGGGCGACCTGCGCCGCACCGTCCTGGTCGTCGCCTCCCGGTCCGGGACGACGGTGGAGACGGACTCCCACCACCGGGCGTTCGTCACCGCCTTCCGCGCCGCCGACCTCGACGCCGCGCGGCACATCGTCGTCGTCACCAAACCCGGCTCCCCGCTGGAGGAGCACGCCCGGGCCCAGGGCTACCGGGCCGTCTTCACCGCCGACCCGCGGATGGGGGGCCGCTTCTCCGCCCTGTCCGCCTACGGGCTGGTCCCCAGTGGCCTGGCCGGCGTCGACGTCGGGCGGCTGCTGGACGAGGCCGCCGACGTCGCCACCTTCTTCGCCGAGGACGCCGAGGCCAACCCGGCGCTCGTCCTGGGTGCCGCACTCGCCGGCACCCGGCCGCTGCGTGAGGCCGTCCTGCTCGTCGACGCCGGCAGCGGCCTGTACCGCTTCGCCGACTGGGCGGAGCAGCTCGTCGCCGAGTCGCTGGGCAAGGAGGGCCGCGGGCTCGTCCCGGTGGTCGTCGGCGAGCGCGCACCCGAGCTGGCCGCGCCCCGGCCCGACACGCTGCCGGTGCTCCTGTGCCCGCTCACCGACGAGGACGTCACCGCCGAGGTCGACGAGGTGGCCGACACCTCCGACCCCACCTCGCGGGTCGCGGTGAGCGGAGAGTTCACCACCCAGGAGGCCACGCAGGCCACCGAGGTCACCGTCGCAGGCTCGCTCGGCGGGATGTTCCTCCTGTGGCAGCACGCCGTGGCCGTCGCCGGGCGGATCCTCGGGGTCAACCCCTTCGACCAGCCCGACGTCGAGGCGACCAAGGCGGCCACCCGGGAGTTCCTCGGGGGCATGCCGTCGCTGGAGCCGCCCGCCTTCACCGACTCCGGTGTCGAGGTCCGCGCCCCGCGGGCGCTGCTCGCCGGCGTCGACACCGTGCCCGACGCCGTCGACGCCCTGCTCCGGCACCTCGACCCGGAGCGCGGCTACCTCGCCGTGCTCGCCTACCTCGACCGCGAGGGCCGGGCCGCCGAGCTGCTCCGCGGTGTGCGCGACGGGCTCGCCCGCCGCACGGGCCGCCCGGTCACCTTCGGCTGGGGGCCGCGCTACCTCCACTCCACCGGCCAACTCCACAAGGGCGGCCCGCCGCACGGGGTGTTCCTCATGCTCACCGGCGGACCGACCGCGCACGTGTCCATCCCGGGCCGGGACTTCGACTTCGCCGAGCTCGTCGCCGCCCAGGCGGACGCCGATGCACGGGTGCTCACGCGGCTCGGGAGACCGGTGCTGCGTCTCCACGTGGACACCCCCGACGCCCTCGCGTGGTTGACCGGTAGCCTGGCGCGCCGAAGCACCTGACACGGCCGTGAGGAGACCATGAGTACCGAACCCCCACCGCCGGCCAACCCGCTGCGTGAACCGAGGGACCGCCGGCTGCCGCGCATCGCCGGCCCGGCGGGCCTGGTGATCTTCGGCGTCACCGGAGACCTCGCCCGACGCAAGCTGCTGCCGGCGATCTACGACCTCGCCAACCGCGGGCTGCTGCCGCCGTCCTTCGCACTCACCGGCTTCGCGCGACGGGACTGGTCCACCGCCGACTTCGCCAAGATCGTCCACGACGCCGTCCGGGAGCACGCCCGCACCGAGTTCTCCGAGCGGACCTGGGAGCAGCTCGCCTCCGGGTTCCGCTTCGTCCAGGGCGAGTTCGACGACGACGCGGCCTTCGACGAGCTCGCCCGCACCGTCGCCGCGCTGGACACCGAGCGGGGCACCGGCGGCAACCACGCCTTCTACCTGTCGGTGCCGCCCCGGTCCTTCCCGCTCGTCCTCGACCAGCTCAAGCGCTCCGGCCTGTCCGAGCCCGCCCCGGACACGTGGCGGCGGGTGGTCATCGAGAAGCCCTTCGGGCACAACCTCGAGTCGGCCCGGGAGCTGGACGCCGTCGTCTCCCAGGTCTTCCCGGAGGACTCGGTCTTCCGCATCGACCACTACCTGGGCAAGGAGACGGTCCAGAACATCCTGGCGATGCGCTTCGCCAACCAGCTCTTCGAGCCGGTGTGGAACAACCACTATGTCGACCACGTCCAGATCACCATGGCCGAGGACATCGGCATCGGGAGCCGGGCCGGGTACTACGACGGGATCGGCGCGGCACGGGACGTCATCCAGAACCACCTCCTCCAGCTCCTTGCGCTGACCGCGATGGAGGAGCCCTTCTCCTTCGACGCCGCCTCCCTGCGACGGGAGAAGGAGAAGGTGCTCTCGGCGGTGCGGCTCGGGGACGACCTCGCCACGACGACGGCACGCGGCCAGTACGCGGCCGGGTGGCAGGGCGGTGAGCACGTGCGCGGCTACCTCGAGGAGGACGGCATCGCGCCCGGCTCCACCACCGAGACCTACGCCGCCCTGCGGCTCGAGGTCGAGTCCCGCCGCTGGGCGGGCGTGCCGTTCTACCTGCGCACCGGCAAACGGCTCGGCCGCCGGGTCACCGAGATCGCCGTGCTGTTCAAGCGGGCCCCGCACCTGCCCTTCGACCTCGGGGACTCCGGGGAGCTGGGCCAGAACGCCATCGTCTTCCGGGTCCAGCCGGACGAAGGGGTGACCATCCGCTTCGGCGCGAAGGTCCCCGGGACGGCGATGGAGGTCCGCGACGTCACGATGGACTTCGGCTACGGCAACGCCTTCACCGAGAACTCGCCGGAGGCCTACGAGCGGCTCATCCTCGACGTCCTCCTCGGCGACCCGCCGCTGTTCCCGCACCAGCGGGAGGTCGAGCTGTCCTGGCAGATCCTCGACCCGGTCATCGAGTTCTGGGACGCGACCGGGAGCCCCGAGCCCTACCGACCCGGGTCCTGGGGCCCGACGAGCGCCGACGAGATGCTGGCACGCGACGGCCGCCGCTGGCGGCTGCCGTAGAGGAGACGAGCATGTTCACCACGATGCACGCCACGACCGCGGCCGCGGTCAGCGCCAAGCTCACCGCCCTGCGCCGCGCCAGCGGGGCCCTGACCTTCACCCGGGTGCTCACCCTCATCATCGTCGCCGACGACCTCGCCGGTGCCGAGCGTGGGATCCAGGCCGCCAACGGGGCATCCCGTGAGCACCCGTGCCGGATCATCGCCGTCGTCGCCGGGGAGACCGGCGACGGCCCGGCGAGCATCGACGCCCAGATCCGGGTGGGCGGCGACGCCGGACTCAGCGAGGTGGTCATCCTCCAGCCGCGCGGTGGCCCCGCGGACGCCATCGACACCCTCGTCATGCCGCTGCTGCTGCCCGACGCCCCGATCGTCGTGTGGTGGACCGGCCGGCCGCCGACCGTGCCGAGCCGCGACCCCCTCGGGGCCATGGCGCAGCGCCGCATCACCGACGTCACCGCCTGCGACGATCCGCTGGAGACGCTGCGCTCGCTCGCTCCCGGTTACGCCCCCGGGGACACCGACCTCGCCTGGGCCCGGGTGACGCTGTGGCGCGGGCTGCTGGCTGCCACCCTCGACGAGCCGCCGCACGAGCCGATCACCGCGGTGCGGGTCACCGGCGCCGACCAGCGGCCCTCCGTGTACATCCTCGCGGCCTGGCTCGCCGACTCCCTCGGTGTTCCGGTGGAGATCGGGGTGGAGCAGTCGCGCGCCATCACCCGGGTGGAGCTGGACCGCGCACCCGGACCGATCACCCTGCGCCGCGAGCCGGGGGCCAGCGTGGCCTACCTCAGCCGGCCCGGGCGGATCGACATGCGGATCAACCTGCCGGAGCGGACCCTCGCGGACTGCCTCACCGAGGAGCTGCGCCGGCTCGACGCCGACGAGACCTACGGGCGGGTGCTCACCCGCGGGCTCCCGCTCGTCACCCCACCGAAGGAGCAGTGAACGTGACCCATCCGAGCCCCGACCACCCGCCCGTCGTCGTCCACCCCGACGCCGACCTCCTCGCCCGGGCCACCGCCTCCCGCTTCCTCCTGACGCTCCTCGACGCGCAGTCGGTGACGACGCCGGTGCACGTCGCCGTCACCGGCGGCAGCATCCTCGTCGACGTGCTGCGCGCGGCCGGGCAGGACCCGCTGCGGGAGGCCGTCGACTGGAGCGCGGTCCACGTGTGGTGGGGCGACGAGCGGTTCGTCCCGGACGGGCACGCGGACCGCATCGACCGGGACGCCATCGACGTCCTCTTCGACCGTGTCCCGCTGCCGGCGGAGAACCTCCACACGGTGCCGGGACCGGACCGTGTCGCCGACGTCGAGGCCGCCGCGCGCAGCTACACCGAGGAGCTGGCCCGCTTCGCCGCCCCGGGGGCCGAGGTCCCGGACATCGCCGTCGTCCTCCTCGGGATGGGGCCGGACGGGCACGTCGCCTCGCTCTTCCCCGGCCGGCCGAGCCTCGGCGTCGAGTCGCTCGGTGCACTGGCCGAGACCGACTCGCCCAAGCCGCCGGCCGAGCGGGTGAGCCTCACCCTGCCGACCCTCAACTCCGCGCAGCAGGTGTGGCTGATCGTCTCCGGTGAGGCCAAGGCCGACGCGGTCGCGGCCGGGCTGCAGCACACGTCGCTGCCCGCGGACGTGGGCGGCACCGGTGACGGTGCGAGCGTCCCGGCCGGGCTCGTGCGGGCGCGGGGCCGCACGCTGTGGCTGGTCGACGTCCCCGCCACCCGGGCGCTGCAGGCCTGAGCCCGGCTCCGCCGCGGCGGGACGACGGCAGGACTACGACGTCTCGCCGCGGCGGGCACGGAGGGCGGCCAGCGCCTCCTCCAGGAGCGCCTCGCCGTCGGCGTCGGTACGCCGCTCCTTCACGTACGCCAGGTGGGTCTTGTAGGGCTCGTTCTTCGGGGCCTCGGGAGGGGCCTCACGGTCCTGCCCGGCCGGCAGACCGCAGCGGGGGCAGTCCCACGTCTCGGGGATGACGATCTCGGGCTCCTTGGCGAAGCTCGGCCGCGTCTCATGACCGTTCGCGCACCAGTAGGACACCCTGACCCGCGGGGCTGCCTCGCCCCGCTCTGCCTCGCCCATGGGGCCCGCGCCGACGCGGGACCCACGGATCGCACTTCCTCCAGCCATGGCCACCTTCTCCGCTCAGTTGAACCGCTGAATGAGGCCGAGCAGCACGATCGCCGTCGCCCACACGATCGAGATCCCGATCGTGATCCGGTTGAGGTTGCGCTCGGCGACACCGGAGGAGCCGATCGAGGAGCTGATACCGCCGCCGAACATGTCGGACAGTCCGCCACCCTTCCCCTTGTGCATGAGGATGGACAGGATGAGGAAGATGCTGGTGATGACCAGCAGCACCTCGAGGGTGATCCGGAGGGCGTCCACGAGCCACGGGCTCCTTTCGGTGATCTGGTGGGCGCGGGCACAGCCCGCGACCCGTCAAGGATAGGTGATCGAGGCGCCGCGCGGGACCATCCCGCGCCGACACGCCACGGGTCCCCGAGCCGGATGGCCCGGGGACCCGTCGGGAGTGCTGGTCAGGCGTGGTGCTGGTAGCGCACGATCGCCGCGAACTCCTCGGCCTGGAGGCTCGCGCCGCCGACGAGCGCCCCGTCGACGTCCTCCTGGGCCATGATCGAGGCGACGTTGCCGGACTTCACCGAGCCGCCGTACAGGACACGGACGGTGTCGGCGACCTCCTGGTCGTAGAGCTCGGCGAGCCGGGCCCGGATGGCGCCGCAGACCTCCTGCGCGTCCTGCGGGGTGGCGACCTCGCCCGTGCCGATCGCCCAGACCGGCTCGTAGGCGATGACCGTCTGCTTGGCGGCCTCCGCGTCGAGCCCGGCGTACGCGCCGTCGACCTGGGCGAGGGTGTAGGAGACCTGCTCGCCCGCCTGCCGGACGTCCAGCCCCTCCCCCACGCAGATGATCGGGCTGATCCCGTGCTTGAGCGCCGCCTGGGCCTTCGCCCCGACGAGGGCGTCGTCCTCCGCGTGGTACTGGCGCCGCTCGGAGTGGCCGACGACGACGTAGCTCACGCCCAGCCGGGCGAGCATGGACGCCGAGATCTCACCGGTGTAGGCGCCGCTCTCGTGGGCGGAGACGTCCTGCGCGCCGTACTTGATCTCCAGCTTGTCGCCGTCGACCAGGGTCTGCACCGAGCGGATGTCGGTGAACGGGGGCAGGACGACGACCTCGACGGCGTCGTAGTCGTGGTCCTTGTCCTTGAGCTCCCACGCCAGCTTCTGGACCAGGTGGGTGGCCTCGAAGTGGTCGAGGTTCATCTTCCAGTTGCCCGCCATCAGGGGGCGGCGCGGGGTGTCGTTAGCCATGGCCTCAGTCTTCCAGAACCGCGACACCGGGCAGGACCTTGCCCTCGAGGAACTCGAGGCTGGCGCCGCCGCCGGTGGAGATGTGGTCGAACTTGGACTCGTCGAACCCGAGCACGCGCACGGCCGCGGCGGAGTCACCGCCGCCCACGATGGTGTAGCCGGCCGCGTCCTGCATCGCCTGGGCGACGGCCCGGGTGCCGGCGGAGAAGGCGTCGAACTCGAAGACGCCCATCGGGCCGTTCCACACGATCGTCCGGGCATCGGCGATCTTCTCGGCGAAGAGCCGGCCGGACTCCGGGCCGATGTCCAGGCCCATCTGGTCCGCCGGCATGGCGCCGGCGGGTACGACCGTCGCGGGGGCGTCGGCCTTGAACTCCGGCGCCACGACGATGTCGGTGGGCAGGACGATCTCCACACCGCGCTGCTCGGCCTCGCGCAGGTAGCCCTTGACCGCGTCGATCTGGTCCTCCTCCAGCAGCGAGGTGCCCACCTGGTGGCCCTCGGCCGCGAGGAAGGTGAAGACCATCCCGCCGCCGATGAGGAGGCGGTCGGCCTTGGTCAGGAGGTTGCCGATGACGCCGAGCTTGTCGGAGACCTTCGAGCCGCCGAGGACGACGACGTAGGGCCGCTCCGGGTCGCCGGTCGCCCGGCTCAGCGAGTCGATCTCCTTGAAGACGAGCGTGCCGGCGGCGTGCGGGAGCCGCTGGGCGACGTCGTAGACGCTGGCCTGCTTGCGGTGGACGACGCCGAAGCCGTCGGAGACGAAGACGTCGGCCAGGGCCGCGAGCTCGTCGGCGAGGGCGCCGCGCTCGGCGTCGTCCTTGGAGGTCTCCCGGGCGTCGAAGCGGATGTTCTCCAGCAGCAGCACCTCGCCGTCCTGCAGGGCCGCCGCCTTCGCCTTCGCATCCTCGCCGACGGTGTCCGCGGCGAGGGTCACCGGCTTGCCGAGGAGCTCCCTGAGCCGCTGCGCGACCGGCGCGAGGGAGAACGCCGGGTCCGGCGTGCCCTTCGGGCGGCCGAGGTGGGCGGTGACGATGACCTTCGCGCCCGCGTCGAGGAGCGCGGTGAGGGTGGGCAGCGCGGCCCGGATGCGGCCGTCGTCGGTGATCGTCGTCCCGTCGAGCGGGACGTTGAAGTCGGAGCGGACGAGCACGCGCTTGCCGCGCAGGTCGCCCAGGGTGTCGATGGTCTTCATGGCCTCTCCTGGATGTGCGGACAGGCGGACGCCCGCGTGCCGCGGGGGCACGCGGACGTCCGTCTCACTGCTGGGCGGGGCTGCGCGTCAGAGGCGCTCGCCCACGTACTTCACGAGGCCGACGAGCGAGGACGAGTAGCCGAACTCGTTGTCGTACCAGCTCAGCACCTTGACCTGGTCGCCGATCACCTTGGTCATGCCGGCGTCGAAGATCGAGGTGTGCGGGTTGCCGATGATGTCGCTGGAGACGATCGGGTCCTCGGTGTACTGGAGGATGCCCTGCCACTCCGGCTTCGCGGCGGCGGCCTTCAGCGCGGCGTTGACGGCCTCGACGGTGACCTCCTTCTCCGCGGTGAAGGTGAGGTCGGTGGCGGAGCCGGTGATGACCGGGACGCGCATGGCGTAGCCGTCGAGCTTGCCCTTGAGGTCCGGCAGCACGAGGGAGACGGCCTTGGCCGCACCGGTCGTGGTCGGGACGATGTTCAGGGCGGCGGCGCGGGCGCGGCGCAGGTCCTTGTGGGGGCCGTCCTGGAGGTTCTGGTCGGCCGTGTAGGCGTGGATGGTGGTCATCAGGCCGCGGACGATCCCGAACTCCTCGTGCAGCACCTTGGCCAGCGGGGCGAGGCAGTTGGTGGTGCAGGAGGCGTTGGAGAAGATGTGGTGCTGCGCGGGGTCGTAGTCGGTGTGGTTGACGCCCATGACGAAGGTCGCGTCCACCTCCTTGCCGGGGGCGGAGATGATGACCTTCTTGGCGCCGGCCTCGAGGTGCGCGGCGGCGGCGTCACGCTGGGTGAAACGCCCCGTGGACTCGATGACGATGTCGGCGCCGAGCTCGCCCCAGGGGAGCTGTGCCGGGTCCTTCTCGGCCAGTGCGCGCACCGTCCGGCCACCGACGGTCAGGCTCTCCTCGTCGTAGGACACGTCCTCGGCGAGCACACCCATGATCGAGTCGTACTTCAGGAGGTGGGCGAGGGTCTTGTTGTCGGTGAGGTCGTTGACGCCGACGATCTCGACGTCCGCCCCCGAGCTGAGCACGGCCCGGAAAAAGCTGCGGCCGATGCGACCGAAGCCGTTGATTCCGACGCGGATGGTCACTATGTCCTCCTCCAGTGCGCCGGTCGGCGCACCCAATGTCGTGTGTTCGTGGAGCGCCACGAGGCGCGCAGACGGAGGCCGCCAAGGTGGTGGGGCCCGTCAGCAAGAACCAACCTACACCTCGACAAATGGGACCGCAGGGACGAAGGTCCGAGGACGCGGCCCGGGATGACCGACGTCACAGCCCGGAGCCGCCCGTTCTCACAGGTCGAGCATCTCCGGGGTGAGGACGGCCTCGGTGTCGGGGATGCCCAGGGCGTGCGCCCGCTTGTCCGCCATGGCCAGGAGACGCCGGATGCGCCCGGCGATGGCGTCCTTGGTCAGCGGCGGGTCGGACAGCGCACCGAGCTCCTCCAGGCTCGCCTGCTTGTGCTCCAGGCGCAGCTGCCCCGCCTTGAGCAGGTGCTCGGGCACGTCGTCACCGAGGATCTCGAAGGCGCGCTCCACCCGGGCGCCGGCGGCGACGGCGGCGCGGGCGGAGCGGCGCAGGTTCGCGTCGTCGAAGTTGGCCAGACGGTTGGCTGTCCCGCGCACCTCGCGGCGGGTGCGGCGCTCCTCCCAGGTGAGGACGGCGTCGTGGGCACCCATCCGGGTGAGGATGGCGCTGATGTCGTCGCCGTCGCGGATGACGACGCGGTCCACGCCGCGGACCTCGCGCGCCTTGGCGGAGACGTTCATCCGGCGGGCCGCGCCGACGAGGGCGAGGGCGGCCTCGGGGCCGGGGCAGGTGATCTCCAGCGAGGAGGAGCGGCCGGGCTCGGTGAGGGAGCCGCGGGCGAGGAAGGCACCGCGCCAGGCGGCGACGGCCTCCTCCACCCCGGCGGAGACGACGGCGGGGGGCAGGCCACGAACCGGGCGGCCCCGGCTGTCGAGCAGGCCGGTCTGGCGGGCGAGGGACTCCCCGTCCTTGACGACGCGGACGACGTAGCGGTTGCCACGCTTGAGGCCGCCGCCGGAGACGACGACGACGTCGCTGGTGTGGCCGTAGAGCTCGGCCATCGCCTGCCGCAGCCGACGCGCGGAGACACCGAGGTCGAGCTCGGCCTCGATGACGATCCTGCCGGAGATGATGTGCAGCCCCCCGGCGAAGCGCAGGGTCGCGGCGACCTCCGCCTTGCGGACCGACACCCTGTCCACCTGCAGCCGGGCCAGCTCGTCCTTGACGGACGCGGTCAGCGACATGGCCGACTTCCTCCCACTCACCGTGCCCCCTCGTACTCGTCCCCCGTTGTCGGGGCCAGCCAGAACCTTCTCATGCTCCGTCCTCGGTTCTCCCCTCGTCCCCGGTGAACCGACCCACATCGCCCAGGACGTCGTCGAAGGCGTCGCGGTAGGCGGCGGCGAGCCGGAGCCGGTCGTGGCGCGGGGTGCCGTCGCCCGCCCGCACCTGCCGCAGCAGCACCCGGGCGCCCAGCGCACGGGCGGCGTCGAGCAGGTCGTCGATGTCGCCGACCGCCACCGGGTCGGCGATGACGACGTCGAGGCGCAGGTCGGGGCTGTGCTCCAGGAGGGTGCGCAGGTGGTCACCCGCGGACATCCCCTCGGTCTCCCCCGGCTGGGTCGACAGGTTGAGGGTCAATGCGCGTCGGGCCGGGGTCTCGGCCAGGGCGCGCGCCAGCTCCGGCACGAGGAGGTGCGGGATGACCGAGGTGTACCAGGAGCCCGGGCCGAGGACGACCCACTCCGCCTCCCGGATCGCGCGCACCGCCGCGGGGTGGGCCGGCGGGTCGTGCGGGATGAGCCGCACCGTCTCGATGTTGCCGCTCGTCACGGCCACGCGGGACTGTCCCCGCACCACCCGGAGCTGCTCGGTGCCCTCGAGCCGCACCTCGGCCTCGATGTCGAGCGGGACCGCCGCCATCGGCAGCACCCGTCCGCGTGCCCCGAGGAGGCGGCCCACCCAGTCGAGCCCGGCGACCTCGTCACCGAGGAGGTCCCACAGGGCGACGATGAGGAGGTTGCCGACGGCGTGCCCGTCCAGCGGCCCGTCCGAGCGGAAGCGGTGCTGGAGGACGTCCCGCCAGGTCTGGCCCCACTCGGAGTCGTCGCAGAGCGCCGACAGCGCCATCCGCAGGTCCCCGGGCGGGAGCATGCCGAGCTCGTGGCGCAGACGGCCGGAGGAGCCGCCGTCGTCGGCGACCGTGACGACGGCGGTGAGGTCCCCGCACACGTGCCGCAGCGCCCCGAGGGTGGCGGCCAGGCCGTGGCCGCCGCCGAGGGCGACGGCACGGGGTCCCCAACCGGGTCCTCCGCCGAGCTGGCGCGGGTCGAGGGTCACTCGCGCCCCACGTCGCGGTGGACGGTACGGACCCGCAGCCCGTGGGAGCGCAGGCCCTCGGCGATGGCCTCGGAGACGGCGACGGAGCGGTGCCGCCCACCGGTGCAGCCGACAGCGATCGTCACGTAGTTCTTCAGCTCGCGCTCGTAGCCGGCGACGGCGGGCAGCAGCGTCTCGACGTAGCGGTCGACGAACTCGCGTGCGCCGGGCTGGTCGAGGACGTAGCGGTTGACGGCCTCGTCCTTGCCGGACAGGTGCCGCAGCTCGGTGACCCAGTACGGGTTGGACAGGAAGCGGACGTCGACGACGTGGTCGGCGTCGAGCGGCAGCCCGTGCTTGAAACCGAAGGAGACCACCGTGATCTGCACCGGCTGGCCGCCCTCCTCCCCCAGCCGCTGCCGGATGTGGCGGGCCAGGTCGTAGGGCGAGAAGCTCGTGGTGTCGATGATGGTGTCGGCGCGCCGACGCAGCTCGGCGAGCAGCTCGCGCTCGCGGGCGATGCCGTCGAGGATGCGGCCGTCGCCCTGGAGCGGGTGGGCGCGCCGTACCTGCTCGTAGCGGCGCACCAACTCGGCGTCGTCCGCCTCGAGGAAGAGGATGCGGTAGTCCACGCCGTGGCGGCGCAGCTCGTCGAGCACGCTGAGCAGCTCGGCGAAGAACTCCCCGGAGCGGACGTCGACCACGGCCGCCACCCGCCGCACCCGCCCGTCGGAGGCGGTCATCATCCGGGCGAGCGGCTCGAGCATCCGCGGCGGGAGGTTGTCGACGACGAACCACTCCATGTCCTCGAGCGTGTTCGCCACCCGGGTGCGGCCGGCGCCGGACATGCCGGTGATGATGAGCAGCTCGCGCCGGTCCGGCTCGGGCGGGGGCGTCTCCGCGTCGAGGAGCGGGATGCCCTCCGGCACGGTGGACGGCTCACGCTCGTCGACGTCGCGGTCCGGACGCTCAGGGGTGCTCATGCTTCTAGGATGCCAGGCCGGGTCCGCCGTCCGTGGCGGCCTGGGACGACTCGGGCGTGGCCGCGCTCCCGGGGGTCGGGGCGGTCGGTGACGTCGGGGCGGTCGGGGTGGTGCGCAGCGCGTCGAGCACGGCCTGGGCCGTGCGCGGCCCGAAGCCCTTGACCGCCGCGATCTCCTCCACGGTCGCCCGGCGGACGTTGGCGACGGACCCAAAGTGGGCGAGCAGCGCCTTCTGCCGCGCCGGCCCGAGGCCGGGGACGTCGTCGAGCACGGACCGGGTCATCGCCTTGCTCCGCCGCCCGCGGTGGGCGGTGACGGCGAACCGGTGGGCCTCGTCGCGCAGCCGCTGGAGGAGGAACAGGCCGGGGCTCGTCCGTGGCAGGACGAGGGGGAAGTCCTCCCCCGGGAGCCACACCTCCTCCAGGCGCTTGGCCAGGCCGACCAGTGCGACGTCCTCCACGCCCAGCTCGTCGAAGACCCGCTGCGCGGCGTTCACCTGCGGCTGTCCGCCGTCGACGACGACGAGGTTGGGTGGGTAGGCGAACTTCGCCGGGCGGCCGGTCTCCGGGTCGACGGGACCGGAGAGGAGCGGCTTGCCGTCGTCGTCCACGGCCTCCTCGCGGGGTGCCCGGTAGTGGCGGAAGCGGCGGCGCAGCACCTCGGCGATCGCCTCGGTGTCGTCACGTGCGCCGGTGCCGTCCTCGCCGCGGACGACGAACCGACGGTAGGCGTTCTTCCGTGGCAGGCCGTCCTCGAAGACCACCATCGAGCCGACCTGGTGGGTGCCCTGGGTGTGGGAGATGTCGTAGCACTCGATGCGCAGCGGTGCCTCCTCCAGGTCGAGCGCCTCGGCGAGGTCCGCCAGCGCCTGGGACCGGGTGGTGAGGTCACCGGCACGCCGGGTCTTGTGGAGCATGAGGGCGTGCTCGGCGTTGCGGTGCACCGTCTGGGCCAGGGCCCGCTTGTCGCCCCGCTGCGGCACCCGGACCGACACGTTCGCCCCGCGCAGGCCCCGCAGCCACGTCGTGACCTGCTCGACGTCGGGGGGCAGGACGGGGACGAGCACCTCGCGCGGGACGGCCGAGGTGCGGGCGGTGGAGGCGTCCTCGTCGGTGGGGTCGATGTCACCGTAGACCTGCTGGAGCAGCCGCTCGACGAGCTCGCCGTCGCTCACCTCCTCGACCTTCTCCACCACCCAGCCGCGCTGCCCGCGCACCCGGCCGTCGCGGACGTGGAACACCTGGACGGAGGCCTCGAGCTCGTCGGAGGCCATGGCGAAGACGTCGGCGTCGGTGCCGTCGGGCAGCACGACCTCGTTCTTCTCCACCACCCGCTGCAGCGCGCCGATGTCGTCACGCAGCCGGGCCGCCCGCTCGAAGTCGAGCGCGGCGGCGGCCTGCTTCATCTCCGCCTCGAGCCGCTTGAGGAAGGGCCGGGTCTGGCCGGCCATGAAGGTGCAGAAGTCCTCCGCCAGCGCGCGGTGGTCCTCCACCGAGATCCGCCCGACGCAGGGGGCGGAGCACTTGTCGATGTAGCCGAGCAGGCAGGGGCGCCCGGAGCGCTGCGCGCGGCGGTACACCCCGGCCGAGCAGGTCCGCACCGGGAAGACGCGGAGCATGAGGTCGACGGTCTCCCGGATCGCCCAGGCGTGCCCGTACGGCCCGAAGTAGCGGTTGCCCTTGCGCTTGGCGCCGCGCATGACCATGGCCCGCGGGACCTCCTCCGACATCGTCACCGCGAGGTAGGGGTAGGACTTGTCGTCGCGGTACTTGATATTGAAGCGCGGGTCGTACTCCTTGATCCAGGCGTACTCCAGGGCAAGGGAAGCGACCTCGGTCTCCACCACGGTCCACTCCACGGACGCGGCCGTCGTCACCATCTGCCGGGTACGCGGGTGGAGCGCGGCGACGTCCTGGAAGTAGCTGTTCAGCCGCGACCGGAGGTTCTTCGCCTTGCCGACGTAGATCACCCGGCCGTGGGCGTCGCGGAACCGGTAGACCCCTGGTGAGGTGGGGATCTCCGACGGTCGCGGGCGGTAGGTCGAGGGGTCGGCCATACCCCTCAGCCTACGTTCGCCTCCACGTCGGGTGGGGCGGGCTGCACGCGCACCGGGCAGCTGAGCGAGCGGGCGATGTGGTTCTGCACGCGGGCGTCCTCGTGGAGCCGGGCGGCGGCCTCCTCGCTGATCGGCTCGGCGTAGGTAACGCGGGGGCGCAGGACGATGTCGGAGAAGGGTCCGGAGTTGGCGCCCTCGATCCGCTCGGTGGCGGTGGCGACGTCGGTGTACCCCACGACGACGACGCCGTGGGCGGCCGCGGTGCGGAGGAACCACAGCATCTGGGCCTGGGAGACCGCGCCGACGAAGAGCTCCTCGGCCTTGTACCGGGAGACGTCGGCGGCGACCTTGCGGTCGGAGGTGGCCAGCAGCGCCGGCTTGCCCTCCACCCGGACCTCGTGGTCGCGGGAGTAGGAGGTGTAGCTCCGGGTGCCGGTCGAGTTCGCCCCGGTCCAGTCGACGGTCACCGTGTAGGTCTGCAGCGCTCCCATGGCCACACCCTAGCCGCGGGTGAGCGGGATCACAGACGCTTGCGTGCCGCCCGCGCGTCAGACACCGAGCTCGAGCGGCTCCTCGCGCGGCGCGCCGGGTCCGCGGCCCAGCACCTCGGCGAGGAAACGCCCGGTGTGGGACTCCTCGACCAGCGCCACCTGCTCCGGGGTGCCCTCGGCGACCACCGTGCCTCCGCCCGAGCCGCCCTCCGGGCCCATGTCGATGACCCAGTCGGCGTTCTTGATGACGTCGAGGTTGTGCTCGATGACGATGACGGTGTTGCCCTTGTCGACGAGGTTCTGCAGCACGTCGAGCAGCCGCCGGATGTCCTCGAAGTGCAGGCCCGTGGTCGGCTCGTCGAGGACGTAGACGGTGCGGCCGTTGGACCGGCGCTGCAGCTCGGAGGCGAGCTTGACCCGCTGCGCCTCGCCGCCGGACAGGGTGGTGCCGCTCTGCCCGAGCCGTACGTACCCGAGCCCGACGTCCACCAGCGTGCGCAGGTAGCGGGAGATGCGGGGCGAGGCGGCGAAGAACTCCGCGGCCTCCTCGATCGGCATGTCGAGCACCTCGGCCACCGTCTTGCCCTTGTAGTGCACCTCGAGGGTCTCGCGGTTGTACCGGGCGCCGTGGCACACCTCGCACGGGACGTAGACGTCGGGCAGGAAGTTCATCTCGATCTTCAGCGTGCCGTCGCCCTTGCACGCCTCGCAGCGCCCGCCCTTGACGTTGAAGGAGAACCGTCCCGGGGTGTAGCCGCGGACCTTGGCCTCGGGGGTCTCGGCGAAGAGCTTGCGCACGTGGTCCCACACGCCGGTGTAGGTGGCGGGGTTGGACCGCGGGGTACGGCCGATCGGGCTCTGGTCGACGTGGACCACCTTGTCGAGGTGCTCCAGGCCGGTGACCCGCTTGTGCCGGCCGGGCACGCGGCGGGCGTTGTTCAGCTCGTTGGCCATGACGGTGTAGAGGATCCCGTTGACCAGGCTGGACTTGCCCGAGCCGGACACCCCGGTGACGGCGGTGAAGACGCCGAGCGGGAAGTCCACCGTGATGTTCTTGAGGTTGTTCTCCCGGGCCCCGACCACGCGCACCATGCGCTTGCGGTCCACCGGGCGCCGCACCGGCGGCAGCGGGATGGAGCGCCGCCCGGAGAGGTAGGCCCCGGTGAGCGAGCGCTCGTTCTCCAGCAGCTCGGGCAGGTGGCCGGAGTGGACGATGTGCCCGCCCTCCTCACCGGCGCCCGGGCCGATGTCGACCACCCAGTCGGCGACCCGGATGGTGTCCTCGTCGTGCTCGACGACGATGAGGGTGTTTCCCAGGTCGCGCAGCCGGGCGAGGGTGTCGATGAGCCGGCGGTTGTCGCGCTGGTGCAGCCCGATGCTCGGCTCGTCCAGCACGTAGAGCACGCCGACGAGACCGGAGCCGATCTGCGTGGCGAGCCGGATGCGCTGGGCCTCCCCGCCGGAGAGCGTGGCCGCCGGCCGGGACAGGGTGAGGTAGGTCAGGCCGACGTCGACGAGGAACCCGAGCCGGGCGTGGATCTCCTTGAGCACCTGACCGGCGATCGCCCGCTCCCGCTCCCCCAGCTCGAGCCGCTGGAGGAAGGGGCCGATCGCCTCGATCGGCATGTCGCACAGCTCGGCGATGGACAGCCCGCCGACCTTGACGGCGAGCACCTCCGGCTTGAGGCGGGCGCCCTGGCACACCGAGCAGGCGACCTCGCGCATGTAGCCCTCGTAGCGCTCGCGGGAGGACTCGGACTCCGTCTCGGCGTGCTTGCGCTGGATGAAGTCGACGGCGCCCTCGAAACCGGTGGTGTAGGCACGCTCGCGGCCCCACCGGTTCCGGTACCGGACGTGGACCTTGTAGTCCTTGCCGTAGAGGATCGCCTGCTTGGCCCGCTCGGGCAGTGCCCGCCACGGGACGTCGACGGAGAAGCCGAGGTCCTCCCCCAGCGCGCGGAGCAGCCGCAGGAAGTACTCCGAGGAGGCGCGTGCCCAGGGCTGCACGGCGCCCTCGGCCAGGGTCAGCTCCTCGTCCGGGACGATGAGCTCGGGGTCGACCTCGAGCTTGGAGCCGATGCCGGAGCACTCGGGGCAGGCGCCGTAGGGCGCGTTGAAGGAGAAGGTGCGGGGCTCGATCTCGTCCAGCTGCAGCGGGTGGTCGTTCGGGCAGGCCCGCTTCTCGGAGAAGCGCCGCTCCCGCTCGGGGTCGTCGGCGGGCAGGTCGACGAGCTCGGCGACGACGAGCCCGTCGGCCAGCCGCAGCGCCGTCTCCACCGAGTCGGTGAGCCGCTGCCGCATGGAGTCGCGTACGACGAGGCGGTCGACGACGACGTCGATGTCGTGCTTGACCTTCTTCTCCAGCACGGGCGGCTCGGCCAGGGAGTGGACGACGCCGTCGACGCGGACCCGGGAGAAGCCGGTGGACTGCAGCTCACGGAAGAGGTCGGCGTACTCGCCCTTGCGGCCGCGGACGACGGGCGCGAGCACCTGGAAGCGGGTGCCCTCGGGCATCTCCCGCAGCCGGTCGACGATCTGCTGCGGGGTCTGCGCGGTAACCCGCTCCCCGCAGACCGGGCAGAACTGGGTACCGGCGCGGGCGTACAGCAGCCGCAGGTAGTCGTAGATCTCGGTGATGGTGCCGACGGTGGATCGCGGGTTGCGGCTCGTGGACTTCTGGTCGATGGCGACGGCCGGGCTCAGGCCCTCGATGAAGTCGACGTCGGGCTTGTCCATCTGCCCGAGGAACTGGCGCGCGTAGGACGACAGCGACTCGACGTAGCGGCGCTGCCCCTCGGCGAAGATGGTGTCGAAGGCGAGGGACGACTTCCCGGAGCCCGACAGGCCGGTGAAGACGATGAGGCTGTCACGAGGCAGGTCGAGGTCGACGTTGCGGAGGTTGTGCTCACGCGCACCCCGCACGAGAAGCTGATCACTCACCCGGCGATGATACGTGTCCCGCCGCAGCCTGTACATGTGTTCGAGGTCACCGGCGTGGCTGGCGCCGTGGGCACCACCGGGACCGCACCGTGGCGGTACGCGATCGGCATGTTCGGCACGTCGATCCCGATCACCATGGTCAAGGGCTCGATGATCCTCTTCTACGTCGACATCCTCGGGCTCGACGTGCGGGCCTACGGGGTGGTCATGGCGGTGTACGCCGTCGTCGACGCGCTGGACAACCCCCTCCTCGGGCACCTGCCGGACCGCACCCGCACCCGGTACGGACGCCGCCGGCCCTGGCTGCTCGTCGGTGCCCCGCTGCTCGCGCTGGGGCTCGTCGGCTTCTTCTGGGTGCCCGACACCGTCGACGGGGTGGCCCTCGTCCTGTGGTTCGCCGTCTTCGCCGTCCTCTGCGAGGCCGCCGGCTCCCTCCTCAACGCCAACTACGGCGCCCTCCTGCCCGAGCTGTTCCCCACCGAGCGGCGGCGGGCGAGGGCCAACTCGCTGCGGCAGGGCTTCCAGCTCGTCGCACTCGTCGTCTCGCTCGCACTCACCCCGCTGCTCACCACCCGGCTCCTCGGCACCGAGGACTCGGTCGTGGGGTTCCGCACCGCCGTCCTCTACGCCGTCGTCGCCACGGTGGCGATCGTCGTCATGGCCCTCGGGGCGCAGGAGAACCCGGCGTACGCCCGGGCGCCCCGGTCCCGCTTCCTGCCGACGGTGCTCACCATCCTGCGCAGCCCGCTGTTCTGGCAGGTCGGGGTGGCCAGCGCCTGCTACCTCAGCGCGATGGCGCTGGTGCTCAGCGGGATCCAGCTCTACGTGCGCTACTCCCTCGGCCTGCCGGTGGCCTACGCCCTCTACCTCCAGGGTGCCGTCATCCTCGTCGCTGCCGGCGCGCTCGCCGGGTGGACCCGGGTGGTGGCCCAGCGGGGCGCGGCCTGGACATGGCGGCTCGCGTTCGCGGTGCTCGCCGTGGGTTTCGTGCCGCTCCTCCTCGCCGACGGGCTCGCGACGGCGCTCCCCGCCGGCCTGCTCCTCGCCGTCGGCTGGTCGGGGATGCTGGCCACCAACGACCTCGTCGTCGCGCGGGTGCTCGACCATGACGCCGCCGCGCACGGGCAGCACCGGGAGGGGCTCTTCCTCTCGGCCTTCGGGGTGCTCGGCCGGCTCAACGGGGTGCTCGGCGGGGCGGCCCTCGCCTCCGTCGGGCTGTTCTTCGGGTACTACTCGGGCAACGACCCCGGCCGCGACCCCGCGCTGGCGTTCCGGGTGTACACGTGCACCTACCCGTTGCTCCTGGTCACCGTCGGGGCGGTGCTCGCGCGGGTGGTCCGGGTGCCGGCTGACACCCCGCTCCACCCCGCCGCGGACGAGGCAGGTGCCGGGTGAGCCGCCGTCGTCTGGTCATCACCGCGGACGACCTCGGCCGCACCGAGGCGGACACCGACGTGGTCCTGGGGCTGTTCGCCGACGGCGCGGTCAGCGCCGTCACGCTCATGCCGGTCGGCCCGGCCGCGGAACGTGCCGCCGCGGCCGTCCGCGGGCGCCCGGGGGTGCGGCTCCACGCCACGCTGGTGAGCGACGCCGACGTCCCGACCTGGTGCCCGGTGGCCGACGTGCCGTCCCTCGTCGACGCCGGCGGTCACTTCCACACCGACCCGCGCGCGATCCTGCGGGCCGGGTCCGCGGACGTGAGCGCCGAGCTGCGGGCCCAGCTGGGCTGGCTGCGGGAGCGGGTGGGGCAGGCGGCGGGGATGGACGCCCACACCGCACTGCTCTACGGGGTGCACGGCGGCGGGTGGCTGATGGAGGCGCTGCGGCTGTGCGCCGAGGAGCGGCTCGGCTTCCGCCTTCCCCGTGACCCGTCGACCTACCTGCAGGCCGCGGAGGTCCGCGCCCTGGCACAGTCGCACGCGCGGGCCGTCACCGCGGCGGACGCGCTGGGCGTGCCCATCCCGGCGGCGATGCTGACGAACCGCAGGAGCGCCGCCGAGCACGGCGGCTACGACGCCCTGCTCGCGTCCTACCTCCGAGGGCTGGCCGGGCTGCCGGCGGAGGGGACGAGCGAGCTGTTCTGCCATCCCGGATCCGCCGGTCAGGACGACGCCGCCACCCTGCGCGGCTGGGAGGCACGGATGCTGCGCGACCCGCGCTTCACCGACCATCTCGCGGAGGAGGGCTTCGAGGTGGTGCCGGCATGGGGACCGTGACGACCCGGCTGCAGCTCGCGCTGGAGGACCAGCTGGTACGCCCCTACCGGACAGTCCCGGTCGACGTGCGCGCCGGCGAGTCGCTCGAGGTGACGCTCTGCTACGACCGGCGGGCCGCCCTGGTCGACCTGGGCTGCGAGGGACCGGCCGGCTGGCGCGGCTGGTCCGGCGGGGCCCGCGACCGCTTCGCGATCACCCCGCACGCCGCCACACCGGGATATGTGGCCGGCGAGCTCGAGCCCGGCACCTGGCACGTCGTCCTCGGTCTGTACCGGCTCCCCGTCGAGCCGCTCGAGGTCGTCGTCACCGCGACCACGGGCGGCTCCCCCGCCGTCGAGGCCGAGCCGGCCGCACCCGCGCCGGTGGCGGCGGTGCGGGGCAGTGCGCGCCGGCTGCCCAGCGAGCCCGGCCTCACGTGGTTCGCGGGCGACTTCCATGCCCACACCGTCCACTCCGACGGTGACCACTCCATCGCCGGGCTGGCCCGCCGAGCCGCGGCGAACGGGCTGGACGTCCTGGCCGTCACCGACCACAACACCGTCTCCCACCACCCGCTCCTGGCCGCAGCCGGTGCGGCGTACGACATCACGCTCCTCCCGGGCCAGGAGGTCACCACCGACCGGGGCCACGCGAACGCGTTCGGGGACATCGGCTTCGTGGACCTCCGCCGGCCGGCCGAGGAGTGGGTCACGCAGGTCGCGGCCCGGGGCGGACTGCTGTCGGTCAACCACCCGCTGGAGGGCGACTGGGCGTGGCAGCAGCCCACGAGCACCCTGCCGCCCGCGCTCGAGCTGTGGCACATCGGCTGGTTCCGGGACCTGGCCGCGACCGCGATGTGGGCGCTGTGGCAGCGCTGGCGGCCGGACGCCGTGATCCTGGGCGGCAGCGACTTCCACAACCCGTCCCTGGGGTACGAGCCGGGCACCCCGACGACGTGGGTGCAGGCCGCCGACCGCTCCCCCCGGGCGGTCCTCGCCGCACTCGCCGCCGGGCGCACCGCGATCACCCGGACACCGCGCTCCCCCGCCCTCCTGCCGGTGGACGGCGAGCTCGTCGCGGTGGACGCCGCAGGGACCGTGCTGCGGGACGTGCTCGGGCGGGGACGGCCGGTCACCGGGGTGCTACGGCGCTTCCCGCGCCAGGGACCCGGTCCGTACCGGCTCGAGACGGCGGGGCGCGAGCTGGTCGCCGTGTGTCCCTGAGAAGATGCACCGCATGACCGACACGACTTCACTCGGGCGTGCCCGCCTGGACCGGATCGCCGTCTCGGCGATGGACAACAACGTCTACCTCCTCACCGCCCCCTCGGGTGAGCAGCTCCTCATCGACGCCGCCGACGACAGCGACGCGATCCTCACGCTGCTCGGCGGTGCCGGTCCACTGCGGACGGTCGTGACCACCCACGGGCACTGGGACCACCACCGCGCGCTGCCCACCGTCGTCGCAGCCACCCACGCCCGGACCGCCGCCGGTGCCCCCGACGCGCCCGACCTCCCGGTCCGCGTCGACGACCTCCTCGCGCACGGGGACCGCATCAGCGTCGATTCCGCGGGCGAGGTCGTGCTCGACGTCATCGCGCTGCGCGGTCACACTGCCGGCTCGATCGCGCTGGCCGTCACCGAGGACGAGACCGCGCCGCACCCGGGCCGGGTCCACCTGTTCACCGGGGACAGCCTCTTCCCCGGGGGTGTGGGCAAGACGACCGACCCGGCCGACTTCACCCGGCTCATGGACGACGTGGAGGAGCGGCTCTTCGGCGTCTACCCCGACGACACGGTGGTCTGGCCGGGCCACGGCAGGCCGACGACGCTCGGCGCCGAACGCCCCCACCTCGCGGAATGGCGCGCCCGCGGCTGGTGACCTCCCCGGGCCACCACCGACAGCCCACCTCCCACCGACAGCCCAGTAACCACCGACAGCCCAGTTCCCGCCGAGAGCGCACGTCCCGCGGGGACGTGCGCTCTCGGTGCTTCGGCGTGCGTCGTGGCCGCGGCGTCAGGCCGGGTCGGGGCGCTGGGCGCGGGCCTCGTCCTCCCGGGCGTCCTTCCGGTTCCGGCCGATGCTTGCGAGCACGGTGATCGTCAGCACACCGATGATCCACAGGAGCGATACGATGATGCTCGGTTCGGGGATGGCGAGCCACTCCTCGCCGCCGTTGATGAACGGCAGCTCGTTGGTGTGCAGCGCGTGGATGACGAGCTTGATGCCGATGAAGCCGAGGATCGCCGCCAGCCCGTAGTGGAGGTAGACGAGCTTGGCGAGCAGGCCGTCGATGAGGAAGTACAGCTGGCGCAGCCCCAGGAGGGAGAAGGCGTTGGCCGCGAAGACGAGGTACGGCTCCTGGGTGAGCCCGAAGATCGCCGGGATGGAGTCGACGGCGAAGAGGATGTCCGCGCTGCCGATGGCGAGGATCGCGAGGAGCATCGGCGTGATCATCCGCTTGCCGTCCTGCTTCGCCACGAGCTTGCCGCCGACGTAGCTGTCGGTCACCGGGAAGAAGCGGCGCACCAGCCGCACGAAGCCGGTCTCGTGGTACTCCTCGTCGTCGCCCCCTGTCTCCAGGCCCTGCCGGGCCTGGGAGATCGCGGTCCAGATGAGGAAGGCACCGAAGAGGTAGAACACCCAGGAGAAGTTCTCGATGGCGGCGGCACCCAGCGCGATGAAGACACCGCGGAGCACGATGGCGATGACGATCCCCGCGAGGAGGACCTCCTGTTGGTAGTTCCGTGGTACCCGGAACGCCGCGATGATGATGACGAAGACGAAGAGGTTGTCGACGGACAGGCTCTTCTCGGTGACGTAGCCGGAGAAGTACTCCAGCCCGTAGCCGGGCCCCCACACCCACAGCACGATGACGCCGAAGACGAGGGCCATGGCGACGTAGGCGACCGACCACCACGCCGCCTCCCTCATCGTCGGCGCGTGCGGGGTGCGGACGTGGCCGACGATGTCGACGGTGATCATCGCCACGATGATCCCGATGAGGACGATCCAGCCGAGCGCGTGGACTTCCACTGTGCCTCCGGTACGTAGGTCGAAGTACCGGAGGTCTCCTCCGCGCCCGGCGCGGCAGCTACCCCCGCACCTCGGGCGCCGGTGGCACCGAGCGGGCACTGACCCGCCGTACTGACGACACCACCGTTGGGGAGTACTCCCCTCCGCGGAGCACCCTACGACATATCGGACCCGCCGGCACGCATGGGCGCCGTGAGTCCTGCGTCACGCCCGCCCGGCAGCCGCCTACTGGGCCGCCTGCATCTGCCGCAGCTCCTTCTTCAGGTCGGCGATCTCGTCGCGCAGCCGGGCCGCCAGCTCGAACTGCAGCTCCTCGGCGGCGGCCAGCATCTGGTCGTTGAGCTGGTGGATGAGGTCGGCGAGGTCGCTGGCGGCGGCGGTGCCGAGCCGCTCCCGCAGCGCGGTGCCGGTGACCTTGCGCTCCTTGGTCCCCGGTCCCTTCCCGGCGCCGCGGTAGCCGCCCTCGAGGAGCTCGGCGGTGTCGACCGCCTCCCGGGCGAGCATGTCGGTGACGTCGGCGATGCGCTTGCGCAGCGGCGTGGGGTCGATGCCGTGCTCGCGGTTGTAGGCCAGCTGCTTCTCGCGCCGGCGGTTGGTCTCCTCGATCGCCGCCGCCATCGCCTCGGTGACCTCGTCGGCGTACATGTGCACCTCGCCCGAGACGTTCCGGGCGGCGCGGCCGATGGTCTGGATGAGCGAGGTGGCCGAGCGGAGGAAACCCTGCTTGTCGGCGTCGAGGATGGCGACGAGGGACACCTCGGGCAGGTCCAGGCCCTCACGGAGCAGGTTGATGCCGACGAGGACGTCGGTGGTGCCGGTGCGCAGCTCGCGCAGCAGCTCGACCCGGCGCAGCGTGTCCACCTCGGAGTGGAGGTACTGCACCTTGACCCCGCGCTCGAGCAGATAGTCGGTGAGGTCCTCGGCCATCTTCTTCGTCAACGTCGTGACGAGCACCCGCTCGTCGCGCTCGACGCGCAGCCGGATCTCGTGGAGGAGGTCGTCGATCTGCCCCTCGGTCTGCTTGACGACGACCCTCGGGTCGACGAGCCCGGTGGGACGGATGATCTGCTCCACCACGCCGTCGGACTGGGACAGCTCGTAGGGCCCGGGCGTGGCCGAGAGGTAGACCGTCTGCCCGATCCGCTCGAGGAACTCCTCCCACCGCAGCGGCCGGTTGTCCATTGCACTGGGCAGCCGGAAGCCGTGCTCGACGAGGGTGCGCTTGCGCGACATGTCGCCCTCGTACATCGCCCCGATCTGCGGCACGGTGACGTGGGACTCGTCGATGACGAGGAGGAAGTCATCCGGGAAGTAGTCGAGCAGCGTGTTCGGCGGGCTGCCCGGGCCACGGCCGTCGATGTGCCGGGAGTAGTTCTCGATGCCGGAGCACGTGCCGATCTGGCGCATCATCTCGATGTCGTAGGTGGTGCGCATGCGCAACCGCTGCGCCTCGAGCAGCTTGCCCTGGGACTCCAGCTCGGCGAGCCGCTCCGCCAGCTCCCCCTCGATCGAGGCGATGGCCCGCTCCATGCGCTCGGGGCCGGCGACGTAGTGGCTCGCGGGGAAGAGGTGGACGGCCTCCTCCCGCCGGATGACGTCGCCGGTGAGCGGGTGCAGGGTGTACAGCGCCTCGATCTCGTCACCGAACATCTCGATCCGGATGGCGAGCTCCTCGTACACCGGGATGATCTCCACCGTGTCACCGCGCACCCGGAAGGTGCCGCGGGTGAAGGCGAGGTCGTTGCGGGTGTACTGCATCTGGACGAACTGGCGCAGCAGGTCGTCGCGGTCGACGACGTCACCGACCCTGAGCTGGACCATCCGGTCGACGTACTCCTGCGGGGTCCCCAGACCGTAGATGCACGACACGGAGGCCACGACGACGACGTCGCGCCGGGTGAGCAGGCTGTTGGTGGCCGAGTGGCGCAGCCGCTCGACCTCGTCGTTGATCGAGGAGTCCTTCTCGATGAAGGTGTCCGTGCTGGGCACGTACGCCTCGGGCTGGTAGTAGTCGTAGTACGAGACGAAGTACTCCACCGCGTTGTTCGGCAGCAGCTCGCGGAACTCGGTGGCCAGCTGCGCGGCGAGGGTCTTGTTCGGCGCCATGACGAGCGTGGGCCGCTGCACCTTCTCGATGAGCCAGGCCGTGGTCGCCGACTTGCCGGTACCCGTGGCCCCCAGGAGCACGACGTCCTTCTCCCCCGCCTGGATCCGCGCGGCGAGCTCGGCGATGGCGGCGGGCTGGTCACCGGAGGGGGTGTAGTCGGAGACCACCTCGATCGGAGCGACGGACCGCTGGAGATCGGTGACGGGACGCATGGCACAACGGTACGTCGCACCGGTGACATCGTGCGGGGCGGGCCCCTGACTTCGCGACGGGCGGACACGACGCCCGGGCGGGCCACCACCGGTTCGGCGTAGGTTGACAGATGAAGTCGAACCGGGAGCCGAGTGATGAGCGAGTCGAGCCGACCCCCCAAGGGGCAGTCCCGCCGCAGGTCCGAGGAGCAGCCACCGCCGCCACCGTGGCGGACCGAGGGGCTGCCCGACCGGACGGAGCAGCCGGACGGTCCCCGGTGGGGACGCATCGTCCTGTGGGTGGTGCTGGGCTGGTTCCTGCTCTTCGGTCTCACCACCTTCCAGGACGTCTCCTCCGCCCGGCTGACGACGATCTCCTACACCGAGTTCCGTGAGCAGGTGGAGCAGGGGAACGTCGAGCGCGTCTACACCCGCGGCGACTCGATCGAGGGTGTCCTGAGCGAGTCGGCACCCGTGCCCGACGGCGCGGGCACCTACCAGGAGTTCGAGACGGAGCGGCCCACCTTCGCCCAGGACGACCTCCTCGCCGACCTGGAGAAGAACGGCGCCGTCGTCCAGGCGACCCCGATCGTCGAGGAGCGCGGCACCTTCGCCAACCTCCTCATCTCGCTCCTCCCGCTCGCCGTCATCATCCTGTTCTGGGTCTGGATCTTCCGCCGGCAGGCGAAGATGATGCGCGGCGAGGGGCTCGGCGGCGGGCTGCTCGGGGGCGGGAAGAAGGTCAAGCCCGTCGCCCCGGAGTCGGTGCGGGTCAACTTCGACGACGTCGCCGGTATCGACGAGGTGAAGGCCGAGCTCACCCAGGTGGTCTCCTTCCTCCGGGAGCCCGAGCGCTACACCCGGCTGGGCGCCAAGCTGCCCAAGGGTCTCCTCCTCGAGGGCCCACCCGGCACCGGCAAGACCCTCATCGCCCGTGCCACCGCCGGTGAGGCCGGCGTGCCGTTCTTCTCCGCCAGCGCCGCCGAGTTCATCGAGATGATCGTGGGTGTGGGCGCCCAGCGGGTGCGCCAGCTCTTCGAGGAGGCCCGGAAGGTGGCACCGTCGATCATCTTCATCGACGAGATCGACACGATCGGTCGCGCCCGCTCCGGCACCCGCTCGGTGGGGACCAACTCCGAGCAGGAGCAGACGCTCAACCAGATCCTCACCGAGATGGACGGCTTCACCGGGACCGAGGGCGTCGTCGTCATCGCGGCGACGAACCGGGCGGACGTGCTCGACCCGGCGCTCACCCGGGCCGGCCGCTTCGACCGGAAGATCACCGTGACGCCGCCCGACCAGGTCGGCCGCGTGCAGATCCTCGGCGTCCACACCCGCGGCAAGCCGCTCGCCCCCGACGTCGACCTGGAGCAGATCGCCAAGGCGACCCCCGGGATGACCGGTGCCGACCTGGCGAACCTCGCCAACGAGGCCGCGATCCTCGCCGCCGAGCGGAACGCCGACGCCATCACCGCCCGTGACTTCGCCATCTCCCTGGAGAAGGTGCAGCTCGGCAGCGAGCGGGCCGTCGTCATGCCGGAGGAGGAGCGGATCCGCACCGCCTACCACGAGGCCGGCCACGCCCTGCTCGGCATGCTCCAGCCGGGTGCCGACCCCGTGCGCAAGATCTCGATCATCCCGCGCGGCCGTGCCCTGGGCGTCACCCTCTCCACCCCGGAGACCGACCGGTACGGCTACGACGCCGCCTACCTCAAGGGGCGGATCATCGGGGCACTGGGAGGGATGGCCGCGGAGCAGGAGATCTTCGGTGTCATCACCACCGGCGCGGAGTCCGACCTGCAGACCGTCACCGGGATCGCCCGGCAGATGGTCGGCCGCTGGGGCATGTCCCCCACGGTCGGACCGCTCCAGGTGTACCCGCCCGAGGGCGACCCCCGGCACACCGGTGCCTCCGACCAGCTCCTCGCCACAGTGGACGAGGAGGTGCGCGCCCTCATCCTGGAGTGCTACGACGAGGCGCGGCGGCTGCTCCGTGAGAACAGGGAGGCGCTCGACCGGATCGTCGCCGCCCTGCTCGAGCACGAGACGCTCGACGAGCAGCAGGCCTACGCCGCCGCCGGGATCACCCAGGCCCCCGCTCCCCCGCTGCTCGTGGGGGCACGGCCCGGGTCGCCGGGGCACGAGGAGACCGGCGACGGGCAGGATGCCGGCGCTCGACAGCCGTCCGCCGCAGACGGCTAGGAGGTCCGCCCGGCGGCCGGGGCGAGCCGCTCCCGCCACAGCTCCCGCACCTGGGCGAGCAGCTCCTCCGGTGTCCCGGAGTTGTCCAGCCACACGTCGGCGACCGCCCGGCGCTCCTCGTCGGTGGCCTGCGCCCGGATGCGGGCGAGCGCGTCCTGGCGGCTCATCCCGCGGTCGCGCACCAGCCGGTCGAGCCGGACCTCCTCGTCCGCCCCCACGACGACGACGAGGTCGTAGTCGCCGGCCAGGCCCTTCTCCACGATGAGCGGGACGTCGTGGACGACGACGGCGTCCTCCGGCAGGTCGGTGAGGCGGCGGGCGGTCTCGACGGCGATGAGCGGGTGGGTGATCGCCTCCAGGCGTGCCCGGGCGTGGGGGTCGGCGAACACCACTCGGCTGAGCGCGGCCCGGTCGAGCGTGCCGTCC